>VOFK01002930.1_pt1 | contig 13641 bp, 23 predicted proteins | sample 5384121 | NCBI WGS metagenome assembly VOFK01 (sample SAMN12384730, study PRJNA508395) | human gut metagenome | isolation source: healthy gut J | host: Homo sapiens | reverse complement strand
CGTTTTCCGGGTATCAACAAGAAACTGAAGGATTTTAACTTTTAAACGTCATTATGGCGCTGAAGTGAAAGAGATAAAAGCGTAACGGCCAGAGTTATGTGCAGGATTTGGAGAATGAGTATTTCCGGAAGGTGATACTTTGGTGGTAATGGCTGATGATTCTTTTGTGCAGACGTGGGGTGAATCTTCTGTCTTCGTGATGCTTGCCAACGGTAAGGATACGGAGCCTGTTGCAAGTAAAAAGGCAAACGTTGGTTTGCCCTTGCCCTGCTGATTCTGATGATAACCGGAGCTACGGTTGGCGAACTGCCTGCAGTGAAAGAGGCTTTTCCGGATATCAAACTGGATATGTTCTTTTTCGTGTCCGTTACAACCATTCTAATGGCATGGACAAAAATCTTTCCTGCACGTAAATATACAAAATATATATCATGGGATATCTTGATAACGATTGCTTGTGCTTTCGCCATCAGTAAGGCAATGGTGAATTCCGGGGTGGCGGATGCTGTGGCCGGATACATCATTGGACTGACGGATCATTACGGGCCTGCGGTGTTGCTGGCTGTCATGTTTATCATTACAAACCTGTTTACCGAACTGATAACGAATAACGCCGCCGCTGCACTTGCTTTTCCCTTGGCGCTTTCCATTTCATCGCAACTGGGCGTAAGTCCGACGCCTTTCTTTGTGGTTATTTCTGCATGGCTGCATCGGCAAGTTTTTCAACACCCATCGGTTATCAGACCAATCTGATAGTACAGGGTATCGGTAATTATAAGTTTACTGATTTTGTCCGTATCGGACTGCCGTTGAATATTATCACTTTTCTTATATCCATATTCCTTATTCCCTTAATATGGCCATTTTGATTGAATTATGACAGAGAATAATATATATCCTATTTTTGACAGAATGTTGTCGAGGCAAGACAAAGAAGAGCTTTTGAAACAACATAGCGTGATGATTTGGTTTACCGGGCTAGCGGTTCGGGTAAGAGTACGATAGCTATCGCCTTAGAGCGTGAGTTGCATAAGCGCGGACTGCTTTGCCGTATTCTGGATGGAGACAATATCCGCAGCGGTATTAATAACAATCTGGGTTTTACGGAAGCCGACCGTATAGAAAATATTCGCCGCATAGCTGAGGTTTCCAAACTTTTTGTAGATACGGGTATTATAACGATTGCAGCCTTTCATCAAGTCCCAGCAACGACATCCGCAAATGGCGGCCCGTATTATCGGGATAGGATGATTTTCTGGAAATCTATGTCAGCACTCCTTTGGTAGAGTGAGAAACGTGGATGTGAAAGGACTTTATGCCAAAGGCACGTCGGGGTGAAATCAAGAACTTTACCGGAATTTCCGCCCCATTTTGAAGGCTCCTGAGCATCCTGCCTTATCTTTGGATACTTCTAAGCTGAGTTTGGAAGAGTCGGTCAATACTTTGTTGGAGTTGGTGCTCCCCATTGTTGGTAAAAAGAAGAAAAAAAATATAATTCATTATAAAATGGAAGAAAATTATAAATTGAGCCACTTTGAAAGGAACTGGAAGCGGAGTCTATCCATATCATTCGTGAAGTGGCAGCTGAATTTGAGAATCCTGTTATGCTTTATAGTATTGGTAAAGATTCGTCTGTCATGGTACGTTTGGCAGAGAAGGCTTTCTATCCGGGAAAGGTGCCTTTCCCTTTGATGCATATCGATTCTAAATGGAAATTCAGGGAAATGATAGAGTTCCGTGATCAATACGCCAAAGAACATGGATGGAATTTGATAGTGGAAAGTAATATGGAGGCTTTTAATGCCGGAGTAGGGCCTTTTACGCATGGCAGCAAAGTGCATACCGATTTAATGAAGACACAGGCGTTGCTTCACGGGTTGGATAAATACAGGTTTGATGCCGCCTTTGGTGGAGCACGTCGTTAGGATGAAAAAGTCACGTTCCAAAGAACGTATATTCTCTTTTCGTGACCGTTTTCATCAGTGGGATCCTAAAAACCAGCGTCCTGAGTTGTGGGATATTTATAATGCTAAGATTCATAAAGGGGAAAGTATCCGTGTGTTTCCATTAAGCAACTGGACTGAGCTGGATATCTGGCAGTACATCCGTTTGGAAAATATTCCTATCGTGCCGCTTTATTTTGCCAAGGAACGTCCTGTGGTGAATATAGATGGAAATCTGATTATGGCCGATGATGGACCGCTTGCCCGAAGAATATCGAGACCGTATTGAAATGAAGAAAGTGCGTTTCCGTACTTTGGGGTGTTGGCCTTTGACCGGGGCCGTAGAGAGTGATGCCGATACGATTGAGAAGATTGTAGAGGAGATGATGACCACTACCAAAAGTGAGCGTACCACCCGTGTCATTGATTTTGACCAGGATGCCAGTATGGAGCAGAAGAAACGTGAAGGATATTTTTAAATGGATAAGTAGGAATTTAAAATGAAGGAATGGGTGATGGAGAATAAATTGAATATAAAGGAGTATTTGGATAAGGATGAACAGAAAGACTTGCTACGCCTGTTGACAGCCGGTTCGGTAGACGATGGAAAGTCTACCCTGATAGGACGTCTGTTGTTTGACAGCAAGAAGTTGTACGAGGACCAGCTTGCCGCTTTGGAACGTGACAGCAAACGTGTGGGGAATGCAGGTGACCATATAGATTACGCTTTGTTGTGCGACGGGTTGAAAGCAGAGCGTGAGCAGGGTATTACGATTGATGTAGCTTACCGTTATTTTTCAACGAACAACCGTAAATTTATCATAGCCGATACTCCGGGACATGAACAATATACCCGCAATATGATTACCGGAGGTTCTACTGCCAATCTTGCCATAATCTTGGTAGATGCTCGCTTGGGTGTGATTACGCAGACCTGCCGCCATACTTTTCTGGTATCTTTATTGGGAATAAAGCATGTGGTGCTGGCGGTGAACAAGATGGACCTTGTCGGGTTTTCGGAAGAGCGTTTCAACGAAATCGTGACCGAATATAAGAAGTTTGTAGAGCCATTGGGAATCCCGGATGTGACTTGTATTCCTCTTTCGGCACTTGACGGTGACAATGTGGTGCAGAAATCTGAACGTACGCCATGGTACAAAGGTACTTCTTTATTGGAATTGCTTGAAACGGTTTCCATCGAGAATGACCATAATCTGACTGATTTCCGTTTCCCGGTTCAGTATGTATTAAGACCGAATCTGGATTTCCGCGGTTTCTGTGGAAAGGTTGCTTCCGGTGTCATCCATAAAGGAGATGAGGTGATGGCTTTGCCTTCCGGCAAGAAATCTCATATCAAGAGTATTGTTACTTATGATGGTGAGTTAGAGTATGCTTTCCCGCCGCAAGCAGTGACATTGACTTTGGAGGATGAGATTGACGTGTCTCGCGGAGATATGTTGGTGCATGCCGATAATGTGCCTGTGATAGATCGTAACTTTGAAGCCATGTTGGTATGGATGGATGAGGAGGCGATGGACCTTGACAAATCTTTCTTTATCAAGCATACCACCAATACAGGACGTACCCGTATAGATAGCATTAAGTATAAAGTGGATGTGAATACGATGGAGCATCTGTCTGTTGAAAACGGTAAATTGAAAAAGGAGGATCTGCCTTTGCAATTGAATCAGATTGCCCGTGTGACATTTACTACCGCCAAGCCGCTTTTCTTTGATTCTTATCAAAAGAATAAAGCTTGCGGTTCTTTTATTCTGATTGACCCCATTACCAATAACACCAGTGCGGTGGGGATGATTATAGACAGAGTGGAAGCCAAAGATATGCTGAATGCCATGGAAGTTCCTACTTTGAATCTGGCAGCTATGGGTATTGGTGAGGAACATTATGAAGCCATAGAAAAGGTGGTGAAAGAATTGGACCGTCAAGGCATTTCAGTCAAGATAGAAAAATAACAGCGTACAATTAAAAAAAGAAAAGTAATGGGATTACTTGAATTCAACAAGCTGCCGATTAATACATTGGTAGGCGCCGATTGGAAAACGTTCAAGGCGATTACTGCGGGAAGGGAAATTGATCCGGCATATAGAGGAAAATACCGTTTGACGAAAGCAGTATGCCGTTTGCTTTCCACCTTGGCTCCATTGCAGGAAAAGCGATACAGGAAACTGTTGGCCGACAAGCCTTTGGAACACGATCCGGTCTTTATCCTCGGACATTGGCGTAGCGGGACTACCTTTATGCATAATGTGTTCTCTTGTGACAAACATTTCGGATATAATACTACTTATCAGACGGTGTTTCCTCACCTGATGATGTGGGGACAGCCTTTTTTCAAGAAGAATATGAGTTGGCTGATGCCCGACAAGCGTCCGACGGATAATATGGAACTGGCTGTAGACTTGCCGCAGGAGGAAGAGTTTGCGTTGGCGAACATGATGCCTTATACATATTATAATTTTTGGTTCCTGCCGAAATACCAGCAGGAGTATGCCGATAAGTATCTTTTGTTTGATGATATAACGGAAGCAGAATTGAGGGTATTTGAAGAAACATTCACCAAGCTTATTAAGATTTCTTGTGGAATACGCAGGGTACGCAATTTCTTAGCAAGAATCCTCCGCATACCGGGAGGGTGAAGGAACTGGTGAAGATGTTCCCTAATGCTAAGTTTATCTACTTGATGCGTAATCCTTATACGGTGTTCGAGAGCACGCGCAGTTTCTTCACGAATACTATCCAGCCGTTGAAACTTCAGGATATTACTCCTGCGGAGTTGGAGCAGAACATATTGTCTGTCTTATGCCAAGACTCTATCATAAGTATGAGGCAGACAAGGCAAGTATTCCGGCTGGTAATCTGATTGAAGTGAAGTTCGAGGACTTCGAAAGCCGATGCCATGGGAATGACGGAGCACATCTACGATGCGCTGTCCATACCCGGTTTTGCGGATGCCCGCACTGCCATCGAGCAGTATGTAGGCGGTAAGAAAGGTTATAAGAAGAATAAATATAAATATGACGACCGCACGGTGCGGCAGGTTCAGGACAACTGGGATTTTGCGCTGAAGCAGTGGAATTATGAACTTTAACTGATTGTAGGAGAATAGAGAAATGATTCGTAAAAGACTTCGAATGTTGAGTTTGCTGTCCGCAATGCTTTGCTGCGTAGCAGTATCGGCACAGCATAAGGTTGAGATGATTCCTTTCGGAAATATGGATCAATGGATTGACCGCCAGATTAAAGAATCGGGAATTATCGGTGGCGCCACCAAGAATGTATTTGCTATCGGTCCTACTGCTACTATCACAGAGAATAAGGCATATACGAATATGGGGGCTCTCCCTGGGCTACTTCAATGTAATGGCACGCGTGGCGGGTATTACCAAAACCAATACTTCGGTATTCCCGGAGAAGCGGGGCGACGGTTCTGTGCGCGTCTGGATACACGTATGGAAAGCGTGAAGGTGTTCGGCATCGTGGACATTACGGTGCTGGCTGCCGGTTCCATATTCCTCGGTAATGTGCACGAGCCTATCAAGGGAACGAAAAAATCCGCAGAAAATGCTGAATTCCGGTATTCCGTTTACGAAAAAAGCCCATTGCAATCCAGTTTGACTATAAGGTGAAGATGTCCGACCGTGAAAAACGTGTTCATGCCACCGGTTTCAGCAAGATAACCGATGTGGAAGGAAAGGATTTCCCCGAAATGAACCTCTTTTTGCAGAAACGCTGGGAAGACAAAGACGGAAATATCTATGCCAAACGCGTGGGTACGGTGGTGGTGCGTTATTACACTACAACGGACGACTGGCGCAACAATGCCACTTATTCCATTATGTACGGCGATATAACGGGTAATCCTGAATATAAAGCGCATATGATGCGTCTGCAAGTACAGGAACGCTATGCGGTGAACAGCAAGGGCGAAAGTGTGCCTATCAAAGAAGTGGCGTGGGGAACGGAAGATGATGTCCCTACCCATATTCAGCTGCAATTTACATCCAGTCATGGCGGAGCGTACATCGGTTCTCCGGGCAACTCGTTCTATGTGGATAATGTGAAGTTGGTATATTGATTCTTTTTTCCGATTGGCCGGACAGGGTGGTTGCAACTTTAATGAAGAATATAAAAAAAAAATAAATGGTTGTGGTATGAAACATTTTAATATCAGAGCCTGCAATAGCTTTTTGTTTTCCGGTTCCGGGCGGAATAATCGGAATGGACTTCCTGAAAAGACGGATTTTTTCCGACGAAGATGCCCGTTACATGAGGATGGCTATTGACTTGTCTGTTGAGAACATTGATAATGGAGGCGGTCCTTTTGGCGCTGTCATTGTTCGTGACGGAGAGGTCATTGCTACGGGAGTGAACCGGGTGGTTCCCAATAATGATCCTACTGCCCATGCCGAAGTGAATGCCATTCGCAATGCCTGCCAGAAGTTGGATACTTTTCAATTGGAAGGATGTACTGTTTACAGTTCGTGCGAGCCTTGTCCGATGTGCCTGAGTGCCCTCTACTGGGCGGGAGTGAAACGCATTTGTTACGGCAATACGAAAGCTGATGCCAAGGCCATTGACTTCGACGACTCTTTTATTTATGACCAGCTGGACTTGGGGTACGACCAACGTTCCATTCGTTGTGAACATTTCCTGCGTGATGAGGCTCAGAAAGCATTCCGTAAATGGCAGGAGAAGAGCGACAAAGATACCTTATTGAGTAGTAAAAACTGTCGTAGAGATAAAACTTATCTCTTTTAAGCTGATTTAAAATATAAATCGTAATTTTGTAGCCCATTATGAGTAGAATAATAGCTATTGATTACGGTAAAAAACGTACGGGCATAGCCGTCAGCGACACGTTGCAGATGATTGCCAACGGGCTTACCACTGTGCCTACCCATGAACTGCTCGCCTTTATTCTTGACTATGTGGCAAAAAGAACCGGTAGAGCGGATACTTGTCGGACTGCCGAAGCAGATGAATAACGAAGCTTCCGAGAACATGAAGCGTATCGAACCCTTTGTGCGCTCTCTGAAAAAGAAGTTACCGGATATGCCGGTAGAGTATGTGGACGAGCGGTTTACTTCGGTCTTGGCGCACCGCACCATGCTGGAAGCCGGACTGAAAAAGAAAGACAGGCAGAACAAGGCACTGGTGGACGAAATCAGCGCGACTATTATCCTGCAGACTTATCTGGAGAACAGGCGCTTCTCCTCTTTATAAATGTTTGGAAAATAATTCATAATTCATAATTCATAAATTAAAGAAATGATTTTACCTGTTTATGTATACGGACAACCCGTATTGAGAAAAGTAGCGGAGGACATTACTCCCGATTATCCGAACCTGAAAGAACTGATTCAGAATATGTTCGAAACCATGGACCATGCCGATGGCGTGGGACTTGCAGCACCGCAAATCGGTTTGCCTATCCGTGTGGTGGTTGTAGACCTGGATGTGTTGTCGGAAGATTATCCCGAATATAAAGGTTTCCGTAAGGCATATATCAATGCGCATATCCTCGAAGTATCGGGCGAGGAAGTATCTATGGAAGAAGGCTGCCTGAGCCTGCCGGGTATTCACGAATCTGTGAAAAGAGGCAATAAGATACGCGTGAAGTACCTGGATGAGGACCTGGTGGAGCATGACGAGATTGTGGAAGGCTATCTGGCCCGTGTGATGCAGCATGAGTTCGACCATTTGGACGGTAAGATGTTTATCGACCATCTGTCGCCCTTGCGCAAGCAGATGATAAAGGGAAAACTGAATGCCATGCTGAAAGGTAAGGCACATTGCACTTACAAAGTGAAAACTGTAAAGTAAGAAAACCATATAATAAGGTATAAAAGGCTCAAAAAAAAATAAAAAGTCTTCCGTATATCCTGATATATAAATGAATAAACGCTACTTTTGTTTTGTTTACAAGCATTTATAAGACAATATGATCAAAAAAGATATTGCTGGCAATTTTGTTATTGCCCACGTTGTTATATGCGCAAATCAATACGGAACGGGTGATGACTATTGCCCGCAACGCATTGTATTTTGAAGACTACGTGCTTTCTATCCAATATTTCAATCAGGTAATCAACGCGAAGCCTTATTTATACGAGCCTTATTTCTTCCGTGCGCTGGCAAAATCAACCTGGACGATTTTCAGGGAGCGGAAGCGGATTGCGATCAGGCTATTCAGCGCAATCCTTTTGTTGTGGGCGCTTATCAGATAAGAGGATTGGCGCGTATTCGCCAGGATAAGTTTGATGGTGCGATAGAAGACTATAAAACTGCCTTGAAATATGATCCGGAAAATGTGGTGCTCTGGCATAATCTCTCTTTGTGCCATATGCAGAAAGAGGACTTCAGCTCTGCCAAGGAAGACTTAGGTAAGCTGCTTGCCATAGCTCCGAGATATACGCGGGCGTATCTGATGCGAGGTGAAGTCAACCTGAAGCAGAACGATACGATACAGGCTTTGAAGGACTTTGATACAGCTATCGATATGGATCGTTATGATCCGGACAGTTGGGCTGCACGAGCTATTGTGCGTCTCCAGCAAGCCGATTACAAAGAGGCTGAAAGTGATTTGGATCAGGCGATACATCTGAGTGTGCGTAACTCAGGCAACTACATTAATCGTGCTTTGGCGCGTTTTCATCAGAATAATTTGAGAGGTGCCATGAGTGACTACGATTTGGCGCTGGATATTGATCCTAATAATTTCCTCGGACACTATAATCGCGGTTTGTTGCGTGCGCAAGTTGGTGACGATAACCGTGCGATAGAAGATTTCGACTTTTGTCATCAAGATGGAGCCGGACAATATGATGGCAATTTTTAACCGTGGTCTGCTTCGTGCACAGACGGGAGATTATCGCGGTGCTATCAGCGATTATTCCAGAGTGATAGATGAATATCCCAATTTCATGGCCGGTTACTATCATCGCGCTGAAGCCAGAAAGAAGATTGGTGATCGTAAGGGGGCCGGAGCAGGATGAGTTTAAGCTTATGAAGATGCAGCTCGACAAGCGCAACGGCGTGACTTCCGGTGGCAATGACAAGGATGTGGCGGATAATAATAACGGAGATTCCGGGCAGGACAGCAGTAAGACCCGTAAGAAGTCCGATAAGAATATGGATAACTATCGCAAGATTGTGATAGCGGATGATTCGGAAGCCGATCAGCGTTACAAGAGCGACTATCGTGGGCGTGTGCAAGATCGGAATGTAACTATCAAGCTCGAACCGATGTATGCGCTGACCTACTATGAGAAGCTGAGCGATGTGAAGCGGATAGTGCACTATCATAAGTACATCGATGAATTAAATCATTCGAAATTGCTTCCCAAGCCGTTGCGAATCACCAATATGGAGTCTCCGTTGACAGAAGAGCAGGTGCGTTTCCATTTTGCTTTGATCGACGCTCATACATCAGAGATTGTAGCGATGATGAGAAGAATGCCAAAAACGGTTCATGCGCGGGGCTGGATTTCTATTTGGTACAAGATTTCGCAAGTTCCATAGATGACTTTTACACAGAGTATCTTATTGGATGATACCTTCTTCCCGGCATATTTTATGCGTGCTTTGGTGCGTTATAAGCAATTGGAATACAAAAAAGCGGAGGCCGGAATGAGTGAGGGTGCTGTTTCCGGCGCATCGGAAGTGAAAAAAGCGGAAGTGACGGCTATGGACTACGACATTTGTGAAAAATATTTGGACCATGTCATCCGGTTAGCGCCCGATTTTGTTTACGGCTATTATAATCGCGGAAATATATTGTCCATGCTGAAAGACTATCGTGCGGCACTGGTGGATTACGACAAGGCAATCGGACTGAATCCCGACTTTGCCGAAGCCTATTTCAACCGTGGCCTGACGCATATCTTCCTGGGCAATAACAGGCAGGGAATTTCGGATTTGAGCAAGGCAGGCGAATTGGGTATTGTTTCCGCTTACAATATTATCAAGCGTTTACGAATACGCAGCAGTAACATTTTTTTGCTAAAAAATAGAATATCAATAAAGAATTAGCTATTTTTGCGTTCTAAAATTTGAATTATACATAGCATTATGATAAAGATAACATTTCCAGACGGCTCCGTTCGCGAATACAACGAAGGAGTGACAGGACTGCAAATAGCAGAAAGCATTAGTTCACGCTTGGCACAAGACGTGCTGGCTTGTGGAGTGAACGGAGAAACTTATGATTTGGGGCGTCCTATCAGTGAAGACGCCGAAGTGGTTCTCTATAAATGGGAAGACGAACAAGGCAAGCATGCCTTTTGGCATACCAGTGCCCACTTGCTGGCGGAAGCTTTGCAAGAGTTGTATCCGGGTATTCAGTTTGGTATCGGTCCGGCTATTGAGAACGGTTTTTATTATGATGTAGATCCGGGAGAGGCCACTATCAAGGAAGCTGACCTGCCTGCTATCGAAAAGAAAATGGCGGAACTGGCAGCTAAGAAAGAAGCGTTGTTGTCAGAGAGAGTATATCAAAGACAGATGCTCTGAAGAATGTTCGGCGATCGCGGCGAAACTTATAAATGTGAGTTGATTTCGGAATTGGAGGATGGTCACATCACTACTTATACGCAGGGTGCATTTACCGACTTGTGTCGTGGTCCTCACCTGATGACTACCGCGCCTATCAAGGCTATTAAGCTGACTTCTGTTGCCGGCGCTTACTGGCGGGACAGGAAGACCGCAAGATGATGACACGTATCTACGGTATCACTTTCCCGAAGAAGAAGATGTTGGATGAGTATCTTGTATGCTGGAAGAGGCCAAGAAGCGCGACCATCGTAAAATTGGCAAGGAGATGGATTTGTTCATGTTCTCCGATACGGTAGGCAAGGGACTTCCGATGTGGTTGCCGAAAGGTGCCGCATTGCGTATCCGCCTGCAGAGTTCTTGCGCCGCATTCAGGCACGTTACGACTATCAGGAAGTAATGTGTCCGCCTATTGGAAACAAGCTGCTGTACATCACTTCCGGACACTATGCCAAATATGGTAAAGGATTCGTTCCAGCCCATCCATACTCCGGAAGAGGGTGAAGAGTATTTCTTCAAACCAATGAACTGTCCTCACCACTGTGAGATTTACAAGAACTCACCCGTTCTTATAAAGACCTACCTTTGCGTTGGCGGAGTTCGGTACGGTTTGCCGCTACGAGCAGAGTGGCGAGCTTCATGGGCTGACTCGTGTCCGTAGTTTCACGCAAGACGACGCGCACATCTTCTGCCGTCCTGATCAGGTGAAAGATGAGTTCCTGCGCGTAATGGACATTATCTCAATCGTATTCCAGTCTATGCACTTCGAGAACTTTGAAGCACAGATTTCTCTGCGCGACAAGGTGAACCGTGAGAAGTATATCGGTAGCGATGATAACTGGGAGAAGGCAGAACAGGCTATTATCGAGGCTTGTGAAGAAAAGGGACTGAAAGCCAGAAGTGGAATATGGAGAAGCTGCTTTCTACGGTCCTAAACTTGACTTTATGGTTAAGGATGCTATCGGCCGCCGTTGGCAGTTGGGTACCATTCAGGTAGATTACAACCTGCCCGAACGTTTCCAACTGGAATATACGGGAGCTGACAACCAAAAGCACCGTCCGGTAATGATTCACCGTGCTCCGTTCGGTTCTATGGAGCGTTTCGTAGCCGTGCTTATCGAACATACCGCCGGCAAGTTCCCGTTGTGGCTGACTCCGGACCAGGTGGCTATTCTGCCTATCAGCTGAGAAGTTCAATGATTATGCTCAGGAAGTGAAAGACTACCTGAAGAGATACGATGTTCGCGCCGTTGTGGATGAACGTAACGAAAAGATCGGACGTAAGATTCGTGACAACGAAATGAAACGTATTCCGTACATGCTGATTGTAGGCGAGAAAGAGGCTGAAAACAGAGAAGTTTCCGTCCGCAAGCAAGGCGAAGGCGACCAGGGAACCATGAAATTTGAAGATTTGCTAAAAAAGTGAACGAAGAAGTTCAAAATATGATAAATAAATGGTAACTTTGCGCCCAATTGTAAAAGCATAGCATACATACGATGTTCTAAAGACAGCTTTTACTTAACAAAAAAAATAATTTGGTAGTAATAAACAAGAAACAAACTGGAAGTAAACGTTATTTAATGAAGAATGACAGCTTAAAAAAGGGCAACATCGGATTAATGAGCAAATCCGTGCCAAAGAAGTCCGCATTGTGGGCGATGAGGTGGAACCTAAAAGTATATCCGATAGCTCAGGCCTTGAAAATGGCCGAGGAAATGGAAGCAGATCTCGTGGAGATTTCTCCGAATGCACAACCCCCTGTTTGTCGTATTATTGATTACTCTAAATTTCTTTATCAGTTAAAGAAGCGTCAGAAGGAGCAGAAGGCGAAGCAGGTGAAAGGTAAATGTGAAGGAAATACGTTTCGGTCCTCAGACAGACGACCATGACTATAACTTCAAACTGAAACACGCCAAAGGCTTTTGGAAGATGGAGACAAGGTGAAAGGCATACGTGTTCTTCAAAGGGTCGTTCTATCCTGTTCAAGGAGCAGGGAGAAGTACTGCTGTTGCGCTTTGCCAATGATTTGGAAGACTATGCGAAAGTAGATCAGATGCCGGTTCTGGAAGGAAAGAGAATGACTATTCAGCTTTCTCCGAAAAAAGGTGCAGCTCCGAAAAAGCCTGCCGCACCGAAGCCGGCAGAAGCTCCGAAAGCAGCTCCGGCCGAAGACAAAAGCGAAGACTAAAGAAATGAGTAACGCCGCAGGTATAGTGCGTTGCCATATAATTAAATAATTTAAAAAATAAGTAAGATGCCAAAGATGAAGACTAACTCCGGTTCTAAAAAGAGATTTACTCTTACCGGAACAGGTAAAATCAAAAGAAAGCACGCTTTTCACAGTCACATTCTGACTAAGAAAACCAAGAAGCAAAAGAGAAATCTGTGTTACTCTACAACCGTTGATATAACGAATATGAGCCAGGTTAAGGAACTCTTAGCTATGAAGTAATCAAAAGCGTACGAAGTATTATTAAAGTTATTAACCGAATGCATTAGCTTTAAGTCCGTTGCGTGAAGTACCGGCGCTAACATTCAAAAACAAGTAAAACTATGCCAAGATCAGTAAATCATGTTGCTTCTAAAGCAAGAAGAAAGAAAATTTTGAAATTGACCAGAGGTTACTTTGGTGCAAGAAAGAACGTTTGGACCGTTGCCAAGAATACTTGGGAAAAAGGTTTGACTTATGCGTTCCGCGACCGTAAGAATAAGAAAAGAAACTTCCGCGCTTTGTGGATTCAACGTATCAACGCTGCTGCACGTCTGGAAGGTATGTCTTATTCCAAACTGATGGGTGCTCTGCACAAAGCTGGTATCGAAATCAACCGTAAGGTTTTGGCTGATTTAGCAATGAATCATCCGGAAGCTTTCAAGGCCATTGTAGCTAAAGCAAAAGCTGCATAAGCCGGGGTAAAAGATAAATCTAGGGCGCTGGTTACAAACAGGTAATCAGCGCCTTTTGTTTTGGGCAATAGCGGTAAAGTGTGAAACGTAAGGTACAGGCAAACAAATTTCCTGTTTTTCTTGTTTCTTTCGTAGAAACTCACTACCTTTGAAGTAGAAAAAAATAGCCGCATTGATTGGATCGGGAAACTCATCAATTTTTATGAAATAGCAATACATGTG
>VOFK01002086.1_pt1 | contig 13648 bp, 18 predicted proteins | sample 5384121 | NCBI WGS metagenome assembly VOFK01 (sample SAMN12384730, study PRJNA508395) | human gut metagenome | isolation source: healthy gut J | host: Homo sapiens | reverse complement strand
CCGTTGGACAGACCGACGATCGCGCCGATGAGCACCGCCGAGACCGGTCATGGTGACGACGCCGCTATTTACCAGCCATGTCGCGGCAATACCGACGTTTCGGTGCAAAGTTTCGCCGTTTTCAAACGTCGATGATGGTGCAGGTTTTAATGTTGGGCTTGCTGATGGCGTAGTTGATAAATCAGCAGCGAAGGCGATGGCAAGGCAGAGCGTGCTGCCGTTCTCGCCCATGAAAGTGCGGGCTGAAGCTGCGTCATCAGCGTCATGAACAGAAGCGATTAGGAACCGCCATGATGAGTTTCTTCTGCCCCTTCACGGCTGATCATCGAAACGACAACGCAGCAGCGTTGCGGCCACACGGCGGCGGTGGCCACTTTGTGCCGATCATGATCATGTGACCAGAACGACCAGCGGGAGGATCAGGTGGAGATCCAGTAGGGAGCAGGGAGCTTCACTTGGGGGAGCTTTTCGCGGGCAGGCCCCTTGAGGCCGAGTTTGGCCTGAAGTGCAATGCCGAGGAAGATGCCGAGGGAAGTACAGGGAATGCGGGCAGGATCGCACGCACGATGATCTTTGCATAAGGAACGCCGACCATTTCCGCCATCAGGAACGCCGCAGCGCCCCCATGATCGGGGGCATGATCTGACCGCCGGTGGAAGATGCAGCCTCGACCGCGCCGGCAAACTCCTCCGGGGATAACCGGTCTTCTTCATCATCAGGATGGTGACGGAACCGGTGGTAACGGTGTTACCGACGGAGTGAAACCGGAGACCATGCACAGAAGCGGAGAAACGACCATGACCTTGGTGACCGTTGAAGCTCATCCGACCAGCGCGTTCGCGCAGTCGATGAAATAGTTTGCGACACCTGGGGTGGCGCCGAAGACAGCTTGAACAAAGCGCGACAGGTCGAGCAGAATGATCGGGGCGCCGGAGGATACCGGTCGTAGAAGAGGTTATACATGATTTGTCTTTTAAGTTCTTGCTCAAAATCGAAGAAGGCGCGTAGAGCACGAACACCGTCGCTACGCAGATGATCGGTAGCTACCGACCACGCGGCGGCAGCACTGACGAGGATCAAAGTGCCGATGATTGCAAAAAACGATCAGAAAGGGGGATGGAAATGCTGCCGATCTGCACGTTTCCAAAGGCCTTCTGGATTCGCGCATTACCGACAGGCACGATTTTTTTCAAAGATTTAGGGGAATGAAAGAAGCAGAACGCGCCGACTGCCGCCATGACGATATCGTACCAAGGCATGTAGTTGACCTTCTGAGGCCCTTCTTTGATGGGGTAGTAGATAAAAAAACACGAGAATGATGACCGCTGAGGAAGAAAGCGGACGGCGCGCACGCTCGTCCATCTTTGATCCACATGTTCATCACGATTGTGAAAAATGCCGAACAGTGCCGTGTAAGGACACGCAGAATCTTGCGGGGAGTCCCTCCAGACGCGCGTGTTCGACTCACGGTCGTGGCCATGATCGTATCGACGTCTCCATGGTGCTGACGTTGTCGACTGCAACATTGTTGAGCTTTCGTTTCTCAGCCATGATGCAATTTCTCCTAATTCTATTTGAGAAGTCCGTGCGCTCAGACGCTTGCATTCGTAATTAAAACGCACAGGCGCGTTTTTTCCATACAAATCACGCAGACGATTATCTCGCCGTTTACATTGAGTACATGGTCAGAGACCGTACCGACAATGTAGCTGACGTTTGTCCTGTCCTGATGGATGCTTCTGACGACTCATTGCCCAGCCTTTATAATCGGGGCGGTCCACATAGACCTTAAAGTCGCTGCTTCGCCGCTGGAGTCTGGCCTGCACGCCTGCGCCAAAGGAGAGCATTAGGTCGCTCCCTCCACATAGATCGTTTTGTTTTTCGATCTCGTAGGTATCGGTCAGGGTATTTGTTCACGGAATGGAGAGCTCTTCGTCAGTGAGGGAGACGAGGTTGAGGCAAGTAGTAGTCGACGATAGCGGTCGGGAGCACCGGCGACGGTGAAGGCGGCATCGATCTTGCCGTCCTGGCGGCTGTCAACGCCATCCCGAAGGAGCCGTTCACCGCATTGACGTTCTGGTCAGACCCCGCAGCGCCGAGCACCTGCCGGCGTTGATCTCGGTACCGGAGCCGACGTCGCCGACGCAGACGGTCTTGCCCTTGAGGTCTTCAATGCTGGTGATGGAGGGAGCGGTGACGAGCTGGACGGTCTCGTTGTAGACGCCCGCGACCCACAGGGGAGTTCTTGTCGGCAGCGCCGTCGAACATGGTCTCACCGCCGGAGCCGTTGTGAGCATAGTTCAGAACGTCGGACTGCAGGATGGACATCTGGGCCTGGTTGGCGGTGACGAGCTGGACGTTCGCCTTGGAGGCGCCGGAGTCGACAGCGGTGAGCTTGGACAGGCTCAGCTTGTCGCCGATGGTGGTGACGAGCGCGTTACCAACGGCATAGTAAGTACCGGTGGTGCCGCCGGTGGCGATGACGATGTCAACGGGAGCGGCGGGGGTATCGGTCTGCTGGGTGTCGCCGTCGGTGTTGGGGGTATCACCTTCCTTGCTGCCGCAGGCAACAAGAGCGAAGATCATAGCGACGGACAGGATGAGGGCTAAGAACTTTTTCATACGCAATCTCCTTTTTGTTTTACCGTTTCGGCAACGTTACCGCCGGTCGGGGACATTCTGCACAACGTTGTCCAATGTTGTGCATGAGCGTCGGCCGGCGCTTCTTCGTTTTGCAAAACGGCCAATGTACCTCTTTGAGGCATAGCTATTATAACTTATTGCAAGTTTTATTGCAAGATACTTTTGCACTTTTGGCTATTCGCACAAAATTAAGGCGGAATCCGTTTTTCTTAGCCCTTTCTTTTTCCGCTCGTTCCGTTATTTCACACAAATTTTTTGGTGACGACAAATTTTTACTTTTTCTTCATATATAAATTTTTCATGCACCTTATTCGAATTTATGCAAGTTTTCCTTCACCGTCTGTCATTTCGGCTAAATCCAAGGCAAAAAAAACAGTCACTCTGACGAGTGACTGTTTTTCCAAAAAGATCGGTTTACTTCTGCTCCTTGTTGTCCACAACGCGCTTGAGCAGGGCGGAGAACTCGTCCACGCTCATCGCGCCGAGATCGCCGTCCGCGCGGTGGCGCGGGGAGACGGTACCGTTCTCCATGTCGCGGTCGCCGACGATGACCATGTAGGGCACCTTCTCGGTCTGCGCGTCGCGGATCTTGCGGCCGATCTTCTCGTTGCGGTAATCGACCTCGGTGCGGAAGCCCTGCTCCTCGAGCTGCGCGGCGACCTTCTCGCAGTATTCGTTCGCGCGGTCGGTGACGGGCAGGAACTTCGCCTGCACGGGAGCGAGCCAGGTCGGGAACGCGCCCATCGTCTCCTCAATGAGATAGGCCATGAAGCGGTCGAGCGAGCCGAGGATCGCGCGGTGGAGCACCACGGGCGTCTTTTCCTCGCCGTTGGAGTCGATATAGGTCAGGTGGAACTTGGCGGGCAGGCAGAAGTCGAGCTGGCAGGTGGAGAGTGTGTACTCCGCGCCGACGGCAGGACGCACCTTCACGTCCAGCTTAAATGTAGAAGGCCGCCTCGCCGATCTCCTCGGTGTAGTGGATGCCCAGCTCGTTGAGCACCTCGCGCAGGGCGTTCTCGGCGGTGTTCCACATTTCATCGTCGTCGTGATACTTCTCCTTGTCCGCCGGGTCGCGCAGCGACAGCACGCAGCGGTAATCCGTGATGCCGAAGTCCTTGTAAGTCTCGAAGATCAGGTCGCAGACCTTGGAGAACTCGTCCTTGATCTGCTCGGGCGTGACGAACAGATGCGCGTCGTTCTGGCAGAAGTGGCGGCCGCGCTCGATGCCCTTTGAGCGTGCCGGACGCCTCATAGCGGAAGTCGTGGGCGATCTCGCCGATGCGCACGGGGAGATTGCGGTAGGAGTGGGGCTGATTGGCGTAGATGCGCATATGGTGCGGGCAGTTCATCGGGCGCAGACGTAGACCTCATCGTCCACCTCCATCGCGGGGAACATATTCTGCTTGTAGTGATCCCAGTGGCCGGAGGTCTTGTAAAGCTCGACCGTGCCGACGCAGGGCGTGAGCACGTGCTGATAGCCCAGCTTGAGTCCTTGTCGCGGATGTAGTTTTCCAGAATGCGCCAGACCGTGTAGCCCTTGGGCAGGAACATCGGAAGGCCCCGGCCGACCAGCTCGTCGGTCATGAACAGGCCCAGCTCGCGGCCGAGCTTGCGGTGGTCGCGCAGCTTGGCCTCCTCGAGCTTGGCAAGGTACTCGTCCAGCTCGTCCTTTTTCGGGAAGGCGACGCCGTAGAGATGCGCTGGAAGCGTTTCACGCTTGCTGTCGCCGCGCCAGTAGGCGGCGTTGCAGGCGGTCAGCTTGATGGCGTTGCCCTTGATCCGGCCGGTGGAATCCAGGTGCGGACCGGCGCAGAGGTCGGTGAACTCGCCCTGCTTATAGAAGCTGATGTGCGCGTCGGCCGGCAGGTCGTTGATGAGCTCGACCTTGAACGGCTCGTCCTTCTCCTCCATGAACTTGATGGCTTCCTCGCGCGGCAGCTCAAAGCGCTCGAGCTTGAGCTTTTCCTTGCAGATCTTGCGCATCTCCGCCTCGATCTGCTCCAGATGCTCCGGCGTAAAGGCGAAGGGAGCGAGCAGATCGTAGTAGAAGCCGGTCTCGATGCTGGGGCCGATGGCGAGCTTCACCTCGGGCCACAGGCGCTTGACCGCCTGCGCCAGCACGTGGGAGCAGGTGTGCCAATAGGTCTTGCGGTACTCGGGATTTTCAAAGCTGTACTGGTTTTTCTTCGTTGATCTTGACTTCTTCGGACATTTCAGTTACCTCCATTTGACTCTGAGGGTGCAAAAAATGCTTCACCCCCGACGGTATCAGGGGTGAAGCATTGCTATACCCACGGTTCCACCCTGCTTGCGCGTTTGCGCCGCTTGTGTCCGCTGTAACGGGCGAACCCGTCCCGCTCGTCGCGGGCTGCTCGGGAGTGGTACGGCCGCCGCTCACGCAGGACGCTTGCACCGAAATGCGTCCCTCTCTGTGCGGTGCTCTGCGGTTTCTTCTCCGTCGATGCCGGTTTGATGGATAGCAGTATACGCCGTCGCCGCGGATTTGTCAAGGGGCAGGCTCAGAACTCGGGCGGCTGATTTTTGCGCGGCTTGTCGTCCCTGCCGCCGAAAAGGCCGGAGAAAAATCCGCCGCGCGGCGTACTCTCCTGCTCACGCTCCGTCTCCTTCGCGCGGCGGCGCTGCTCCGCCGCCTTCCATTCGGCGCGGGAGTCCAGCACCTCGCGCGCCGCGTCCCGCAGCAGCGCGGGCGCATCCGGCGATTCCAGCAGCGCGCTGAGCTCCTCGTCGGTCCTGCCGCCGCACTCGGCGCGGTAGCGGTCCTTCCGGTCCTTCTCCCACATAAAGAACGCGATCCGACCGCACCACGGGCAGACCCACAGCTCCACGTCCATATAATCCTTCAGGAGACTTTCGCCGTGCAGCTCCAGCACCTGGTAACCTCGGCTTTCCAGCTCGTGTCCGCAGACGCACTTCTTTTCGCTCATGGTGTTCCTCCCCTTTCCGGTGTTGAGAAAAAGAGCCGGTCGAAACCGGCTTTTTCTGTTATATTTTGTCGAAAAATTACTTGCTGTAATCATAGAAGCCCTTGCCGGACTTGCGGCCGAGCTGGCCGCCGCGGACCATTTTCTTGAGCAGCAGAGCGGGGCGGTACTTGGGATCGCCGGTCTCCTCAAGCAGCACGTTCATGATGGCGAGGCAGACGTCCAGGCCGATAAAGTCGCCGAGGGCGAGGGGGCCCATGGGATGGTTCGCGCCGAGCATCATGGCCTTGTCGATATCCTCGACGGAGGCGACGCCGGTCTCAACGAGACCGATGGCTTCGTTGATCATGGGGATGAGGATCTTGTTGACGACGAAGCCGGGAGCCTCGGCGACCTCGACCGGCTGCTTGCCGATCTCCTCGGAGAGCTTGTAGATGAAGTCGAAGGTCTCCTGCGTGGTGTTCGCGCCGCGGATGACCTCGACGAGCTTCATGCTGGGAACGGGATTGAAGAAGTGCATACCGATGACGGGGTGCTTGAGGCCCAGGCCCATCTCGGTGACGGACAGAGAGGAGGTGTTGGTGGCAAAGATGGCGGATTCCTTGCACAGCCCATCCAGCTCGCTGAGCATGGCGCGCTTGTACGCCATCTCTTCCTTGGCGCACTCAATGACGAGGTCGGCATCGGCGGCGGCGGACTTCTCCTCCACGAAGATATTCGCCATCAGGGCATCCTTGGCCTCCTGGGTCATCTTGCCCTTCTCGACGCGCTTCTGCAGGGAAGCGTCGAGCTTGTCCTTGGCGCTGCGCGGAAGCGACGCTGGACGCGTACATCAGAGTGGTGTGGCCGTGCGCCGCGAAGACCTGCGCGATGCCGCTGCCCATGGTGCCGGCGCCGAAAACTGCAACTTTCATTTTTGTGTTCCTCCTATGAATTGAAATTTATGAATTGTCAAGTAACGCTTACTTGTTGGTGAACGGTTCGTGCTTGCGCTTTTTCGAGGAAGGCGCCCATACCCTCCTGCTGGTCGGCGGTCTCGAAGCAGGAGCCGAAGGCCTTCTCCTCGACCACCACGGCCTCGTCCATCGGGAGGTCAAGCCCCTCGTTGATGGCCTTCTTCGCCCGCGCGCACCGCGATGGGCGCGTTCGCCGCGATCTGAGAGGCGAGCTTCTCCGCGGCGGCGTAAAGCTCCGCGAGCGGATAGACGGCGTTGACCAGACCGATGCGCAGGGCCTCGTCCGCCTTGATGTTGCGGGCAGTGTAGACCATCTGCTTGGCCATGCCGGGGCCAACCAGACGCGCGAGGCGCTGGGTGCCGCCGAAGCCGGGAGTGATGCCGAGACCCGTCTCGGGCTGACCGAACACGGCGGTATCGGAGCAGATGCGGAAATCACAGCTCATGGCGAGCTCACAGCCGCCGCCGAGCGCGTAGCCGCCGACCGCCGCGATGGTGGGAATGGGCAGGGTCTCGAGCTTGCGCATCACGTCGTTGCCCTGCTTGCCGAAGCTCTCGCCCTCGGCCTTGGTGAGCCCCTTCATCTGCGCAATGTCCGCGCCGGCGACAAAGGACTTCTCCCCCGCGCCGCGCACGATCAGGCAGCGGACGGCGTCGAGGTCAATGGCATCGAGCGCCGCGTCAAGATCGGCGAGCACCTGCGAGTTGAGCGCGTTGAGCGCCTCGGGACGGTTGATGATGAGATACGCGACCGCGCCCTGCGGTTCATAGGTCACGAAAGACATGGTATGCCCTCCTTGTTTTCTCTTAATGGGGCTATTATATGCAATTCCCCCGCGTTTTGCAAGAGGAATATCATTTCATTTGAAATTATTTCCAGTTTGGTCACATTTTTTGCAAGAATCGATTCATTTCTGACGATGTAACGCAGTTCCTGCGGCAAATTTCTCCTTGCTGACGGAAAGACTTCATTTTTCTCTTGTGTTATCGCCGCGTTTCCGCTATGATAGGCAGGAAATGAACGCAAAAAGCGAGGTATTTCCCCATGCGAATGAGAAAGAAAAAGAACCTGCTGCCGCGCATGGAGCGCTGCGCGGCGCTGCAGATCAAGGACCCCATCGCGCACCGCGGCCATTGGCGCGAGCTGATGCCGGAGGCCCGCGAGCTGCGTGTGGAGCTGGGCTGCGGCAAGGGACGCTTCACCGCGGGGCACCGCCGCCGCGGAGCCCGACGTGCTGTTCGTGGCGGTGGAGATGGTGCCCGACGCGATGGTGGTCGCCATGGAGCGCTGCGCCGCCGAGGGGCTTCGGAACGTCCGCTTCATCGACGCGAACGCGAACATCCTGCCCGAGTTTTTCGCCCCGGGCGAGGTCGACCGCATCTACATCAACTTCTGCGACCCGTGGCCGACGAAGCGCCACGCCAAGCGCCGCCTGACGCACGGCAATTTCCTCAAGCTCTACCGCAAGGTGCTCAAGGACGGCGGGCAGATCCATTTCAAGACGGACAACGCCCCGCTTTTCGCCTGGTCGGTGGAGGAGATCCCGCAGTTCGGCTTTACGCTCTCCGAGGTCACAGACGATCTGCACGCGAACGGCGCCGTCGGCGTGATGACCGACTATGAAGCGAAATTCCACGAGCTGGGCACGCCCATCCACCGTCTGGTCGCCACGATGACGCCGTGGGAGGAGCCGGAGGAAACGAATAACGGCCGCGCAACGCGCGGCGTCTATCAAAGGGGGAGGTCTCTTAGTTGAAGAGACCTCCCCCTTGAGACAACGAGGGCTACCGCCCCTTGACCCCCGAACCGCCCATATTAAATCAGCTTTCAGCAACCGTATGAGAGTGCATCGGCGCGGCGCAGCCGCGCTTTTTGCGGCTTTCGATTTGGGTTGCTTCTTGCGGCCGCTGCCGCTCTGCGGTGAGGTCTGAAGGCATCGGCCTTCGGCGACACCGCTTTTTTGCACGAAAAAGCGGTGAGAAAACGCGCGAGGGGGCGCACCCCCTCAACCCCGCCATCGGAAGCCTGACAATAGGCCGACTGCACGCGCTGCGCAAAGGAGTGCGTGCAATTTCTTATTGCGGCTTTCGATTTGAGCTGCTCCTTGCGGCCGCTGCCGCTCTGCGGTGAGGTTACGGGGAGTTATTTTGCGGCGGCTTCTAAAGCGGTCAGAATTTCTTCGCGCATTTTCTCAAGCTCACCCTGCTCGAGATGGACGAGCGCAACCGCCGCGCCCGATGCCAGCGTGATGATCTTCGTCCGGTATGGCGAGTGGGCGAAGTTACGTCCCCGCATGGCTTCCTTGGCCGCAGCCAGTGTATCCGCCAGGACCCGCGATAGAAATGCAGGGTCTTTTGTTCCCGTATTTCGGGAGAGAAACAGCAGCTTGCTGTGCATTTTCAGAAAATAAAGCTGATAGATCCCCATACTTTTCACCTCAACATCATTTTATGCGTTTTTCGCATGAAATGCAATATGCAATAACAGCATTTTTATAATGTCGTTGAGGTGATTTCATGTATCGGCGACTGCGTGATATGCGTGAGGATGCGGACAAAACACAAGCAGAGCTTGCCGCTGTACTGAATGTCGGGCAGACGACCTATTCGCGCTATGAAAACGGTGTGCTCGACATTCCCAGCATAGCCTTGATTGCGCTTGCCCGTTATTATCAGGTCAGCACGGATTATCTGCTCGGTCTGACCGATGAGCGCAAGCCTTATCCCCCGGCAAGAAAATGACCGAAACCCCGCCGCAGAGCGGCAGCGGCCGCAAGGCAGACCAAATCGAAAGCCGCAATAAGAATTGCACGCAGTCTTTTGCACAGCGCGTGCAGTCGCAGCTTCGTAGAAAACCGGCGATGGCAGGTCAAGGGCGCAGCCCTTGCGCTCTCTTGGGGTTTCAAAGGGGTCATTCTCTACGGTAGAGAATGGCCCCTTTGTCATAAAAAAGAGACGCCTTATGGCAGCGTCTCTTTTTCGTTTGCACTTTTTACGCGTTCTTCGCGAGGTCGCAAAGAGCGGTGAACGCGACGGCGTCGTTGATCGCCATCTCGCTGAGCATCTTGCGGTTGATCTCGATGCCCTTGACCTTCAGACCGTGCATGAAGGTGGAGTAGTTCATGCCGTTCATCTTGCAGGCGGCGGAGATGCGGGTGATCCACAGGCTGCGGAAATCTCTCTTCTTGAGCTTGCGGCCGGTATAAGCGTAGGTCAGGGACTTCATCACGGCCTGGTTAGCCATCTTGAAGTGGCGGGATTTGTTGCCCCAGTAGCCCTTCGCGAGCTTCAGAGTCTTGTTTCTTCTTTTGCGCGTCATCATCGCGCCCTTAACACGTGCCATATCAGTAAGCCTCCTTAAAGCGTATCGTAATTATCTTATTTGTAGGGGATCATCTTGCGGATGGTGCCGGCAACGGTAGCGTCGGCATAGCCGCCCGCACGCAGGTGACGGGTACGCTTGGTGGGCTTCTTGGTCAGGATGTGGCTCTTGAAGGCCTTGGCCATCTTGACCTTGCCGGTCTTGGTCAGGTTGAATCTTTTCTTGGAACCGCTGTGGGTCTTCAGCTTGGGCATGGTAGTTTCTCCTTTTCGTATATTGTGTTACTTCCCGGTCTTGGGGGAAAGGAATATGGACATACTGCGTCCTTCCAGCTTGGGCTCTTTATCCAATGTCGCCACCTCGGCACACTGCTCGGCGAAGCGCACCAACAGGTCTTTGCCGATGTCGGTATGCGCCATCTCGCGGCCGCGGAAGCGACCGAGACCTTGACGCGGTTGCCGTCGGCAAAGGAACTTCTGGGCATTCTTGAGCTTTGTGTTGAAATCGCCGACATCGATGCCGGGCGACATACGGATCTCTTTGATCTCGACCACGTGCTGGTTCTTCTTCGCTTCCTTTTCGCGCTTGCCCTGTTCAAAGCGGAACTTGCCGTAGTCCATGAGCTTGCACACGGGGGGCGTAGCCTGCGGGGAGATCTTGACGAGGTCAAGCCCCTGCTCATCGGCGATCCGCTGCGCCTGGGCGGCAGACATGATGCCGAGCTGCTCACCGGTGGAACCGATCAGACGGATCTCGCTGTCTCGAATGTCCTCATTGAGCTGATGCACATCCTTGCTAATACCGAAGCACCTCCATTAAATGATTTGACCAAACAAAAACGAGCGCAGCCATGCCGCACCCGTACAACAAACGCAAAGCGCCCACGCGCTTTTTCGATCATTGACCTTCTCGCTTTCGCTAAAGGTGAGAACGGATGCTGCCGTTCTTCTTTGTTTTGCGTAGGTATGATACCACCTCCGCCGCCGTTTGTCAACGATAATTTGCGGAAAAATACCGTGAAGAAGAAATTTTTCCATTTTTCGGCCGCGCTGCGGATTTTTGCGCGCCGTGTATAGTTTTTCCGCCGCGCGGAAAAACTATCTGCCGTAGCAGAACAAAGGAAAGGAGGCGGACACATGAAGGAGAAGAACCAGAACAAGGAGCAGAACACCAATCAGAATCAGGAGCAGAACCAGAACACCAACCAGCGCTGAGCTTGCATAAGAATGGGAAGGGGACGGCATCGTGCCGTCCCCTTCCCGCGTTTCTTCCTGCAAATCTTTTCTTGTATTTTTTCCGGTGAGGTTTTATATAATAGGCGTGTTATCATTCAGGAAAGGAAGCGGCGCATGACAGACGCAATCGTGCAATGGCTGCTCTCGGCCGGCGAGGAAAATTCCTTGCGACCGTGCTCATTTCGATGCTGCCGGTCATCGAGCTGCGCGGCGGGCTGCCCGCCGGCGTGGCAATGGGGCTTCCGCTCCGCGAGGCCTTTTTCGCGGCGCTGCTCGGCAATCTGCTTCCCGTTCCGTTTATCATCCTTTTCGCGCGCAGGGGCTTTGCGTGGGTCCGCGCCCATATCCCGCGCCTCGGGCGCTGGGTCGACCGGATCGAGCGGAAGGCCTGGAGCAAGAGCGACAAGGTCGTGCGCTATCAGGCGTGGGGGGCTGCTGCTCTTTGTCGCCGTGCCGCTGCCCGGCACGGGCGCGTGGACCGGCGCGCTGATCGCGGCGCTGCTCGATCTGCGGCTCAAGCTCGCCGTGCCCGCTATCACCGCCGGCGTGTTCCTTGCGGGCATCATCATTTCACTTCTCACCTACGGAGCTGCTGCGCTGCTATGAAAATTCTCGTTTTTTCCGACTCCCACGGCAATGAGGACAACATGGTCCGCGCCGTGGAGCGGGAGCGCCCCTCCACGCTCGACGCCATCGTACACCTCGGCGACGGCTGGCGCGACGCGGAGGCGCTGCACCGCCTGTATCCCCGCATCCCGCTCGAGCAGGTGCCGGGCAACTGCGACCTCGGCCGCTTTGAGGAGCGCGAGCGCGTCGTCTTCTTCGGCGACTGCCGCGTGCTGCTCTGCCACGGGCATACGCTGGGTGTGAAGTCCTCGCTGCTGCGCGCGTCCTACGAGGCGCGAGAGCGCGGCGCGCAGGCGCTGCTCTACGGGCACACGCACATCCCGCACATCGACTACCACGATGGGCTGTGGCTCGTCAATCCCGGCAGTATCGGCGACCATCGCCGCCCGTCCTACGGGGTGCTGACGGTCGAGGGGGACAAGCTCTCCCCCGCAAATTTTACTTTGGAATAAAAATAAATCAGGAGATGACCTTACCATGCCCTCCGAACCCTTGATCGCGCTTGCGCTGAGCCTGCTCATCAGTCTTGCTCCCTTTCTGCCGGCGGCGGAAAAGTCCGCGCCCGAGGAGGAGCCCGCCCCCGCCGTCGAGGAGCAGCCCGCCCTCAGCGCGGAGCAGCTTGCCGCGCTCGCGCAGACGCCCGCCTCGTGGTTCGACGAGCCGGCGCTGCTGGACGCGCTGTCGAAGCTGCCGCACTACGATGAGACCCGCGCGCAGCGTTACCTTGCCTACCGCACCGGCGGCGCCTGGACGCTCGAGCAGGTGCTGCGCATTGTGAACACGGACAACGATCTGCCGCGCTTTACCGCCGCGGTGGATGCGGACCCGGACGACGGCGATCTCATTCTGGTCAACAAATATAGCCGTCTCGCGAGCGACTATGTGCCGGAGGACCTTGTGACGGTCGAGCCCGCCTACTCCAACGGCGGCAAGCTCAAGAGCGAGGCCAACGACGCTTTCTGCGACCTGGTCGAGGCCATGTGGACGGAAACGGGACTGCACCTTGTCAACGCCTCGCCCTACCGCAGCTACCAGACGCAGAAGAATCTCTACGCCCGCTACCGCACACAGTACAGCGAGGCGACGACCGACCGCTTCTCCGCCCGCGCGGGCTACAGCGAGCATCAGACCGGTCTTGCGCTGGACGTCATCGCTCCCGGCGGCACGCTCAACAGCTTCAAGAACACGCAGCAGTTTATCTGGATGCGCGACAACGCCCACCGCTTCGGCTTCATCCTGCGCTACGGCGACGGCATGGAGTACATCACCGGCTACAAGTTCGAGCCCTGGCACTACCGCTACGTCGGCGTCGAGGCCGCGACGTTCATCTATGAAAACGATCTCACATTCGAGGAATACTACGCCTATTATGTAAAAAAATAAGCCGCCCTCCGGCAGCTTTACGGCAAAAAAGAAACAGCCCTTGACCGCTTTTTCTCTCGCGCGGTCAAGGGCTATTTCTCTGCGCTCTTATTATCTAACATCCTTGGTTACCTCTCTTTCTGCAAAGTCGGCGGCACCGGATAACGCTTGCACATGGTGTCACTCTCGCTCTATATCAACACCGCAGGAGGCGGTGAACTCCGTTTATGACGTTTCAACATTCGAGAGTGCCGGGACCGGTCGTCGGTGCCTTCGGGATCAGCTGTACATTGGACTCACCCTTTCTTGAGGTGCTTTTACTATAGCACATCTCCGCGCCCCGCACAAGCCGCCGAACGCACGAAAAAGGCGTGGAAAAAACTGTGCAGGGCTCTGAACTTTTCGCTTTCGCGCAGTTTTGTGTTGACACGGTAAACCGCGAAATGATATAGTGTAAAGTGTTGTGGGGCATTCCCGCAAAAAAGCTCCGGCGGCTGCCGGAGCTTCCCTTTTATTCTTTTATTCCACAGTGACGGATTTGGCGAGGTTGCGGGGCTTATC
>VOFK01001107.1_pt1 | contig 13652 bp, 24 predicted proteins | sample 5384121 | NCBI WGS metagenome assembly VOFK01 (sample SAMN12384730, study PRJNA508395) | human gut metagenome | isolation source: healthy gut J | host: Homo sapiens | reverse complement strand
TCAGTATTGCTGGAGTTTCAGTTGCATGTTGCTCATTCAGGATATCGAGAACATCGAAATTCTGTCCAATGACCCATTCCGCAAATTCGGCACACCATGAAAATCGCAAAAAGCGTTCGCGGCAAAACGGATACATTCAGGCGATCCGTGATTTGCAGAAGGAAATCTACGCTGCGTAAGGAGATAAAGATATGAGTTTAAACAACCTGGTAAAACGACTGCAGGACATCATGCGTAACGATGCGGGCATCAACGGTGACGCCCAGCGTATCGAGCAGATGGTCTGGATTCTTTTTGAAGGTGTATGATGCCAAGAGGAGATCTGGGAGTTTTACGATGAGAATTACACCTCCATCATCCCGGAGGAGCTGCGCTGGCGCAATTGGGCCGTCGACCACAAGGACGGCAAGGGGCTCACCGGCGATGCACTTCTGGACTTCGTGAACGGAAAACTGTTCCCGACCCTCAAAGCCATCGAAATCGATGAGAATACTCCCATGAGCCAAATCATCGTTCGCACGGCTTTTGAGGACAACAATAACTACATGAAGGACGGCATCCTGCTCCGCCAGGTTATCAATGTCATTGACGAGATCGACTTTGAAGAGTACGAGGACCGCCACGCCTTCGGCGAGATCTACGAAACGATTCTCCGCAGTTTGCAGAGCGCCGGTAACTCCGGTGAATTCTACACCCCCGTGCGGTCACGGACTTCATGGTGCAGATGATCAAGCCCAAGCTCGGCGAGTCTATTGCGGACTTTGCCTGCGGAACCGGTGGCTTCCTTACCTCTGCGCTGAAGGTGCTGGATGCCCAGGTGCAGAGCGTCGAGGACAGAACGGTTTACAGCAACTCCATCTACGGCATCGAAAAAGAAGGCGCTGCCGTTCCTTCTGTGTGCCACGAATATGCTGCTCCACGACATCGACAACCCTCGCATCATTCACGGCAACAGTCTGGAAAAAGAATGTTCGGGAATACAAGGAGAGTGACCGCTTCGATGTCATTCTGATGAATCCTCCTTTACGGCGGCAATGAAAAAGAGGGCGTGAAGCAGAATTTCCCGGCTGACCTTCGCAGCAGCGAAACCGCTGACCTCTTTATGTCGGTCATCATGTATCGGCTGAAGCAGAACGGTCGCTGTGCTATCATTCTGGCCGGACGGTTTCCTGTTTGGTACGGATAATGCCAAATGGCGATCAAGGAAAAGCTGCTGTCCGAGTTTAACCTCCATACGGTCATTCGTATGCCGCACAGCGTTTTTGCGCCGTACACCCTATTACGACAAATATTCTGTTCTTCGACCGGACATCCCACGACGGAGACCTGGTTCTACCGCTTGGATATGCCGGAGGGATATAAAAACTTCTCCAAAGACGAAGCCCATGAAGCTGGAGCACTTTGCCCCGGCTGTTGAGTGGTGGGACAACCGTGAGGAAATCACCATTGACGGCTTTGATAAGGCGAAGAAGTACACCGTCGAGGAGCTGAAAGCACGGAGCTATAACATCGACCTCTGCGGCTATCCTCACGAAGAGGAGGAAATCCTGCCGCCGAAGGAACTGATTCAGCAGTACCAGGAGAAGCGGGCCAGCCTGAACGCTGACATTGACCGCATCCTGCCCAGATCACCGATATCCTTGGCATTGACATTTACGGAGGAGGGCGAAGAATGACTGCGCAGCAACTGAAAAACTCCATTCTCCAGATGGCTGTTCAGGGCAAGCTCGTGCCGCAGGACCCGAATGACGAGCCCGCCAGCGTCCTGTTGGAGCGCATCCGTGCGGAGAAAGAGCTGCTCATCAAAGAGAAGAAGATCAAGCGCGAAAAGAGCCCCTCTGTTATCTTCAAAGGTGCCGATAATACCCCTTATGAGAAAATCGGCGATGAGGTGCATCCTTTGGATACTCCCTTTGATATTCCCGAAAGCTGGGAGTGGGTGCGGCTCATTGATGTCTGCGAGTACATCCAGCGTGGAAAGTCACCGAAGTATTCTCCAATCAAAAAGTACCCTGTTGTCGCCCAGAAGTGCAATCAATGGAGCGGTTTTTCGATTGAAAAGGCACAGTTCATTGAGCCAGATTCTCTGTCCTCCTATGGTCCTGAGCGTCTCTTGCAGGATAATGACTTAATGTGGAACTCTACTGGCCTTGGTACGCTGGGGCGAATGGCTATTTACAAAACCGCAGCTAACCCGTATGAGCTGGCTGTTGCTGATAGCCATGTCACCATTATACGCCCTCTGAAACAGTTTGTTCTGCCGGAATACTTGTACTACTACTTTGCCAATCCAAGCGTACAAAGTGTTATAGAAGATCAGGCAGACGGTACTACGAAGCAGAAGGAACTTGCCACAGCAACCATCAAAGCGTATCTCACACCAATTCCGCCGCTCAATGAGCAACGCCGTATTTTAACGAAACTGTCGGAAGTTCTGCCGGTGGTAAAAAGCTATGGAGCTGTGTACGGCGAAACTGTAGCCATGCAGGAAGCCTTCCCTGAGTCCCTCAAGAAGTCGATTTTGCAAGAGGCAGTCCAGGGCAAGCTGGTACCGCAAGACCCGTCTGACGAGCCTGCAGAGGCTCTGCTGGAGCGTATCCGGGCGGAGAAGCAGCGGCTCATCAAGGAAGGCAAAATCAAAAAGGACAAGCACGAATCTGTCATTTTCAGACGGGATAATTCTCATTATGAGAAGTTGGCCGGTGTGGAGCGCTGTATCGACGATGAACTGCCATTTGAGATACCGGAAACGTGGGCATGGGTGCGGCTGATTGATATCTGTGAATAGCCCGCAGCGCGGCAAATCACCGGAAGTATTCGCCGATAAAAAAGTATCCCGTAATGCCCAAAAATGTAATCAGTGGAGTGGTTTCTCCATTGAAAAGTGCGCAATTCATTGAACCGGAGAGTTGTAGCTTCTTACGGCAATGAGCATATCGATTTGCAGGATAACGACCTCATGTGGAACTCCACAGGCCTTGGAGGCGGCAGAATGGTCGTTTATAAAAGTGCGTTGAACCCTTATGTAGGACTCGCCATTGCTGATAGCCATGTTACAGTTATTCGACCACTGAAAGAATTTATATCGCCGCAGTTGCTTTTACTACTACTTTTTCCAACCCTACTGGCGTTGCTCCCTGAGTGGACATTTGAGGATCAAGCAGATGGAACAACAAAGCAGAAAAAACTCTCCACCAACAACTGTGAAAAGCATATTTTGTACCACTGCCGCCATATTAAAATGAACAGTTACGCATATCGTCAATCAAATCGAAGAGGAATTACCTCTTGTTGTACAGGCATAAAACAGGAACATAAATCATAGTGAAATGCCTGGTTTTCACTACCATGATATGACCTCATCGACGATGGCTCGTTGCTCGGTCGAAACCTTTCGGAAAAATGCGGGTGGTTTCGATATCTTTTGCCCTTCCCCAAAGGTCAGCTTAGGTACGATGTCGTTGCAGCGAAAAAAGAAACCTCTTTTGCAAAAAGCGATGGCGGAAGGAATGTGGGTAAATGACCACTGGGTCTGAGGCCAATCAACTGCCAGCTTTTTTTAGCTGCCCGGAGATGCCTCTGGTGGTGATTTTGTCGCCATATTTGTTCAAAAAATGTCATCAGCGAAGCCATTGGTGCTTATCGTTCCAAACTGCCAAAAAAGGGCTTCATTCTGAGCTGTTCTGGTATTCGTCATTACCGCCCTTTGAATACAAGTCGCATGGGTCAGTGAGCTCGCCAGCAGTCTGTATGAGCTCACTGACTCAAGCCGGTAGCAGCATTTGACTTGTATTACAAAGGGCGGTACCAGAACAGCTCGTCGTCTCGCTTGAGGCAGTTTTGCAGAATGACTCATAATCTTTGGCTGAACGACATTTTTTCAAGAAAGGGCTTCATTTTTAACTCGTACAAAATCGGCATTTTTCCAGCTCTCTTTGCCGATGCTCTCCAAGTGGCAGTTGATTTGCCCTCAGACGCAGTTGGGTCATTTGGTTTACAGCAGTTCTCAATCCGCCATCGCCTTTACGCAAAGGGGTTCTTTTTCGTGATACCATCGTACTGCATTCCTCTATATTGCCGAAGGGCAAAAAAGATCGAAATATCGTGTTTTCCGCAAAACCTTGTGACTCTCAACGTGTCCATTCGAATGGGGTCTTCTATCACTGGTGAAACCAGATCCTTTCTGCTATGATATTATACCGTGTTCCTTTACAGTCCTTTACCAGCAAGGGGAGCAATTCCTCAATCCACCGCCGGACGATACGGTGCTGTTCATTTAACGGTGGGATGGGTATGAGGCAGTCCAAATAAAATTTCAAGGGTCAAATTGGGGAATGGCAGTGATTTTCCATCTGCGCAGTTAGCTTGACACCTGTATTGCAGGGGCATTCAATGCGTACACAAAGGTACTGCTCAAATCAACGCCATGGCTGTCGACCAACTGAATAATCGGCAACTGCTTGATTTGCGAGCTCATAAGGGCAGATTTTCCTCTTTATACAATGGCGGTTCTGCCAAGGGTTCCAAGGCCTGTTAGTTCCACATCGTTATCCTCAAGGATTGATTGCCGTAAGAAGCTATATGCTTCCGGTTCAATGAATTTCGACAAATCCAATGGAGATGCGAGTCCACAACATTTTCTGCACGCAGGGAAGCCAACACCGATGTCTTTATCGGCGACATACCTCCGCGCGGTGTCGTTCCGCGCTTTAGTTACGAGGGCGGCTATTGAAGTCATTCGCACCCATTTCCAAAAAATCCGGTATCTCAAATGGCAGTTCATCGTCGATACAGCGCTCCACGCCGTCCAACTTCTCATAATGAGAACTTTACAAAGCAGCTACCAGATTCAACGCCAACGCAACCGCCTGAACTATTTTGGCCTGCTCTGCTGTTGGAGGGATGGGAACTAACAGATTTCGCATTCCGGCCAGTGGAACATTTTGATGGTTGTTCCTGTTGCAACACTGACAGCGTATTTTTCAAAATAATCTGTTTCTAAGACCAGTCGTACATACTCTTTGCTAACACCACTAAGGAGATTGAAATAGCAGGCGCTTTTCCCAAGTATAACGTGTTCACCGTCGTAAAACGCGACATTTCCGATGGTTCCATTGATTGACAGCAAAACTGTATCTTTTGTCAAACAGCGTTTATGTTTTGATGCTTCCTCATCGGTTACTCTTTTGGTATCTGGTTTGATTACTATTTTCCCGTCCTGTAAGTTGTTGCCGTTAATAAATGCTGTTGTGCCATTTGCAGAATAAACTGGTGTACCGTGAATCCCATCTCCCAATACGGTAACTATGGACGAAAGTCTGCTCCACATCCAAGTGGATGGTATGTCAAACGGCAGTTCGTCATCAATGCAGACCTCTTCGGAACCACGCTTTTCATAATGAGAATTATCCCGTCTGAAAATGACGGATTCGTGTTTGTCCTTTTTTGATTTTGCCTTCCTTGATGAGCCGCTGTTTCTCTGCCCGTATACGCTCCAGCAGAGCCTCTGCAGGCTCGTCAGACGGGTCTTGGGGTACCAGCTTTTTTGGACTGCCTCTTGCAGTATCGACTTCTTGAGAGCCTCTGGGAAGGCGGTATTCAATGATTCCGTCTTTCGATATGCGATATCGTATGTGGAAACAGCAGAAGAAACCTCATCGATTTTCTCAACGATACGCCGCTGTTCTTCGATTGGAGGCAGGCATAGGTATAGGCAAGTTAAAAAACAGTTCTTTGTTAAGGTGTGGGATCGCCGCACCTCTTTTGGCATTACGGAGAGGCTCTTTATATAATTCTATAAATTTAAGTACATACGGAGCAAATAGTTGCGTCGTAATCCATAGAACTTTAAATGTGCTCCCCATGTAGCCATCTTCTGGAGCTATAAAAACTTCGCCAGAATTTTCTCCATCGACAAGGATCAAATATGTGCCTTGAGAAACATATTTCCCACTATTAAGTGTTTGTGGCTCAGCCTTTCCTCGCATATAACGAGCGTCAAGATTGTGGTATGATGCATTCTGTATTTTTTCGCCGTCAATAAGCTGGCATATATACTTCATTCGTACCCATTCCCACGAATCGGGGATGTCAAACGGTACTTCATCCGCCAGCGACCGTACTTCATCGCCGATTTTCTCATAAGGAGTATTATCAGAACTCGGCTGTTTAACGATTACCTCGGTAGTTTAACGAATACTCCAGTAATTCAACGATTACCCCAGCTGTTTAACGATTACAACGACAAAAAAGCCACAAAACCCGTATAAAGCGCAAAACCCCGCCGCAGAATTACCCTGTAGCGGGGTTTGCTTATGTGCTGAAACAGCCGAAAAGCCTTATTTCAAGCGGTTTTCGGGCGTGAGAAAAAGTCCACCGTAATTCTATCAAAATTACGGTGGACTTATGGCGGAGAAGGTGGGATTCGAACCCACGGGCCCGGTTAAGGGCTTACTCGATTTCGAGTCGAGGCCGTTATGACCACTTCGATACTTCTCCCTGTACCGCCAAACGGCTCATTTATTATAAGATACACGGCGCGGTTTGTCAATCTCAATTTTTTTCGACCGTATGCTCACCTGTGCACGATAACAAAATGAAAAGTCCGCGCAGAATTTCTTAAGAGGTGATGAAGTCTATTTACTCCCGGATTCCGGCATGCTAAGATGACGACAAAAAAATTCCCACAGGGGAGAAAAGGAGATGCAGTGCGTGAACGAAAAGACACCTGCCCCAGCAGTCCGGAAGCGCCCCTTTTTGGAAACGGACAAACCGCGGCTTTGTCGTCAGCATGGTTCTGCTTGCGGCGGTCATTGTATACGTCGTGGTGAGCCAGCTAATGCTGATCCCGGACAAAAACGCGATCCGGGCGCTGGCAGACAGGGTGGACGAGGCCTATATGTCCGCGATCACCCTCAGTGACGAACAGCTGGCGGCCCTGGAGGATCCTGCGGCGCTCAGTAAGAAGACAGATGAGGTCATGAAAGCCCTCGATCCGTATTTTGTAACCGATTCCCCGTATAAAACCGAGGAACCCATCGTAACCTTGCGTGACAACATTCAGAACCAGCTGCTGGGTGTGGATCGGTACGAAAAACAGGAGCTGCAAAAACCAAATACGGTTTCTGCCGCATATCGGATGACGTTGCCAGGCTGTCGGTTTCCTACTTGTACAGCGTCAGTGGCAGCCGCTATAACGCCGGAACCGAATCCATCGAGGAAGTAACCGACGAGCGGCAGATGATTGAGCTGTCGGTGATCTGCAAAAAAGAAAACGGCGAGTGGAAGCTGTACCGCGTCAGCAGTCTGTACCGGCAGACACTTCCCTACTATATCGAGGGGTGTTCAGGGAAATGAGTGAAGTCTTAAAAACTCCAGAACGTCTGCAAATCCTTCGGGCAAACGCATGGTGGTGCAGGATATCAGCTTCACGGTAGAGGCCGGCCAGATTTTTCGGTTTTCTCGGCCCCAACGGCGCCGGCAAAACCACCACTATCAAAATGATCCTCGGCCTGCTCACCCCGGACAGCGGTTCCATTCAGGTGATGGGCCATGACATCGAACAGGATTTCGAGGCCGCGATGCACAGCATCAGCGGCATCGTGGAAAACCCGGATATGTATCCGTACCTGTCCGGGTATGAAAATCTGCGGCTGCACGCGCGTGCCTGCGGCGTCGACGAAAAACGTATCGGCGAAGTCGTACAGATGGTGGGCATGCAGCACCGCATCCAGGAAAAGTTCAAATCGTATTCCCTCGGCATGAAGCAGCGGCTCGGCGTGGCACAGGCGCTGCTGCACAACCCGAAGGTTATGATTCTCGACGAACCGACTAACGGACTCGATCCGGCGGGCATCAAAGATTTCCGCGACCTGCTTTCCCATCTGGCGCATACGCAGGGGTTGGCGGTGCTGGTGTCCAGCCATATCCTGCAGGAGATGCAGCTGATGTGCGACACGGTCGGCATCATCAACAACGGCCGCCTGCTGCGCATCGGTTCACTGGAAGAGATCACTCGCAGAGCAGCCGCGGGCTGTACCGCTATACCCTGCGCCCGTTTGACCGTGCGGTCGAACTGCTGCAGAAGAACGCCCCCTCGACTTTATCTCCTCGGTGGAGGACGGCGTGGTCGAGCTGCATCTGGAAGAAGACCAGATTCCCGAGCTCAACCGGGCCCTGATGGAAAACGGCGTCGCCATCTACGGTCTTGCCCCGGTGAACGCGCCTCGCTCGAACAGAGCTTCATCGACATCACGGGAGGAGGGAACGTCATTGGGTAGCTCATACAAAATGAACGCACCAAACTATACCGCAAAATATCCACATGGGTACTCATGGGGGTTATCGTCCTGCTGATGGCGGTCACTCTGATCCTCGGCAAGGTGGCAGGCGGTTCCTCCAGCTGGTACGGGAACTGGGAAGAAGATTACGAAGAGACCTTGAGCTATCTGCAGATGTACGCAAGGCAGGATCCGGAAGACCTCTATACAAAATACGAACTCAAAGAGGTCCAGTATCTGTACGACAACCAACCCCCGAGCGACTGGCGCGCCGAGGTAATTTACCGCATCTGTAATACAGAGCGGCAGATTGAGGCACAGCGCAGCCAGGAAGAGAGGGCGGCATGCAGCAGCCCGGCCAGACGCCGGCGGATACCGAAACACTGCAGAAGCAGGCGGACGAACTCACCCGCGTGCTGGAAACCAACAACAGCTGGCAGGAATATATCCGGCTGCAGATGGAACAACTGGAGACTTCCGGCAAAAACGAAAGCCGAACGGCAGGTGGAGAAGGAAATTCTCAGGTGTATCCTGGACTATGACATCGCACCGCTGCCGAACGAAGGCCGTTTTTCCCTATTATGCCTCGAAACTCTTCCGACCTGAGCTGGAAAAACGATCAGCTGAACATCATTCGCGCCAATAAACTGTCACTGCTCAGCGGCGAGTTAAACAGCAACCCGATCGATTCCACCACCCGCGCGTCGCTTCAGCAGCAGATCGACGTGGCGACGGAGCGGCTGAAAACCGACAGCGCGCCGGTTTCCGCCACCAGCTTTGTCGGACTGATGGACGCCTCCACCGGTTCCATCTCACTGATCTCACTGCTCATCATTGTGCTGGCCGGCGGCCTGATTTCGTCGGAGTTCTCAGCTCCGGCACCATCAACTGCTGCTGATCACCCCGCATAAGCGGTACAAAATTTTCTGGGCCAAGGCCATCATGATGCTCGAGGTCATCCTGATGACCGCCGGAGCGATGTTTGTGGTTTCCTTCCTGGTCAGCGGGCTGCTCACCGGTTTTTGAGGACCTTGCCGCCATGCAGGTGCTCTCGCTGTTCGGCCAGGTTATCAAAATGCCGTATCTGCTGTTCGTACTGTTCAAATACGTGCTGTATCTGCTCCCGGTGATCTTCTATATGTCACTGGCGCTGATGCTCTCAGCGATAACCCGCAAAAAGCGCGATTGCGATCGCGGTATCCCTGCTGCTGATGTACGGCAGCCAGATGGTGGTGCTGCTGCTCGCCGCAATCAGCTCTAGTTTTGGCTTTGTGCTGCCGGGTGCGTCGTTCGTGGTGTTCGCCAACACCGACCTGTCGGTGTATCTGCCGAGCGCTTCCTCCGGAATTATCAACATGATGGGCATGGGCAGCATGCTGGTGGACCCCATATGACCCTCGGTTTCTCGGTCATTATTCTGCTGGTATACACCGCCTGCTTCCTCTGGATCGCCCGCGACAGCTTCTGCCGTCGGGATATCCGCTGATTTCCATAAGTGCAAAACGTCCGGCCCGGAAATTCCGGGCCGGACGTTTGGTCTTATTGGGTTTTATTGGCGTTCTGACACGGCTTCTGCCAGGTGGCGTTCCATCCGCCCGGCAAGCAGCGTCATCACCAGTGCTGTTACCAGCACAACCCCCGCCGCATACAGCAGCAGATGCCCGGCACTGGAGTACACCCATGCGCATTCCCGGCACCTGCAGAATGCCCAGTGGGAACTGCACATCGCTGCTGTCACAGCATAGGATCCGCCCCGATATACAGCAGCGAGAGCGCCGTCCCCAATCCCACAGCGAGTACGGCTGCGCCCGTGAGCACCACCCGTTTGGTCTTCCTGCGCCAGTCGGCAAAATCCCGGCAGCCCATCATGCTTCTGCGCAGGATCCACACCGTCAGCAGCACGCTCAGCGGCAGCAGGGGGCTTGTCATACACCGCAGCAGCGCCACCGGCAGCACGGCATCCACAAACAAATTGAAGTTCCAATAGCCGCCGTATCCCAGCAGCGGTGCGGCAGCCATGCCGAGCAGCCATATCGCCATGACAATCCTTTTGCTCCGGCCCGGCACAAATGCCGCGCCGATCGCCGCAGGCAGCGCCGTCAGCAGATAAACAGCAAGCGCGTACAACAGATATACAGCGGAATGCGGGCAAAGGACAGCCGCACCGCCATCGAAGAAAAGAGCGGTGAAATTTTCACCCACCGGCCGGCTCGTCAGCAGGACCGGAGGGAACAAAAACAGTTCCTCCGCCGGCTTCACCGCATAGTTAATCAGGATATATGCCGGGAACAGCAGCAGCACACCGCACGCCAAACCCGCGATTCCCCCCAATGCACCGCCCGTACAGGATGCCCTGCTGCCGCGAGGGCACCGCACGCACGGAACAGCCGCGAAACCGCCCATACCAGCAGATGCCCCGCCGCGACCACCGCCGCATACAGCAGCAGGGTCAGGAGCATCAGCGCACAGGCTGTACCGATTTCAAAACGCACGCTGCCGTAATCGTAAATCATCGACGGCAGCCAGTGCGCGGTGTAATCTCGGGAGGAAAACCGATCAGAAACAGTGGTGCAGCCCAGTTCGCCAGAAGCAGCGCCGGCACGGCGGTGATCCCCCATGCCAAGCTGCACGGACGCGCCCGCAGCGCCCGCCGGTGTAAAAATCAGGTAGGCCGGCGCCAGACACAGCAGCCCCAGCTGGAGACACTGTACTGCATTGCTGTGGACGGTCAGCCAGCCAACCGGTTCCGTCACGATACCGCGCATAAGCAGCAGGTTGTTGAGCAACCCGGTGACATCCCCCGAAAACAGCAGTGCCAACCACGACGGGGGTGAAACGCGCTGAGCGAACCGGCGCCGAACAGTATACCGATGGTATCCCCACCGGCGGCGGCAGGCGGGCGGGCGGCAGTGAGGCCGAACAGCCAGCCCAGCAGCAGCGGCAGCCCTCCGGCAATCATAAAAATCCACAGGGTGTTTAGCGCCGACGGAAGGGTCAGCGGATTCTGCAAAAACGGCTGCATAATTCTGCAGTCCTACAAAATGCGGCGCTTCAAGTCCATTAAAGGCGGTCATGCTGTAATAAAATGCCCTTCCCCCAAAGGGAGTACAACGACCAGCAGCGCCAATACCAGCACCGGCATAAAAAACAGCCAGCCCGTCTTCCGGCGGAGAACCGGACGACTTTGTTCATGCACTACCTCCGGCATCGGGCGAAAAATATACTTTTCGCCCGACGCGGCCGCCTCCGCTATTTTCTTTTTGCACCGGCGACGGACGGCACTGCCTCCTCTCCGCTGAGAACCGTTTCCACCGAAACGCCGAACAACTCCGCCATCGTCAGCAGCGTTCCGGTGTCCGGAACCGATTTTCCGATTCCCATTTGGAAACCGCCTGCCGGGTCACATGCAGTCTGTCTGCGAGTTCCGCCTGTGTCAGCTGCATCGTCCGGCGGCGCCCACCCGCAAGAAGGCCCCATCCGCTGATTATCCACCGCCATCCCTCCCTTTTTTTCTCCATCCTAGCATATTTATCTGCCAGCAACAAAGAGAATCTCCCCGGCGCAACCAACAGTTGCCTGTCATTTTGCCCGATTGCCTAATTTTTTTATTATTTTTTGTAAGGAATATCTCTACCAATCTTCTCTGCTTTATGTTAAAAAATTTCTTTGGCAGAGCCTATAGTTTATGTAGCATTTTGTGTCGAACTATGCTATACTTATATCTTGATGTATACTGTTCAGAGTATACTTGTTATCTTTTTACAAACTGGGCGGCGGCTTTGTCTCAGCCGGCCGGATCAGCAAGGAGGAAACGGCAAAAATGCAGAAAAAAAATCAGCAATCTCCCTTCCGCGGAACGGAAGAGCAGGCACTCGAGCTGCAGAAAATCATTGACGCCAATAAGCACGACGCAAAGTCGGCTGATGGGGTGATGCAGCAGGCGCAGGACATCTACGGGTACCTCCCGCTTTGAGGTGCAGAAGATGATCGGACTTGGCATGGGCGTGCCGCTGGAGAAGGTTTACGGCGTGGCCACCTTCTACGCAGTTCGCGCTGTCTCCGAAGGGCGTGTACAACGTCTCGGTGTGTCTGGGCACGGCGTGCTACGTCAAAGGCTCGGGTGATATCTTCAACAAGCTGAGGCGAAAAGCTGGGCATCGGTGCGGACGAGGTGCACCGAAGACGGCCGGTTCTCCCTGACCGCCTGCCGCTGCATCGGCGCCTGCGGCCTGGCTCCGGTTCTCACCGTCAACGACGATGTGTACGGCCGCCTGACAGTGGACGACATCGACGGTATTCTGGAGAAATACGCAGGCTGACGGTGGAAAATGGGAGGCCGGTATGCGTGAGCTGTCACTGAACATGCTGGACATTGCGCAGAACTCGATTGCCGCCGGTGCAACGCTTGTCACCCTGACGGTGGACTGCGAGAGTGCAGCCGACCGTCTGACGCTGACGGTGGAGGACAATGGACGCGGCATGCCGCCGCAGCTTGCTCGGGTGCGACCCGTTTTTACCACCCGCACCACCCGGAAGGTGGGCATGGGGATCCCGCTTTGTTCCCGCATGGCGGCCGAGATGGCCGGCGGCCGGCTGCAGATCCGCTCCGCCCCGGGCGCGGGCACAACGGTGGAGGCCGTTTTTATCCTCTCCCATATTGACAGGATGCCGCTCGGCGATATGGACGGCACCGTCACGGCACTCATCCGCATGAATCCGCAGATCGATTTCCGTTATGTATTCACCGCCGACGGCCGCTCGGCGCAGACGGACACCGCCAGCTGCGGGGAGATCCTCGGTGATGTGCCGCTGGATACGCCGGAGGTTATGGAATGGATCGACGGTTACATACGGGGAGCAATCGGCCGCCATACGGCCCGGAGGGCATTTGACGCAGACGAATCGCGGCGGGCGGGCCCGCCGACAAACTGAAGGAGGTAACCCCTGAATGAAAACGCTTGAAGAACTGCAGGCTATCCGCGAACAGGCCCGGCAGAAGATGACCGTGCGCGCCAATCAGCAGGATGCGGTGCGGGTGGTCGTCGGCATGGCGACCTGCGGCATTGCCGCGGGCGCACGCCCGGTGCTGAACGCTTTTTGTGGAAGAAGTCGGCAAACGCCATCTGGAAAACGTGACGGTTGCTCAAACCGGCTGCATCGGCATGTGCCAGTTTGAGCCGATCGTGGAGGTGACGGTGCCTGGCAAGGAAAGGTCACCTACGCGAAGGTTACGCCGGAAAAGGTGGCGCGCATCGTGGTTGACCACCTGGTCAACGGCAATCCGGTGACCGAATACACCATCGGCAGCATGATGAAGTAAACAGAGGAGAAAACTTACGATGTATCGTTCACGTGCTCGTCTGCGGCGGTACC
>VOFK01002524.1_pt1 | contig 13658 bp, 27 predicted proteins | sample 5384121 | NCBI WGS metagenome assembly VOFK01 (sample SAMN12384730, study PRJNA508395) | human gut metagenome | isolation source: healthy gut J | host: Homo sapiens | reverse complement strand
CTCCTTCGTTCGGTTACGTATCCGGCAGTTCTTTATAAGCCCCAAATCATCCGCAGATGTATCGTCATTCATAAAGGCTCCGATTATATCCGCCTTTCCGGATGCTGCCATTTCAACAAGTTCACTATATGTATCAGCATACACATATTCAAAAAATCAAGATTCGTCCGATTAGAAATTAGGTTTCAAACATTCCGGTACGATTCCGCTTTTTTTTCCCATCGCTCTCATAAAACAGAGGATAACGGTCTCTTATAACAGCAACTTTTAAAGTTCCGCATTCCTTTTATAAATTTATCTTCTTCATCAGTAAAAGTTATGGAATTTATATATTTATCAGGAAAGTATTTATTATAGAGTTCCTCTGCAAAATTTGGATTCGCAGCATAACTTTCTTCCATCGCCTTTGATAACTGTTCACATAATTCAGGCTTATCTTTTTGACGTAACCAAATAATACGGGTCGCTGTCAAGTTTAACGGCAACATTATACCCGTCTTTCATATATACGTCACTGCCGTAAATCAGGTCGACATCTCCCGAATCGATACATTTTTCGTATAATTCCCTATCATCATAATACACAAGCTCACAAGTTAAATTATTATATTCAATAAAAACTTTTTTAACCGTTCTATTTTTACTGGCCGCTTTGCCAAAAAACTCCTATGCGTTTACCGTTAAGAGTGTTGTAATCATAACCTTTAATATCACTGTTATCCTTTTGGTACATCAAGAGTGAATAATTTGAACCCATAATATATTTCGGATAGTTAAAAATACTGCTCGTATTCCTCCTGATAAAACATTCCGCCCATGATGTCATATTTTCAGCTTCAATCATTCCGTCCAGTAATTCAGTGGTCGCTTCATCATTTTTGATTCATCTGCGGTTTTTATATCATATTTTCCAGCCGGTATACTTAGAAATTTCTCTAAGCCAATCATAAACGCATCCGCCATAAGTTCCATCTTCATAAACCTCATTTTATTCCCGGACTGACAAGGGAAACGCAACAGTCAAAACTGTCTCTTCCACGTCTTCAGCAACCACAGCCGGACAATATGAAAGAAAGATAAATAAAATTACTGCCCATGCACCAACAGATTTACACACTGTGAATATCGCCAAACTTAAATAAATGTCTTTTTTACAATAGCTCAGCTGCTCTTTCATATCTCTCATTAGCTGCTCACCCTGACGTTTTGAAAATCATTCTATTAAATACGCAATCAATCTACAATTATATTTCTAATCAAAATATCTATTGTAAAAAAAGAAATGTCGATTATTGAATAACTTTATACTTTATTTTAAAAACCAAAAAAAAATTTTTTGAGTTCATGGCATAGCACTCAGAAAAATTTAATTGTATAAAGATACCCCATTATAACTTTATTTAATTATATCACATTATTTATATAAATCAACTAAAATTTCACCTATAAAATATATAGTTTATTGCTATTTACTTTAAACTACATTACAATAATGCAGTTTATGCGCGGTTTTTAATATTTTATAGCCAATATGAAAAAAAGCCGCATTTCTGCGGCTTTTAAAAATAAATACAATATTATTAATTGTATATATAATATAAGAAATAAGTATATATTCTTATTATCTTCTATATTTTGTCAGGACATTTCTAACTTCTTTCTTCTGTAGAACATGCCATAGCTTCTTCTGCAACTTTTTGAGCGTCTTTTACTGACCATTTTGATATTTCATTTCTTGTTGACAAACAGAAACCGGATTCACACTATATTCTTCCAGTCCAAAAGCAACCAAAAGCGGTATCAACAGTGGATCAGAAGCGGCTTCGCCGCACATTCCTACCTCAATACCTTCTGCCCTTCCACAATATATAATACTTTTTATGTTCCTAAGCACTGCCGGATTATATGCAGAATATAGGTAAGCAACATTAGCGTTTCCTCTGTCTGCAGCCATTGTATATCCAGTGAGGTCATTGGTGCTATGCTGAAAAAAATCGGCTTCCTTTGCCAAAAGGTCAGCTATTACAGCGGCGGCAGGAGTTTCCATCATAACTCCGACTTTTATGTCCTTATTGTATGCCACCCGTTCTGATCCAGTTCAGACGCTATCTCAGCTACAAGCTTCTTAACAGCTCTGACTTCTTCAACACAAGTGACAAGCGGAATCATTATTCTTATATCACCGAAGGCGCTTGCACGCATCAGAGCTCTCAGCTGAGTCTTATACAGGTCTTGATTCTTAATACAATATCTTACTGCACGAAATCCCATAAAAGGATTATCTTCTTTTTCCAAGCCCAAATACGGAATATCCTTTATCGCCTCCGACATCCAAAGTTCTGATTGTTACAGGCTTTCCCTTCAGAGTCATTGCGGCCTTTTTTTATAAGCTTCAAACTGCTGCTCCTCACCGGGTTGTTCTTTACTGTCCATATATAGGAACTCAGTTCTAAACAGTCCCACACCTTCACCGTCACGCTCAATAACTAAAGCGCAGTCATCCGGCTTGCCAATATTGCACAAAAGCTCTACTCTCCTGCCGTCGGCTGTTACTGTGGGCTTGCCCGCCAGTTTCAAAAAGCTCTTTCTTCTCATCATCAAAACTCTTTTTAAGCTCCCGGTACTTTTCTACTTCTTCAGAACCCGGCGAAGCAATCACGCTGCCGTCCGTTCCGTCTACTATTACCACTTCACCGTCAATGAGTTCTTTTTGTTATGTTATCTATACTTAAAACTGCAGGAATCTCAAGAGCCCTTGCCAAAATTGCGGAGTGTGAAGTTCTTCCTCCCACTTCTGTGATTATACCTGAGATATTCTCCCTTATTATCCCGGCCGTCATGGATGGGGTCAAGTCTCTGGCAACTATCACACTGCCGGCAGGAAGGGCGCTTATATTCACCTCTTCCACCCCAGCAGAGTTTTTAATCAGCCTAGTCTTTATATCACGAAGGTCTGCTGCACGCTGGACAGTCAATTCGTCTCCCGTAGCCTCAAAACATTGAGGCAAAAACCCTCAAAAACTTGTTCTGTAGCCGCTTCGGAAGTAAGCCCGCCGCTTATACCTTCCTTGACCTCATCTGTCATCGCAGGATCGCTGATCATCAGCACATGCCCCATCAGGATTTCAGACTCTTTATCACCCACATTATTCCGCATTTCAACTTCTGCCATTTTCTCAGTTCTCTGAGTAAATTCCTGAACCGCCTGCTCAAAACGAGCTGTTTCATCCTGAACCGACAATTTTGATTTTGGCTCATAGGTCAAGTCTTGCTCCTTTATCATTGCGACTTTTCCCTATACCAATCCCCTCGGAGCCTGCTATTCCCTTTGAACATTTCATCACCTACCCTGCGGACTGCACCAGCTCAACCGCCTTTTCGAGCGCTTCAGTCTCGTCGCTTCCGCTGCATTCTATTTCAATTTCGCTGCCGCATTTTATACAAGCGGCAATAACATTCATTATGCTTTTTCCATTAAAACTCTTTCCGTCAAAATTTATTGTCACATCAGAATCAAACTGTGACATCTCTTTGGTAAACACTCCTGCCGGTCTCATGTGAAGACCTTCAGGATCCGTAACAGTAACCGTTTTTGAAACCATAATATACACTCCTTTTAATTATTTTCACTAAATATACTATAATATTATCACTATATTTTAGCCAATGTCAATAATAATTTAAATTATTTTACCGTAACTTTATCACCTTTTTTAACTAATCCGGCTTTTTCGCCCAAAGGCTTTTTTAAAAATGCGAGCAGGAGCGCTCCACAACCGAACCTATAACAAGCGCTGCTATATATCCCAATACGTTTCCTACAACCGGGAAAACAAATATTCCTCCGTGAGGGAGCCATAAGAGTACAACCAAACGCCATTGACAAAGCACCTGAAACTGCGCTTCCTACTATACATGAGGGAATTACAAGCGGGTCAGCAGCGGCGTATGGTATAGCGCCTTCACTTATAAAGCAGAGACCCATAATATAGTTAACAGCTCCCGACTTTCTCTCACTGGGCGTGAACCTATTCTTAAAGAAAGTTGTGCAAAGAGCTATTACCAAAGGAGGAACCATACCTCCAACCATTACAGCTGCCATTATGTCATAGTTGCCTTCAGCTATTGAAGCGGTTCCGAAAACATAAGCCGCCTTGTTAAATGGACCGCCCATATCAATAGACATCATTCCGCCTAACACTAATCCCAAAACTATCTTGCTGGCGCCGTTCATCGCTTTCAAACCACTATTCAGCAATGTGTTTAATCCACCTATTATCGGGTTGAAGAGGAACATTATCAGTCCCATTACCAAAATACCTATTAACGGATATATCAGCACAGGCTTTATACCCTCAAGTGACTCCGGAAGTTTAGAGCAAAGCTTCTCAAGTCCGAGAGTTAAATAGCCGCCCACAAAACCGGCGAACAATGCGCCTAAAAATCCGGCTGATACTACATTTACGTCAGGGATTCATAAGTGAAGCAAACGTAGTTCCTGCCACTGCCAGAGCTCCGCCTACAAAACCTACTGCAAGACCGGGTCTGTCAGATATACTCATAGCGATAAATCCTGCAAGTATTGGAAGCATAAAAAGTTAAACGCTACTCCTCCGACCGTCTTAAAGAAAGCGGCTACAGGTGTATTCATACCAAAGTTTGACGGTGATCTATAGAATAGTCGTCAAGCAGGAATGCCAGCGCTATCAAAATACCACCGCCTACAACGAAAGGAAGCATATGTGAAACACCATTCATAAGGTGTTTGTATACTGAGTGCCCTACTCCGTCGCCGCCTTCTGAGGGTAGTCTCAGCTCCTCCTGTATGTGGTATACACCGGCAGTACCGTTAACTATTTTTCTCTATTAGAGCTTCCGGCTTATGGATACCATTAGAAACTGTAGTCTGAACGATATGTTTTCCGTCAAATCTTGCCATTTCAACATTCTTGTCAGCCGCTATAATTACTCCGTCGGCATCAGCAATATCACGGCTTGTCAAAGCATTTTTTGTGCCTCCGCTGCCGTTAGTCTCAACTTTTATTTCTACTCCCATTTCTTTGGCCTTTTGTTCAAGAGCCTCAGCGGCCATAAATGTATGAGCAATACCTGTAGGACAAGCTGTGACGGCAACTATTTTAATACCTTTGCTTGTGCTGCTTGAAGCCTGCGTTTTTCCTTAGGCTGTTCATTTCCATACTTCTCAATTTCTTTTTCGTCAATATACTTTAAAAATTCCTTTGCGGACGTTGCGCTGAGCAATTTTTGTCTAAATTTTTCGTCCATCAGCATAACCGTCAGTCTGGATAAAACTTCAAGATGAACATCTCCGCCTGATTTCGGTGCGGCTATCATAAAAATCAAATTAGATTTTCCACCATCCATAGCGTCAAGGTCAATCCCCTTAGGCACTGTCACAGCCGCTAATCCTGGATTCTTTACAGCGGCACTTTTTGCGTGAGGAATAGCCACTCCATCGCCAATTGCAGTAGGTCCCTCTTCATCTCTCAAAAACAAATCTTTTTTATACTGGGCCTTGTCTGAAATGTTTCCGGCTTTGCTTTGCAAGTCAATTAGTTTATCATACAAAGCTTCTTTGGAATCCGTATTGAAGTTTAGCGCGATTGCGTTCGGCTTCAGCAAATCAATAACCTTCATATTTACCTCTCCTTTTCTTTATTATATAAAAAATTTATAATTTATAAGTTACAAGATTTTCATAAGTTCTTCAACTTTTCTCTTTTTCAGCTAAACCTGCAGAGAAAGCCGTCGCACTTCCGCAGGCAGTTCCCAATTTCAGCGCATCTCTGTAATCTCCGCTCTGCAAGTATCCAAAAATAAATCCTGCCACCATAGAATCTCCGGCGCCCACTGAGTTTAAAACCTTACCGCTCGGCACTCCCATTTTTATAACCTCACCGTTTTCAGCAGACAATACAGCGCCGTCTCCAGCTCTTGACACCAAAACATTCCTTGCCCCCATCTGTCTGAGTTTTCCCCGCATATTCAATAATTTCTTCCTCAGTATTAATTTCAATTCCAAACAATTCTCCCAGCTCATGGTTATTTGGCTTAACTAAAAACGGGTGATACTTTAGAACATTTTTTAATAAATCTCCGGTTGCGTCCACTACAATATTGGAACCGCTGTCTTTTAAACGCTCCATTATTTTTTCATATATATCGTCCGGCATTGTTGCAGGAATACTTCCTGCAAGAATCAGAAAATCGCCTCTCTGCAAAACTTTTAGTTTATCTAGAAGCCCTGATATCGCCTCATGGCTTATAACCGGGCCCTGACCGTTTATATCAGTCTCTTCTTTTGATTTTATCTTAACATTTATCCTTGTGATACCATTTTCAAGCTCTATAAAATCGGTTTTTATACCGTTTTTATTAAGACCGCTCTCAATAGCTTTCCCAGTGAATCCCGAAATAAACCCAAGCGCAATATTTTCAGCGCCTAAATTACTTAACACAGTAGAAACATTTATGCCTTTTCCTCCAAAAAATATCTCTTCGCTCTCGGTTCTGTTAACAGCGCCAAGTTCTATATCTTCCAGATGTATAACATAATCTACAGCCGGATTAAATGTCACTGTATAAATCATGCAAAAAGCCTCCTTAACAACCGCGTATTCCCCTAAATTCATTATCCCTCAAGCTCATCAGTAACTATACAAGCGTCTTTAAGTATACCAAATGTTACCGCATATTCTTTGTCAAATTTGGTATGGTCACCTAAAAATAAAATTGTTTCTCCCTCTTTTTAATACCTCTGACTTTACGGCAGCTTCCTCAACATCAGGAGTGCTGTATCCGCCTTTAACACTGATACCGTTTGTTCCTATAAAAGTTTTTGTAAAATTATATTTTCTCAAATTATTTATAGCTTCTGTTCCAACAACCGCTTCGGTTGTAAGGTTTTTATCTGTCCGCCTATAATATAGGCTTTAAGCCCTTTTTGAATAAGCTTTTTTGCATGAACTATACCATTAGTAACAAAAGTGGCTCTGACATTGTCGTAAATAAAATCAATCATTGCCGCCGTCGTTGTTCCGGCGTCTATAAAAAACAAAATCATCATTAGTAACAAGCCCGGCTGCAACTCTGCCTATCGCTTCCTTCTCAGTAACATTCAGTGCTGATTTTGTAGTTGACATCCTCTTCAAAAAAACAGTGCTCACCATATGAATAGCCGCCGCTCCTCCATGCACCTTTTTACCTTGCCCATTTTGTCTAAAGTTACCAAATCCCTTCGGATAGTTGATTCTGAAGTTTCTAACCCTTGTGATAACTCGCCGACTGTGACCGTATCCTGCTTTGTGAGCAGTTCCAATATTTTATTATGACGCTCCTGCGTAAGCATGACCTGTCAACCCCTCTTTTTTCATTTTTAAGATTTGATTTTTAAGCTTCATTTTTCATTTATTTATCTTACACCGTAATATTATCACCATTTTCAATCATTGTCAAGCGTTTTCGGTCATAAATATTTCACAAACAAGCATTTATAATCATTTTCATTCATTTTTACTAATAATATAGCCTTTTCTAGAAGAAAAAATACATTTTTTAGTAATAATGTACACTAATTTAATGGCACGCGTTTGCACTATATTTTTATTATAATTTTAATTGTGGAAGACACTTAATTCTCCACAAAATAAAATATGAAAGGAGCAAAAAATATGCTCGGATTCGGAAACAAAGACAAAGGCCGGCGGCCGGCGGATATAGGGAACAAGGAAACGACTATACCCCACCGCAGTCACAAACGGCAGGTTATCAAGGCGGTTACCAAAACACCCAAATGGGTCAGCCTCAAACGGCGGAATATCCAGGCGGTTATCAAAACGCCCAGCAAATGGGGCAGTTTGCCGGATACGGTGAAGACCAGCAGGATTTGCAGGATTATATCAATAAAAGAACTTCAGAAATTGACGCTCAGGTCAAGGAATTTTCAGAAAAAAATCCTAATTTTGATATGAGACGTGAAATGCAAAACCCTAAATTCTGCAATTATGTTTGGGGAAATGGACTAAGCATTGAAGACGCCTATTATCTCTGTCATAGGGAAGAACAGAACTACGGTGATTCCCAGTACCGCAGCCGCGGAGAAAGCCGTCCGCCGAAAGGCGAATCACCGAGAACGGTACAGGCAAGGCAGGAAGCGGAGCTATGGTTAAAAAAAGAACCCTGAGGAATTAACTGACGATGAGCTTGACGAAATAGTTAAGAGAGTCAGAAACGGTGAAAAAATTTCATTTTAAGAGTTTATAAAATAAGTAAACACAAGGAGGATAATAAATGAGTATAAATTATAATACACAAACTACATCAACCAATAATCTTGGAAATAACGTTACTCCTGAATTGAAAGCGTATTACGACAGACAGATGATTAGGTTTGCCAGCCCAAAACTGGTTCATGGACAGTTCGGACAGAACAAGCCTATCCCAAAGGGTTCAGGAAAGACTATTGAATTCCGCAGATTCAGCCCGCTGCCTAAAGCGCTCAAACCTTTAACCGAAGGAGTAACGCCTAAGGGCAACCAGCTCAATGTCACAACAGTTGAATCCACTGTTGACCAATACGGTGATTATGTTACACTCTCTGACATATTAACCCTGTCCGCTATTGACAACGTTATAGTAGAAACACAAAAATGTTTTTAGGCGATCAGGCAGGAAGAACTCTTGACACAGTAATAAGAGAAAAGGTAAATGCCGGAACCAATGTGCAGTACGGAAACGGCAAGTCTGACCGAAATCTGCTGGTAGGCGGTGCTGAAAACTATGAGGATAACGATTATTTAAATGTGGCGGCTGTTAAAAGAGCTGTAGCAACACTGAAACGCAATAACGCTCAGCCAATGAAAGACGGCTGTTACGTGGCTATAATTCACCCTGATGTTGCCAACGATTTGACAAACGACCCGGACTGGAAAGAAATAAAGCAGAATGTTGACCCAAAAAAGACTGGTACAACGGCACAATAGGCAAAATTCATGGCGTTGTATTCGTTGAGTCCACAGAAGCTAAAAATATTCAGGGCAGCTCCGCTCAGAATCCGTTGAAAACATCGAGACCGGAGACCCTGAAAGCCTTACTGTTGCAAAGGTTAACGGTAAAACCATTACTGTTTCAGAAGAAATAATAGCCGCAAAGGACGCTGCTGCTCTGTCCGGCAAAGCTGTACAGATAAACGGATTTGACTACTCTATCATCTCAGCGGCAGCCGGAAGCGCCGGAAGCGCAAGCATCACGCTGTCTGAAACTCCAAGCGCTACTATTGTTCCTGGAACAACTATATATCCGGCAGGAGCGGAAAGGACGGCAAGGGACATATACTCTACTCTATTTATTGGTCAGAATGCTTATGGGGTTACTAATATAACAGGCGGCGGCCTTGAGACAATAATCAAACAGAAGGGAAGCGCAGGAACCGGAGACCCTCTCGACCAGAGAAGCACTGTCGGATGGAAAGCAACTCAGACAGCAGAAATACTCTCTCCGGGTTTATGGTTAGAGTTGAAACAACTTGCAGCTATTAGGGAGGTAAACATGGCAAATACAAAACAAACTGTTACAGATGAACTTGAACAATTTTATAATGAACCTGTCCCTGTGACATTAATTAAAGATAACTGGAAGAAAAAAAGACGATTTGACCGTTACCGTTAACGGAACCAATTATCAAATTAAACGCGGCGTTGAAGTAATGGTTCCTAGAAGTGTTGCTCTCGCCATTGAAAGAAGTAATAAACAGGAAATTGAGGCTGAAAAATATATTGAAAGCCTTTTTAAAGAGGCTTAGAGGGCAGGTGGATACATGAAAATCATAAACGCAATTTCAGCTGCAGACGCTCTCAGCCCTAATCAATTTACTTTCAGTGAAAAGCTGCACTGGTGCGACGAAGTTTCACTCGCTTTAAGACGGGACATAAAAAAATATTACTCCGTTATTGAAACTTTAGTAACATGCCCTGATGAATTTGAACTGCCTGACGATATTTCTATTGACGATATTGAATCTGCGTATGTGGCAGGTAAGTTAATAGATAAAGCAGATTTAAGAAGCCTGCCTCATCTATGCGGTTCACTGACCTCAGCATTCAGCAATTCAGCTCCTAAAATACTTAAACTAGTGTATCTCTACCAAGCCTGATAACATCAGAAACATTGAGGTAAAAGGTACTTATAAACTGAGTGAGAATATCATATTCGGCTCTGAGCTTCCACTTTTTGAGGGGACAACATAGAATGCGTACTTCTCGAAAACTTAGATGATGAACCCAACTGGGACTCCTGCCTGGATAGCTATGTATATCAAAATGACGGTGAAGCAGTCTCATCTTACAGATGATATATTTACTCCGCAAACCATGGGCATTTTTTACAATTCGGCGCGTCGCTGGAGACGACGAAACAGAGGCAGACCCTCCATATGACAGACTGTATATAGAATATATTTTTGGCAAAAATGGCGCTCTATCAGCATGATTACGACGCGTATTCTGCCCATATGACCCAATACAACAATTTGTACAGCGAATACAAAAAGATTATAAAACCAGAAATCCCTTGAACGATTTGGCAAGGTTCAAAAATTTCTGGTAGGGAGGTGAGGAATATGTATCTGCCGCCCAGCGGTTCGTCCACAAGCAGCAACACAAAAAAAGTGGATATTTTAAACTTCTTTGGATATGATCAAAGAGAAAAAATTGACGACAGACAAATGTCTGAAATGTATAATATGTCATCCGATTCTATTCCTGCCGCCTCGCCGCGTAAACCGAGAGAACACATTGTTTCTTTAAACGGAATATCAGCGGTTACGGCTCCGGAATACCAGCCGGGAAGTCTTGACTCATTCACAGGGGTAGCAGAAAACTATTTTTTACTACAAGGGCAGCTCTGTCACAAACATTAAGCTCTTGGACGGTGAAAAAATCTATAGTGGACTTTAATGGGGAACATATGTATTCTCCCTGACAAGGTGTACTATAGGTATCTTCCTGACCCTGACACTGGGGAAATAGGGAATGAGTTAAAGAAGATGGGACGTCAGATTACTGTTACAGACGCAAAATTTTACTCAAGTCATAATGAAATAAGCGGAGTATATACTGCTTTATATACAGAAAAAGCGGCGCGGAAATTTGACGACATTTTTAAGGTAGGAGACAGTGTAATCATAAGCGGCTGCAGTGAAGACCAAAACAACACCCATGTAATAAACTCAAAAAAAAAGATTATGCTTCTGACAGCCAAATAGTCAGTGCGGTAGTTGACGAGGCCACAACATCTAAACTTTCACTTCTTTTATATACTAAAAACGGCAGTTACGGGCTATTCAAAAACACTACTGACAGCAATTCTGTGACTATTGAAATAAGTATTCCTGATATCAGCTGGGCATGCGTTCATAATAACCGTCTGTTTGGAACAGGAACCAGCGGCGAATACATATATGCGTCCAAACTAGGCGATTGTTTCAATTTTAATTCCTTTAGGGGTCTAGCAGATGACAGCTGGTACAGTGAAATCGGCACTGCCGGCGAGTTTACAGGTATAGTCAGCTACAGAACAGCCGTCGTCGCTTTTAAGAGCAACTATATACACCACATCTACGGAGACTCACCGCAAAATTTTTCTATACCCAAGCAAACCTGCGGCGGTGCAATAGACGGAAAAAGCATTGCTGAACTCGGCGGCATACTTTACTATATGGGGGAGCCGACGGCTTTTATGAGTACAGCGGCGGTGAACCTGAGAAAATCAGCAGTTGTATAAAAACCAACTATTTCACTTGTAAAAAGCGGAACCGACGGACAGCGTTACTATGCCTGCGCCGGAAACTCAAACGGTACCGAGCTTTTAGTATATGACCCCCTTTATAGTCTTTGGCATAAAGAGGACAACACGGAATTCATTGACTTTGTTCGCTATAACAAACATCTTTACGGCGTTACTAAAACCGATATATATAAATTTTTCAGGAGAGAGCGATGAAGAGATAAACTGGTGTGTGGTATCCAAAAAATTTACCCTTGATGATTTTGATTTCAAGGGAATAAACACAGTATATCTCCGCCTGGATTTAAAATCAGGCTCAAAGTTAAAATATACTCAGCCTGGGACAATGAGGATTTTTTAAGTTTTGCGGTGAGATTCAGGGCAATGGCTTTATGGTTCACAAAGTGCCGGTTAGATTCAAAAAATGCGACAGTTTTCGCATAATGCTTGAGGGCACAGGTCAGGCGGCAGTGCACGACATAGAGATAATCACATACACAGGAGGTAGAACAAATGCCAAACACATCAGATAAATATATCACAGATAACAAATTGGCGGCAGCAAACAAATCCCCTCCCTTTCAAAGAAACAGACAGTACCGTCCAGGGAGGACGGTACTGTTGGAATCCGCTCCACTCTGACCAACATGGGGATAAGCAATGACCTGATTGGCTATGACGACAGGAGCGGAACCGTCACCTTGGGCGGCCGAACTTTGATGAAACCATCATATATGGATGAAAACGCCGGAGTTTCATATGCGAGCCCGTCTGAAATACAGAACAGTCTGGTAAGCTATTACTCCAAGTCTAATAATCCAATAGTACAGGTTTCAGACGCATATTCAAAATATGCGGGGACAATATGGAGTATCAGCAGACGCGTTAGGTTACAGTAACGGCTCGGCCACTATAGGGGAAGACCGCTAAACACCTTATATACAGATGAAAACGGAAAGGCATGGGCGTATCAAAACGATATTGAGGACCTAACATCAGATTACTTTAACACCCTTGGGGTCTCAACTCCAAACGAAATATTAGATGAGTACAACAACCGCTATTTAAATTCAATCACAAACCTGAGCAGGTCTATAATGAACCGAAAAGACTTTTGAGTATGACCCCTGACGATGATCCGGTTTATCAAGCTTATAAAGAAAAATACCTCACTGAGGGTAATAGAGCAAGTCAAGACGCTATGGCGAATTATGCGGGGCTTACCGGCGGTTATGGGAACTCCGCCGCGGCTACTGCCGCAGCGCAAACCAACCAATACTATATGAGCAAACTCGGAGAAATGGTGCCGGAGCTTGCACAGCAGGCATATGAACGTTATGCGGACAGCTATAACACGGACATAAACTTATTAGAAAACATGCTGGACACCTACAACTCAGCCTACAGCAACGCATATGGAGCCAACAACAAAACTATTTCTAATATCAACTCAGTTCTCGCTTCAAATACAGACCGAGACAAAGCGGCATATGAAAATTATTGGAACACACTTTTTAACCAACAAAAAATATGACAAAAATGAACAAGATTATCGCTGGACAGAAGCCAATAATTCTCAGGATTATAACTGGAACGAGGTACTCAACGGTCAGGAATCAACACAAAATAATTTGGATATAGAGGATTCCAGAATGGATAATGTAATGAAACAAATATATATGCAGTATTACAAACCAAATTATTAATAACCAGTTAAATTCTGAAAGACTGAACAACCGTTTAACAGAGGAAAGAATTAACCAGCTTATGCTTCAAAACGCTATAGGGTATTAAAGAATAAAAAAATTTTTTCTCCTGTAAAACTCATTTGCCAGATGCTCCGGCAGCACCATGTA
>VOFK01002265.1_pt1 | contig 13659 bp, 21 predicted proteins | sample 5384121 | NCBI WGS metagenome assembly VOFK01 (sample SAMN12384730, study PRJNA508395) | human gut metagenome | isolation source: healthy gut J | host: Homo sapiens | reverse complement strand
CGACGCCACTGTTCAATTCTGTACTTATGCGCGCAACGGGCCACAATTTAGCGCTTTGAAATGATATTTGCTGGAACAAAGTAAACGCCGCCCTGCGGAAGGAAAAACTGGGACAACGCTTGTTTGCTTATGGTATTATGGCGGATGACAAAGCCTCGGAGTTCTTTATCCTCGCCTTCCTATGGCATCCGGCAAAGCGCGATCAGCACTGTAGGGGAGGAGCTGGTCCCGCGAGGGAGGAGCGGAGTAATATTGTCACCGATGAAGGAGCAGCCCTTCAGTGCGGAGAGTATGTCGCGCATCTGCTTGCCGCTGGTGGGCGCCCAGCTTCCGTTTTCCATGACGGCGATGCGGCGGTTTTGCAGATTGTGGTTTGCGATGTCGTGCAGCAGGTTCTCCATGGTGACGAATATGCCGGCGTTGTATGTCGTCGCGGCAAAAACAAGGTGGCTGCACCGGAAGGCGTCGGAGAGGATGTAGCTTGCGGGCGTGACTGAGGTGTCGTACATCCGCACGGCGCACGCCGCGCTCGACCAGCTTTGCGGCGAGGACGTTCGCGGCGTTCTCCGTGTGGCCGTATACGGAGGCGTAGGCCAGAAGGACGCTTGCTTCTCCTCGGGGGTGTAGCTGCTCCACAGCAGGTATTTTTTCAGAAGCGGCCGAAGTCGCGCCGCCATACAAAGCCGTGCAGCGGGCAGACAAGGCTTATCTCCAGCGCGGCGGCCTTTTTTTTCAGCACAGCCTGCACCTGCGCGCCGCGTTTCGTGAGATGCTGGTGTAATAGCCGTCTCCGTCGGCGAAGAAACTGTCTCCTTCGTCGGCGAAGAGGCGGCCGTTCAGCGCGCCAGGCATCGGCGGAGAAGAGTCCGACCCGTCGTGTCACCATGGGCGCCATGCACCATGGGCGCCATCGCGACGAAGCTATCCTGTGGCGGCCAAGCTCCAGCACATCCCCCTTGACGATGTGCAGCCTGCCGGAAAAGTCCACGCCGCGGAAAAGCCAGCATGGTCTCCATCTTGCTGTTGCACACGAGCTTTATGCCCGGATAGCGCGTCAGCAGCGCCTCGATGGTATATGCGTGATCCGGCTCCATATGGGAGACGATGAGATAATCGGGCCGGCGGCCGCCGAGCGCGTGGGCGACGTTTTCAAAATAGGTCTGGTAAACGGCCTTGTCCACCGTGTCGAATATGGCAACCTTCTCGTCAAGCATGACGTAGGAATTGTAGGACACGCCGTCGGGCACGCCGTAAACGCCCTCAAAGCAGGCGAGGCGCCTGTCGTCCGCGCCCACCCAGATAAGATCCTCGCAAACCTTTCTTGTGCAGTGCATAGCTGAACCTCCCGAAGTTTTTATTTTTTGTTTATGTGAAAATTATAGCGTAAAAGCACGGAACAAAAGATGTTGCATACGCAACAGAATCATGTTAATATATATGTATAATACAAAGTAGGAGATGAAAAGCGGATATGAAAGACATGCGGCAGATACAGCTTTTTGAAGGGATAAGCGAGACAGCATAAAAGATGATCGCCTGCTTCAAGCCGGAGACGCGGTGCTTCCGCCGCGGCGAGACGGTGACGGTGTATTCGCCGGAGCTGAGCTATCTGTGCGTGCTGCTCAAGGGTACGGCGCATCTTTACTGCATGGACAGCGACGGGGAGTATGCCCTGCTGGAAAGCTACGCGGAAAATGACATCTTCGGCGAGGTGTTCGCCATGCCCTACGGCGACCTTGGCTACGCCGTGGAGGCGGACAGCGACTGCGAGGTGATGTTCATCCGCTTCTCCTGCATCTACGGGCGCTGCCCGAAGGCGTGCGAGCACCACGCCGCCTCACCTGCAATCTCTTTGAGCTGTCGGCAAAAAAGCGCGCAGGCGCTGGCCGTGCGCATAAACATGATAAGCAGCGCACGCTGCGGCGCAAGCTGACGGCGTACTTCGACTATCTGCGCGAGAAAAACGGCGGACAGCTTTGAAATAGAGACCTGCGCTATCGCAGCTCGCGGGCTATCTGTGCGCGGACCGCGCAAAAGCATGATGAGAGAGCTGAAAAACATGTGCGACGGCTGATGACCCGGCGCGGGCGGCATGTCACGCTTCTGCCGAGCACGGCGGAAGCAATAAAGAACATAATAAAAGGAGGCAGACATGGCGGAGAAAAGGTTTACACGCCGCAGGGCGCGGCGGAGAGCGCGAGCTTTACGGCGGATCATGCCGCGGCGGAGAAATTCGACAGGGTCAGAGTGGGCGCGCTGGGCGTATACTTCCGGGAGGGGCTGAAAACGCGCTTTGTGCCGTATTCTTATATGGAGCGGGCGTTCATCCGCATTCAGGAGGTCAACGCGCGCGTGTGCTGCGGCAGCACCTGCTTTTGCGTATTACCGCCTTGTGCTGGTGCACGACGGGAAGGAGTACGCCGACATACCGTCCGAAAGCGAGAAGGCGATGGACGGCGCGCTTGCAAGAATGCAGGAGCTGTCGCCCGGCCTTGCCGTGGCTATCCCGCGCAGGCGTGACGCACATATTGCATACCGGCCGCTTATAAGGCGGTCAGGCATACACCCGGCACAGCGGCGGACCGCCGTTTTGCCGGGTGCGTTTTTCTGTCTGCGCCGAGAACTGACAAAAGGCGTTGATAGCACATGCTTCGTTCTTTGGCCTGGGCCTCGCTGGGCACGGGCTTTATATTTTTGATGACAACGCTGGGCGCGGCGGTGGTTTTCTTCTTTGCCGGTGAAATAAAGCTGCGGCTCCAGGCGGTCATGATGGGCTTTGCCGCAGGTGTGATGCTGGCCGCCTCCGTGTGGAGCATGATAATCCCGGCGGTGGAGCGCACGCGCGCCGCCGGGGCGCTTCCGGAGTGGCTGCCCGCCGTGCTCGGCATCGCCGCGGGCGCGGTGTTCCTCATGCTGCTTGACGGCTTCATCGCGCGGCGCGGCTGGGGCGGCGCGGGGCGCGGGTTCTCCCACGCCGCTGCTCGTGACGGCGATAACCGTCCACAACATACCCGAGGGCATGGCCGTCGGCCTCGCGTTCGCGCTTGCGGCAGGCGGGGAGGGCTTCGCCGGGGCGCTTGCCCTCGCGCTGGGGATAGGCATACAGAACTTCCGGAGGGGGCGGCGGTGTCGCTGCCGCTGCGCCAGCTGGGAATGCCGCCGGGCGTGCGTTCTGGATAGGCGTGCTGTCCGGCGCGGTCGAGCCGCTTTTCGGCATCCTCGTGGTGCTGGCCGCCGCCGGGGCGACGCCCGTCATGCCGTGGCTGCTGAGCTTTTCCGCCGGGGCGATGCTCTATGTCGTCATGCACGAGCTTATCCCCGCCGCGCCGGGGCGGCCGGGGATATGGGGCTTCTTCACGGGCTTCATTCTTATGATGGCGCTGGATATGGCGCTTGGCTGAGCGCGCGGCTGCTTTTTGGGTTGACAAATGCGCGGCGATTATTTATAATCTTCTCATGAATTAATAACTAGGGTTATGTAACGACCCGGAAGCATGGAGGAGAACAGCATATGCCGCCGAAACCGAAGTTTACAAAGGATGAAATAGTGACCGCCGCGTTTGAGCTTGCGCGGGCCGAGGGCGCACAGGCGCTTACCGCGCGCGAGGTCGGCCGCCGGCTGGGCGTGTCCTCGTCGCCGATATTCACGGTGTTCACCGACATGGCGGAGCTTCATGCCGCCGTGGAGGGGCGCGCGGAGGCGTGCTTCAAGGAATACATGGCCATGGCGGAGGATTACGCACCGGCGTATAAAAAGCGCGGGATGCAGTGGGTGCGCTTTGCGCAGGATGAGCCGATGCTGTTTCGCCTGCTGTTTATGAGCGCACGCGGCGATGCGCTGAATTTCGACCGGGCGCAGCAGATAATCCCCTTCGGGAAGGAGACTGATATCGCCATCATCATGCGCGATTATCACGCCACCCGCGAACAGGCGGAGCATCTTTTCCGCCAGATGTGGATATATACCTACGGCCTGTGCTCACTGTGCGCGGCGAAGGTCTGCCGTTTTTCGGATGGGGAGATCGCCGTGCAGCTCGGCGAAGTGTTCGCGGGCATGGTGTATGTGCTGCGCTCCGGCAGCGTCACGGCGGCGGTGCAGCCTGTGGAAAAGGGCGACATTGAAAAGCTCATGCCCGGCGTCTCGGTGGGATCTGAGCCGGTGAAGCGTATAAGTGCAGAACGCCGCGAAAGAGGAGGGGATGAGAGCGCCATGACCGAGAAGGAAAAAATGCAGAGGCAGATGAACCGCGCGCCTGCGGCAATGCAGGCAGGGCGGAATTTGCGGAGGTATAGATGGAACTGGTCGTAAAACACTTTTCCGAGCTGAACGCGGAGGAGCTGTTTGAGATATATAAGCTGCGTGTTTCTGTTTTCGTTGTGGAGCAGAAGTGCCCCTATCAGGAGGTGGACGATGCCGATCGCACCGCGTACCATCTCTGGCTGGAGGACGGCGGCGGGATCGAGGCCTATGCGCGGGTCGTGCCGCAGGGTGTGCTGTTCCCGACGGCGGCGCTGGGGCGCGTTATCGCGGTCAGGCGGCGGTGCGGCTTAGGCAGCCGGATCGTTGAGGCCGCCGTTGACGCGGCCAAGACGAAGCTCCATGCCGATACGATCACCATCGAAGCGCAGACCTATGCCCGCGCACTGTATGAAAGATGCGGCTTTCGCCAGACTTCGGAAGAATTTCTGGAGGATGGCATCCCGCATATACAAATGCAGCTGAAATTGTGATTTTCGTTTAGATTTGATAAGACAACAAGACACCCTGCAAGAGCTTGAATATCTTGCAGGGTGTCTTCTTTGCTGCACCAAAAAGCCCGGCGGGCTTTTTGGGTGATACGACGGGCTTTTATATCACATAGTCCATGCCGGTCTCCGTTCCGGCAAGCTCGGCAAGGGTGACGCTGTCGAAGAAGTCGTTCGTCAGCTTATAGTACCGCTCCCACATGGGCAGCGTGCGGCACATGGCGGCGCGCGGACAGGGCTGCGCGCCGCAGCCCAGACAGGCCACCGGCGCAAGGTCGCCCTCGGCGGCGCGGAGTATCTCACCTGCGGTGTAGCTCTCCGGCTCACGGCGCAGCATGTATCCGCCGCCCTTGCCGTGCTGCCCTCGACAAGCCCGGCCTTCGTCAGAAGCGGCATTATCCGCTCAATATATTTCAGCGATATCTCCTGCCGCGCGGCGACCTCCTTCATCGGAATGTAGCGGCCGCTGCGGTGCTCCGCCAGATCTATCATTACTCTCAGGGCGTATCTGCCGCGTGTGGATATCATAAGTCTGACCTCTTCTCGGATTAGTGATTAATATAATATAGTAGAATATAAGGTATGGTTTTTGCTGTTCAAATGTCCTGCGCTTCAACAGAGCGCAGTATCACACCGCCGCCAAGGACCTCGTCCCCGTCGTAAAACACGGCGGCCTGTCCGGCTGCCGCGCCACGCTGCGCGCATCCTCCACGTCGTCGAGAGAACAGCAGGTGTGCCCGCGCTCAATTCCGGCGTCGGCGTTGCCGTACAGCTTCATCGTGCAGCCGACGCACTCATGCCCCGCGCGCGTCAGCAGCATCGCGGCGACGCTGGAATCCACGCCGCCGCTCATTGCGACAAGAATCTTCATAGTCAAACAGGGAAATAAACACTGTGCCCCTCCCGGGGCACAGTTCAGCTTTGTCAAAAAGCCTCGCAGAAAGTTTCGCGTCCGCAGACGCGAAATCAATTTATCCGTTTTCTGCCGCGACATGTGCGTGGCAGAAAACACTTTTTTACGCGGAGTGAGCGTCGAATTGTCCGCTATCAGCGGACAACAGAGGCGCAGAACGCAGCGAAGTCTCGAAAAGTGGCGAGGCCACTTTTTGACAGTCTCACAGTTATTTATACAATCAGTCCGCTCAGTCCGCGAAAAGCGGGGTGGAGAGGTATCTGTCGCCGGTGTCGGGCAGCAGGACGACGATGGTCTTGCCCGCATTTTCCGGGCGCTTTGCAAGCTCTATGCCCGCCCAGACGGCAGCGCCGGAGGAGATGCCAACCAGCACGCCCTCGCTCTTGCCGATCAGCTTTCCGGTGGCAAAGGCGTCCTCATTGGCGACGGGGATTATCTCGTCGTATACCTTCGTGTCCAGCACGTCCGGCACGAAGCCCGCGCCGATGCCCTGTATCTTGTGCGCGCCGGAGACGCCCTGCGAGAGAACGGGGGAGGTGGCCGGTTCGACCGCGACGACCTTCACGCCGGGGATCTTGCTCTTGAGGTACTGGCCGACGCCGGTGATGGTGCCGCCGGTGCCGACGCCCGCGACGAAGTAATCGACCTTGCCCTCTGTGTCCTCATATATCTCCGGGCCGGTGGACTCAAAGTGCGCCTTGGGGTTCGCGGGGTTGACGAACTGCCGGCGACGAAGCTGTTGGGGATCTCCTTTGCCAGCTCGTCTGCCTTGGCAATCGCGCCCTTCATGCCCTTCGCGCCCTCGGTGAGGACCAGCTCCGCGCCGTATGCTTTCATCAGCTGGCGGCGCTCGACGGACATGGTCTCGGGCATGACGATGATGATGCGGTAGCCGCGCGCGGCAGCGACGGAGGCAAGACCGATGCCGGTGTTGCCGGAGGTCGGCTCAATGATCACGGAGCCTTCCTTCAAAAGCCCCTTGGCCTCGGCGTCGTCTATCATGGCCTTGGCTATTCTGTCCTTGACAGAACCGGCCGGGTTGAAGTACTCCAGCTTTGCCACGAGCTTTGCCTTCAAGCCGAGCTTCTTTTCAATATGGGTCAGCTCCAGAAGCGGAGTCCTGCCGATAAGCTGATCTGCGGAAGTGTATATTTTAGGCATGATGTTATCTCCTTACTCTTTTTGTCGATTATTTCTTATATAATTCTTATATAATTTATATGTGAGATTTATGCGTGTGAAAGCTGTATGTGCGAATGCCGCGCCGGTCATGCGGCGCTGCTGATCATACAACATCGACATCGGAGAGTCATCAGATGCACGGGGAATACAGTGTTCATATACCCGCCTCGTTTCAAAAGCTTTGCTTAACTACCTAACCTGTAGGTTGGTTGCATTATAGAGCTGCGCTTTTGATTTTGTCAAGAGCTTTTTTGGGAAAACCGGAAAAATTTATTTTGTATAACGCACCGCTGCCGGTGTAAAATTCACGCCTAAACGGACGCCCTTGCCGCGTCCAGAAAGACCCTGCCGCGCGGCTCAGTGCGGCACTGCGCTTCCAGACCAGCATGTGCCGCTCGGTAAGCGCGGGATACAGCGGGCGGAAGCATACGCCGTCGTCGATGCGGCTGCTGAGAAGCTCACGCACGGTCAGGAAAGCGCCGATGCCGCTTTTTACGAATGCCTCCGGACTGCCGTTTATGACGTTATAGGTCGCCGCGATGTTCAGCTTTTCCACGTCCGTCTGCGCCCATGCGGCGATGCGCCGCTGCAAGCCCTGACGGCGGTGGAGTATGAGCGGCACGCGCATAAGCGTCTCGCGCGTTATGTGCTCCTCCGCCGCGAGGGAGTCGCCGCTCTTCGCCAGAAGGCCCCACTGCACCTCATCCGGAAGCGGGATGCAGTCGTACTTTACATTATCGACCGGATGCAGCATCACGGCGAAATCCAGCGTGCCGTGATCCAGCAGCTCCTCCACATCGACGGCGTCGCCGCCGTGAAAATAAAAGCTTACATCCGGATAGCGTGCGCGTATCGCAGCGGCTGTGCCGAGGATCGACGCGTTTGTGCCGCCGCCTATGGCAATCTCCCCGCTGACGGTCTGTGTTCCGGCTGAAAGCTCGCGTTCGGTCCGGTCAAGAAGCTCCACTATCTCCTCTGCGCGGCGTCGCAGGAGCACGTCGTCCTCGGTCAGCGCCGTCTTTCGGCTTCCGCGGATGAGAAGCTGCTTTGAAAGCTCCTTTTCAAGCTCCATCATCTGCTTTGAAAGTGACGGCTGGGCAATGTGCAGGCTTTCCGCGGCCTTTGTTATGTTCTCCTCCTGCGCGACGGCAAGAAAATAGCGCAGAACGCGTATATCCACAGTGTCACGTCTCCTTTGCTTTTTTTGACTATTATATATCATCAAACCATTCCTGCAAACTATGAAAGCACATAGAATATAAGTATTTGATATCAGAGACGGCGGTGAATATAATATTCACGGAAAGAGATGAAGCGGGAAATGGATAAACACGGACAAATAGACATGCTGCACGGGCCGATTTGGAACAAGCTGCCGCGGTTTGCGCTTCCCATCGCCGCCACCGCGATACTGGAGCAGCTATTCAATGCGTCGGACGTCGCTGTCGTCGGCAATTTTACCGGCGGCTTAAAAACGATCGCCGTTGCCGCGGTGGGCGCGAACAGTCCTGTGATAGGTCTCGTGCTGAACCTTTTTATAGGTATAGCCCTCGGCGTGAACGTCGTCATTGCAACGGCGGCCGGGCGGGGTGACGCGGAGGCCGTGCGCAGGACTGTGCACACGGCTGTGCACACGGCTGTGACGATGTCCGTCGTCTGCGGGGCGCTGATCGCCGCCGCGGGCGAGCTTGCCGCCCCGGCACTGCTCGGCATGATGAACGTCCCCGGCGAGGTGCTTCCTCATGCCCTCACGTATCTGCGGATATACCTGCTGGGTATGCCGGTGATACTGCTGTATAACTTTGAATCCGCGATATTCCGCAGCGTCGGCGAGACTGCCGTGCCGCTCCTGGCGCTTTTTCATGTCGCTGGCGGAGGATCTCCTGACCTCTGCGGCCGTTGCGGCGGCGCTGCTGCTCGCCGGGGAAAGGCTCATGGCCGTGTTCAACAGCGAGCCGGAGGTCATCGCCGTCGGCTGCATGAGGCTGAGGATAGTGTTCGCCGCGTATGCGTTCACTGTTTTGTATGAGGTCATGTCCGGTTATCTGCGCGGCTTTGGCATTTCGCTTGTTCCGGCCGTGCTGACGACGCTTGGCGTGTGCGGCGTGCGCATCCTCTGGGTGGCGGCGGTGTTCCCGCTGGACCGCACATTCAAAACGGTAGTGCTGGCCTACCCGGCGAGCCTCGCCGCGACGGCGCTTCTCATGCTTGCCGCGCTGCTGTATTACCGTCCGTCGCGCCGGTTTGCGGATAGGGAACATAACTGAGAAACGGAGGTCATGCCGTATGAAAAAAAAAGCTGTGTGCGTTGATAGTTCTTGCTTTTTGCCGTTGCGTCATTTTCGGGCTTTGCCTGCGCGGGAGAAGCGCCCAGTCTGAGCCGGAGCACCAGGCCGAGAGTATAGACCGCGTTGAATACTGGGCGGCGCACCCGGAGGACAGCCCGTATGAGTTCGTCTCCGAGGCGCGGCATCTTGCCGTTGTCGCGGAGAGCGTGGCGCCCGGCGGGGGAATGGCAGCGCAGGAGTCCGTGATGTGGTGCGTGCTCAACCGCGTCGATTCCGCTGGCTTCCCGGATACCGTTGCCGGCGTCTGCACTCAGCCGTACCAGTGGCAGGGGCTACAGCCAGAGCGTGCAGTACAGCAGCGACACCTATACGCTGGCGCGCAGCGTTCTGCGGCGCTGGTACGACGGAGAAACGGGGAATATTCCCGCGGACAGCGTTTTTATGGAGGTCACTGAGCACGGCTTGAAATACCGCCGGCTGTTTCGTGATACCGAGAGCGTGAAGATATACTTCGACGGATACGGCACGCCGCCGGACAAAGCCCTGCACAGCACCTGACGGGGAATATGCATGGCGCAGAGGCCGCACATCGCTCTGAGCCATGATAAAAAACGAGAAATGTCCTGCCAGTGACAGCCCAGCTCTCTACACTGGGTAGTATAACAGATACGTCTCTCAACCAGAATGTAGCACAGTTCAAAATGAAGTCAAAGAGCTTCAAACAACCGGCACCCGCGGCCTTCAAGCGGCCAGGATGGGATCAAATACGCAAAACAAAAGCAGCTCACCGTTGGTGGGCTGCTTTCAGCTTTTGCCAAAACATACCAGGCTTTTTGCATATCAGCCTTTTAAGCCTTGCCTTCTTACAAGACAAAAAGTCCGCCGGTTTTTGATAAAAATGCCCGGAAAGCGGGGCCTGTTAAAAAAAATATCCCCTGGGGGCTTACCGGAGCATATAAAATCCGGTAAAAATACAGAAAAGAACAAAACAGCGGCGCGGCAGGACGGCTTGCCGGAACGGCCACGGCGGGGCTTTTCGCTAAGCCGGAAGGAAAGAAAGACTATGATTTCTGCAATTGAACAGCGGGTCCGGCATTACTGGACACTTCGGTCGCACGATTTTGGCGCTGTGCGGAAAAAACGAGCTTGAAAATGAGATGGGGCGCAGATGGCTCCATGAAATAGAACGCCTGCTGCCGGAGGGCAGAGATATCCGGATACTGGACGCCGGAACGGGAACGGGCTTTTTTGCGATACTGCTGGCACAGGCCGGGTATAGCGTGGAGGGGATAGACCTGACGCCCGCCATGCTGGAGGAGGCCGGGGCGCTTGCCGCCCAGCGCGGGCTTGACATCGTGTTCCGGGAGATGGACGCGCAGGCGCTTTCCTATGAGGACGCGTCCTTTGACGTGGTCATCAGCCGGAATCTGACATGGACGCTCCCCGAACCGGAAAAGGCCTACAGGGAGTGGTTCCGGGTCTTGAAGCCGGGCGGGGTGCTGATGAATTTTGACGCGGACTACGCTGAAAAATGTACGCAGCCACAGCGCGCAGAACCGCAGAGTGCGGCCCGACAGTCCATACGGCCACATCGGAATGACCGACGCATTGCAGCGGGAGAACGACGAAATAACGCTTGCCGTGGACGTCGGACAGACGCGCCCGGCGTGGGACAGGCAGACGCTGCTTGACATCGGCTTTTCGGACTGTCGGACGGATACGACCGTCGGGCGGAGGATACTCGGAGAGCTTGACCTCAAGCACGCGCCGATGTTCGGCGTGACGGCGATAAAGCCATAAAACAACACCGCGGGAGAACATGATATGAGACAGTTTGCAAGCTATGAGGAAGAGAATATACACTACTGGACGAACCGTGCCCCCGGCTATTCCGCGGTCAATCAGGAGGAATTGGTTTCCGGCCAGAAGTCCGTTTGGCGCGAGGTGATCTCCGGCAGAATATCCGCATGCTTTCCGGACAGGCGGCCGGAGGAGATAAAAATTCTTGACGTCGGCACCGGACCGGGATTTTTTGCGATAATCCTGGCTGAGCTCGGCTATCGGGTGACGGCGGTGGATTATACGGCGTCGATGCTGCGCGAGGCGCGGAGGAATGCGGGCGCGCTGGCCGGGAGGATAAGATTCCGGCAGATGAACGCGGAGGAGCTTCGCTTCCGTCCGGCGTCCTTGACGTGCTGGTCACGCGGAACGTCACATGGAACCTGCATGACCCGGAAAAGGCCTATGCGCAGTGGATGCGCGTTTTGAAGCCGGGCGGCGTGCTGCTGAATTTCGACGCGAACTGGTACCGCTATCTGCGCGATGAGGGCGCGCAGCTTGCCCCCATGCGCGCGACAGGGAGAACCTGCAGACCTCCGACGTCCGCGACGAAACGGCAGGCACGGACGTCTCCCGCCATGGAGGCCATTGCCATGCAGGCGCCGCTCTCCGCGCATCAGCGCCCGGCGTGGGATCTGAAAGGTGCTGCGCGGGCTTGGGATGCAGGCCGCGGCGGAGACGGAGATATGGAAAAAGGTCTGGACCAGGGAAGAACGCATCAACAACGCCTCCAGCTCCGATGTTTCTGGTTGAGGGGCGGAAGTGCACGCTGCTCCAGTGAGGGAAGCCTTGAAAAAATACATTCTCAAACGGCTGTTGCAGCTCGTTCCGGTGCTCATCGGGATCACGTTCCTGTCATTTGCCATGATGCGAATCGCGGGCAGCGACGCTGTGATGGAGCTTTACGGCGACAAGGGCGCGGTACAGCCGAATGGGGCAGTATGATGAGCGATACGCGCAGTCTGATGACCACTTCGCCGTGGATCACGTTTTCTCCCGGCATTGCAATTTTTATATCTGTCATGGTCTTTAATCTGCTGGGCGATACGATTCGGGACTACGCGATCCCAAAAGCCGTGGGGTGAGCCAATGGAAGAATTACTGCGATATGACCATGTGGGACATTTCCTACAACGGAATTCCGGCAGTACAGGATGTGAGCTTTACGCTGCGCCCCGGCGATTCTCGGAATTGTCGGAGAAAGCGGCTGCGGGAAACTAATACCAAGCGAAAAGCCATGGGCCGTCAAAGCAGTTAATGGTGACACGGGGCGACATCTGGCATAAAGGGGAGTGAAACCTCCTTCCGGATCTGCCTGCAAGAGCGCTGCTGGAAGCTGAACGGGCCGGAGCTTATGATCTTTTCAGAGCGCAGGCAGCTCCTTCTGCCCGATCCGCACGGTGGGTGCACACAGCTTACGAAATCATGACGCAGCACGGCTCTGCGACAAAAAAAGGAATTTGAGAACTGCGCATTGGGCTTCTCGAAAAGCTCGGCTTTGAAGACGGCAGACCGTATTTTGCGCAGCTATCGCTCTTTGAACTGTCCGGCGGAATGCAGCAGCGTGTCGGCATTGCGGCGGCGATGCTTCTGCGTCCCGGCGTTCTGTTTGCCGATGAACCGACAGCCGCGCTGGATGTTTCCGTGCAGAAACAGGTTTAGAAGAGCTGCCCTGCTGCGCAAGACCTATGGAACCGCAATTGTACTGGTTGCGCATAACATAGGCGTCATCGGCGCGATGGCGGACCGGTACTGGTCAGGCAGGATGGAAGAAATCCGTAGAGTACGTAGAAAACGCAGACGGTCCTGCATGATCCGCAGGCAAGCGTTATACGCGCATGCTGCTGTCTGCCGTGCCGCGGTTAAGGAGGGCGTGAGATGGAGCCGATTTCTGCGCGTTCAAAGATCTGACAAAAACCTTTACCCGCAGCGGACAGAGCAATTTTGACCGCTGTAAATGGCATCAGCTTTGACCTGCTGCCCGGCGAATGTCTCGGCATCATCGGCGAAAGCGGCAGCGGCAAGACAACGGCGGTGAATCTGATCACGCGGCTTCTGGATGCGACAGAAGGAAAGATTTTTCTGGATGGCGAGGACATTACGCTGAAAACGGGAAAATCACTCCGCATGATCTATCGGAAAATGCAGATGGTTTTCCAGACACCGACAGATTCCTTTCGACCCACGCCGCACATTGGGGACGGCATTGGGGAAGTCTTCGAAACTGCGGATGTCCCGGCATGACGCAGACGCGCAGGCAGAGCGGCTTTGGAACGTTGCGGACTGCCTGCCGCATTTGCTGGGCGGTATCCGCATGAGGTCAGCGGCGGACAGTGCCAGCGCGCGCGATTGCCCGCGCCCTGCTGTAAAGCCGAAGGTGCTGATTTGCGATTTAGCCAATTCTCGGCACTGGATGTCACAGTGCAGAAAGAAATTCTGGACCTGAACGAGGCGTTGTGAACAGGGCACAGCGCTTTCCATTTTGTTTATCTGCCACGACATCTCCCTGGTGCAGCAGGTCTGTGACCGGGTACTGGTTATACCGGGGACATCGTGGAACAGGGAGCACCGGATGCGGTAATTTATCATCCGCAGAATGATTATACAAAGCGCCTGATCGAAACGGAGCTTTCTAAAATCAGCAGGAACAATGTCCTTTGATTGACGATCCTTTCTCCGTCCGGAGAGGAG
>VOFK01002212.1_pt1 | contig 13680 bp, 18 predicted proteins | sample 5384121 | NCBI WGS metagenome assembly VOFK01 (sample SAMN12384730, study PRJNA508395) | human gut metagenome | isolation source: healthy gut J | host: Homo sapiens | reverse complement strand
TCAAATGCTTCGTTCAGTTACGTATTGCTAAAGCATGGAGGCCGTTCTTCACGGTGACTTCGCCCGCGACGGCGCCCGCCACGAGCAGCATGGCCGCGGCGCTCCAGTTCCCCCCTCGATGCTGAAAAAGCCGGGCGGTAGCGCTGTCCGCCTTCGATGTAGAACTCCTTGTAGTCGTTATGGCAGATCTCCACGCCGAAGCGTGCCGCCGTGTCGACGGTCATGTCCAGATAGGGGGTCGAGACGGCGCTGCGGACGTGGAGCGTGGTGTCGTGCTGCGAGAGCGGGAGCGCCAGCAGCAGCCCCGTGATGAACTGCGACGAAACGGAACCGTCGACGTCGATTTCCCCGCCCCGGATCGGGCCGCACACTTCGAAGGGCAGGTAGCCGTCGTTGTCCCGTACCTGGACGCCGAGGCGGCGCAGCAGGGGTCATCATCATGTGCATGGGGCGCCGTAGCAGGGGTGCCCCCTGGCCTTCGATGGTGACGAGCATCCCGGCGAGGCGATGGGGGTGAAAAGCCGTGTGGCGAGCCCCGATTCGCCGACGTGCATTGCACCTTCCCGCGGGGATGCAGCCCGCCTTCGATCGAAAGGGTCGAGGCGTCCACGTGCTTTACGCGGGCGCCGAGCGTCTCGATGCACCGCAGCGCCGAGCGCGTGTCGTCGCAGAATTCCAGGTTGCGCAGCACCGAGGTCTCCCCGCAGAGGAGCGATGCCGCCAGGGCACGCTTTGTGCATAGCTTTTCGAACAGGGCGGCGTCAGCGTGCCTTTAACGCGGCCCAATGGAACCGTCTTGTCCATTGTGTAGGTTATATGCTTTTTATGGGCACCGGGGTTGGCCGGCACCCTGAAATTAAAATCCTCGCCTCTATTCCTGTGTTTCGGTCTCCCTCTCCGGCCTGCTGCGCCTGCTGTCCCTTGCGGTTCTTCATCTGCTGGGTCAGCTGGTGGCTCTTCTTGAGCTCGAAAAATGCTGCCCGAGGTAGACCTTTGCGGACCATCGGGTCGGCGGCCAGCTCCTCGGCCGTACCCGTTTTCAGGATCTTGCCCTCGTAGAGCAGGTAGGTGCGGTCGGTGATGGCCAGCGTTTCGTCGACGTTGTGGTCGGTGATGATGACGCCGATGTTCTTGTTAGCGAGCGTCGCCACGATCGACTGGATGTCCTCCACGGCGATCGGGTCCACGCCGGCGAACGGGCTCGTCCAGCAGGATGAACGCCGGATTGATGGCCACGGCGCGCGCGATCTCCGTACGGCGCCGTTCGCCGCCCGAAAGCTGTATGCCGAGGCTTTTGCGCACCTTTTGCAGTCGGAACTCCTCGATCAGCGACTTCGACACGTTCGTTCTGGTACTCCTTCGAGAAGGCGGTCATCTCGAGTACGGCCCGGATGTTGTCCTCCACCCTGAGGCGGCGGAAGACCGATGCCTCCTGCGCGAGGTATCCCACACCCATCTGCGCGCGTTTGTAGACCGGCTCCTTGGTCAGTTCGGCGACCTTGCCTTCGTCGTCCTTCGAGGAAGATGCGCCCTTCGTTGGGCTTGATCAGCCCCACGATCATGTAGAAGGTCGTGGTCTTGCCGGCTCCGTTGGGACCCAGAAGGCCTACGATCTCTCCCTGGTTGACGTCGATCGACACGTGGTCGACGACGGTACGGGCCTTATATTTTTTGTTACAAGTTCGCTGGTGTATAGGCGCATTGCGTTCTCTTGCTATAAAATTTTTACAAAGTTATGCTTTTTTCCGAAAAGTTTTTTATCTTTACATTGAATTTTATGATTTTAGAGTAGACATATCGGCGAAATGAAACAATTTGATTCTTCCCTGCTGCATGACAAGCTGAAAGAGTACTTCGGCTTTTCATCGTTCAAGGGAAACCAGGAAGCGGTGATCCGCAATGTGCTGGAAGGGAAGGATACTTTCGTGCTGATGCCCACGGGCGGCGGGAAGTCTCTCTGTGCTATCAGCTTCCGGCCATGCTGATGGAGGGCGTTGCGATCGTCATATCCCCCCTGATCGCGCTGATGAAGAATCAGGTGGACGCCATGCGCACCTTCTCGGCCGAGTCGGGAATCGCGCATTTCCTGAATTCGTCGCTCAACAAGACGGCCGTGGCGCAGGTTCGGCCGACGTGCTCGACGGCAAGACGAAGTTGCTCTATTTTGCTCCCGAATCGCTGACCAAGGAGGACAACGTGGCCTTCCTGCATAAGATAAAGATATCGTTCTACGCCATCGACGAGGCGCACTGCATTTCGGAGTGGGGACACGACTTCCGGCCCGGAGTACCGCCGCATCCGGCCGATCATCAACGAGATCGGTGCCGCGCCGCTGATCGCCCTGACGGCTACGGCGACGCCCAAGGTGCAGCTCGACATCCAGAAGAACCTCGGCATGTCCGACGCTTCGGTCTTCAAGTCGTCGTTCAACCGGCCGAACCTCTATTACGAGATACGCCCCAAGGGGGACGTCGACCGCGATATCATCCGCTTCATCAAGCAGAACGAGGGAAAGAGCGGCATCATCTACTGCCTCAGCCGCAAGAAGGTTGAGGAGCTGGCCGAGTTGCTCGTGGCCAACGGCATCCGCGCGCTGGCCTACCATGCGGGCATGGATGCCGCGACGCGCGCCGCCAACCAGGACGACTTCCTGATGGAGCGGGTCGAGGTCATCGTCGCCACGATCGCTTCGGCATGGGCATCGATAAGCCCGACGTGCGCTATGTCATCCACTACGACATTCCCAAGTCGCTCGAAGGCTATTATCAGGAGACGGGGCGCGCCGGCCGTGACGGCGGCGAGGGCTACTGCCTGACGTTTTACAGTTACAAGGACATTCAGAAACTCGAGAAGTTCATGCAGGGCAAGCCCATCGCCGAACAGGAGATCGGCAAGCTGCTGCTGCTGGAGACGGTGTCCTATGCCGAGAGTTCGATGTGCCGCCGCAAGACGCTGCTGCACTATTTCGGCGAGGAGTATACCGAGGAGAACTGCGGCAACTGCGACAATTGCCGCAATCCCAAGCCGAAGATCGACGCCCGGGCGGCGCTCAAGATGGCCCTCGAGGCGCTGCGCGATATCGGAGACAAGTTCAAGGCCGATTACCTCGTCAACGTGCTGGTGGGCAAGACCACGGCGCTGATCAAGAGCTACGGGCACAACAAGAGCAAGTGGTTCGGTGCCGGCGCCGACCACGACGTGCGTTTCTGGGGCGCGTGCTGCGCCAAGCGCTGATCCTGGGGCTGGTGGACAAGAATATCGAGAATTACGGGCTGATCTCGGTGAACCGCAAGGGCGAGAATTTCATCGCCATGCCTTTCCCCGTCACCGTGACGCTCGACCACGACTATGACGAGGAGGAGAAGGAGGCCGAGGCCGTCGTCCCGATGGGCAAGGGCGGCGCGGCGGACGAGGAACTCTTTGCGATGCTCAAGGATTTGCGTAAGAAGTGGCCAAGCAGCACGGGCTGCCGCCGTTCGTCATCTTCCAGGATCCGTCGCTGAGGACATGGCCGTGCAGTACCCGATCACCATCGAGGAGATGCAGAACATCACCGGCGTGGGAGTGGGCAAGGCCCGCAAGTTCGGCGAGGAGTTCGTCAAGCTCATCAAGGCCTATGTCGAGGAGAAGGAGATCATCCGCCCGCAGGACATGATCGTCAAGTCGGTCGGCAACAAGTCGGGCAACAAGATCTTCATCATCCAGTCCATCGACCGGAAGATGGATTTCGAGGATATCGCCCGCGCCAAAGACCTCGATTTCGACGAACTGCTGACCGAGATCGAAGGCATCGTCAACTCGGGTACGAAGCTCGACATCTCGTACTATCTGAGGGACTTTATGGACGAGGACAAGATCGAGGACATTTACCTCTATTTCAGGAGGACGCCGAGAGCGATTCGCTCGATGCGGCCATCGACGAACTGGGGGCCGACTATACGGAGGAGGAGATACGTCTGGTGCGCATTAAGTTTATGTGCGAGCAGGGCAACTGACGCCCCTGGACACCTGCTGTCCCGCGGCTGTTGCGTCACTGTTCCGAGGATTGACACTAATCTTAATAATACGCCTATGAACAAAAAGACTTTTACTGTTGCCGTGATTTTCCTGATCGTGACACTCGTGTGGCTCGGAGTCAATATATTCTGGGCCTTGTCGAACAGCAATTGTATATTCGACCTTGTCGTGGCCGTGCTATTGTTCGTGCTTGCAGGCGTCGGGATGGTGTACAACGAAATGTGGAAGCGCAAACGTCCGGCACCTCGACGAGGTGAAACAAATCAAAAAAAGTAACCTATGTGCCTGCCATACACCGGTTTCCTGACGATCATGTCCGTGTTTTTCTTCGTTGCGTCGCGGCGTCGTTTCGCTGTGGCGGATCCTGTCCGACGACGGGCGGGATATCTGGTACGTGCCGCTCGGCCGTACTGGCCCTGATCCGGTGCGTCGGGGATTTTGAGCCGTCCGCGCCCGGAGCATGGGAAAACAAATACGCAAAACAAGACTGATATGAAAACCAATGTGATGCAGATAGTCCGCCTCGTGATGATGATCGTGGCGGTGGCCGGGATAATCTACGCCCTGGATATGGAGCGCGGCATTGCCGTGTGGTTCTGGATCACGCTGCTCGGCGTGGGTTTCGTGGGGCTGCTCTATACGTTCCGCCTCACGCAGCGCCGCGTGCGGCTCGAACGCCGTGCCCGGGAGCGGCAGGAAAGAAAAAATCCCGCCGGTCGAAACGCTGACCTTCATCCGCCGGACATCGTTGCCCGGCGGTTCGGTTTCCGGGCGGAGGCTTGCGGTTTCCGATGGGGCGGTTTTCCCGGGGCGGCAGTTTTATTCCGGAAGAGCGGGCTTGTTTCCTGCCGCTGGATTTCGCCGTCGTGGCAGGCGGCAAGGCCGTGGGCGGCGTGGGGTTCGTGCTCGGGACGGATGTCGAGCGCTTCGGCGCCAAAATCGGCTTCTGGCTCTCAAGCCGCTGCCGGGGGCGGGGCATGATGACGGCGGCCGTCCGGCAGGCCGTGGAGTGGATGTTCGCAAATACCCCGATAATTCGTATCTTTGCCGCGGCTTATGCCACCAATTCCGCATCGCAGCGGGTGTTGGTGAAAGCCGGGTTTCGGCATGTCGGGACGTTCCGCAAGGCTTTTTTCAAGAACGGGGCGTTCGTGGACGGCTGTTATTACGAATTACTGAAAGACGAAAATGAGGTGAAGTAAGGGCAAAAAGGCGCTGGGACAGCATTTCCTGGTCGACCTCAATATCGCGCGCAAGATTTGCGATGCGCTTTCGGGGCGTAAGACCGGAGGCCGGGGCGGAAACCCGGGCGGTGGCGGCTGGAAGTGCCGATGCCGATGCGGAAACCCGGACGAGGGTGGCTGGATATGCCGGAGCTGGGGCGGAAGCCCGGACGATGGCGGCAGGAAGTGCCGATGCCGGGGCAGAAGCCTCGGACGAAGGCGACAGGAACTGCCGATGCCGATGCGGAAACCCGGAGGGGTGTAGCTGCAAGTGCCGATGCCCGGCTCGCGGCGGATACGACCGCTGCCGGTGCGCCGGCGGCCGCGGAAGAAGGAACGGGCGGCGGCGCAGTCCCCTGCGACGTGCTGGAGGTCGGCGGCTGCGGGATGGGGGTGCTGACGCAGTTCCTGCTCAGGCGCGGCGACATCACCACCTACGGCGCCGAGATCGACCCGGAGAGCGTCGAATACCTGCATGCGCATTTCCCCGAGTTCGCACCGCGGCTGATCGAGGGCGATTTCCTGAAGATGAACCTGCGCGAGCGTTTTCCGCGGGACTGAAGATCATCGGGAATTTCCCCTACAACATCTCCTCGCAGATATTTTTCAAAGGTGCTCGAGCACCGCGACCTGGTGCCCGAATGCGTCGGTATGATCCAGAAGGAGGTCGCCGTACGGATCGCGGAGCCTCCGGGGTCGAAGGAGTACGGCATCCTGAGCGTGTTGTTGCAGGCGTGGTACGACATCGAATACCTCTTTACGGTCAACGAAACGGTTTTCAACCCGCCCCCCAAGGTCAAAAGCGCCGTTATCCGCCTGCGCCGCAACACGTCGGCGTCGGACGGCTGCGACGAGGCGCTGTTCGTGAAGGTGGTGAAAGCGTCATTCGGCCAGCGGCGCAAGATGATCCGCAACTCGCTGAAGTCCGTGTTCGGCGATTTCGGCGGCGCAAGAACATCCCTTTACGCAGCGCGCCGAGCAGCTCTCGGTCGCCGATTTCGTGCAGCTGACCAACTGGGTCGCGGCCAACCGGAAATAATCGCGGCGGGTCGTGGATGTCGGATACCGCAGTTTGGGTGCGGGTTCGAGCCGTCGGATGCCGGGCCGGGAAGGGCGGACAGTGTGTACTGGAGGCGGAAATGGAAAAGCACCGGGATTCCCGGTGCTTTTTTCGTGCCGTTCTGCGGGCGGGGTATTGCTCCGCAGCCGCAATGCGCAGGCGTCTATTTTCGCAGGTCTCCCGCAATGACCGTCACCAGTTCTTCGCGGGAGAGGTATTTCCGAGCCAGTTGCTGCACGTCGGCCGGCGTCATGGCCTGTATGCGGCGGATGTTCTCGTTGATGACGGTGTGGTCGCAGCCGCAGAGGATGTTCTCGATCGTAACGTCGGCAATGCCGAACGGCCCGTCGAGGATACGCATCATCTCGCCGACCATGATGTTCTTCACGAGCGAAAGTTCGCCCTCGGGCATCGGCTCGGCGCGCAGCCGTTCGATTTCGGCGTAAATCTCCCGCAGGGCGTCCTGCGTGACCTCCGTCCCGACCTGTGCCGCTACGGCGAAATAGCCCTCCCGTTCGAAGTTGACCATGGCGGCCACCACGCCGTACGTATAGCCGTGCTCTTCGCGCAGGTTCTGCATCAGGCGCGATCCGAAATAGCCGCCCAGGGCCGACGCCACGACTTGCATGCCCAAGAAATCGGGATGCTGGCGCGGGAAGAGCAGGCGTCCGATGCGGATCGACGACTGCACGGCGCCCGGATGGTCGACCCGCACTTCGTGCTGCGTCACGGGTGCCGGGAACGGGATGCCGGCCTGGGGTTCGCGCCGCGGCAACCGTTCCGCCAGCGCCGCGACGGCCTGCCGTTCGTGGTCGCCGATGCGCCCGCTGCATATCGTGAACCCGTTGTCCGCCGTGTAGTGGCTTTCATAAAACGCCGCTACATCCCCGCGCGTGAGTTTATCGTATTGGGCTTCGTCGGCCGAGATGCCGTAGGGGTGCGAGGGCCCGAAAAGGGCGCGGGCGAAAGCCTCGCGGGCCTGGGTGTCGACCTTCGTGCGTTCGACGGCCAGCCGCTGCTTGCGCTTGGCGCAGTAGGTGCGCAGTTCCTCCTCGGGGAAAACGGGGTGCAGGAGTATCTGTTCTGCTACGGCGAGCGTTTCGTCGAAGAATTTGGAGAGCATGCAGAAACTGATGTAGGCATAGTCGCGGTCGATGTTGACGTCGTAGTACGAGCCGTAATAGTCGAGCCGTTCGGCGATCTGGTGCGCCGTCATGTCGCGTGTCCCCTCGGCGAGCATGTTGGCGGCGGCCGACGCCGAGAAAGGAACCCGTTGCATGGCCGATCCGGCGCGGAAGACGAACGTGATGCGCAGCACTTCGAAGTCGTCCTCAGAGGCGAGCGTGTAGAGCGCCGAGCCGTTTGCCAGCAGGCTCTTCCCGGCTTGTGCGACCTCGACGTCGGAGGGTATTACGAGGGGTGGTTGTGTCATTTTTTTCGCTTTGTAAATAAGGATGGAACAGTTTTCGGGGCGGAAGGTGCGGCGGCTGAAGGCGAGGATGTCGCCGGTCGTGACGGCACGGTAGGCCGCCACCTCGCCGTTGATGAGCGGCAGGTCGCCCAGCATCTCGTAGAAGCCCAGGTTCATCGCCTTGTTCATCACGTTCAACTCGCCGAAGAGCGTGTTAGCCTCGAACTTGTTTTTGACCTTCTCGACCTCGTAGTCCGATGCCGGGACGCTCTGCAATGCCTCGATTTCGGCACGGAAAGCCGCTTCGGCCTGTTCGGGAGTGGTATCCGGCAGCAGTTGCCCCGTAAAGACGAACAACCCCGGGTCGACGTCGCCCGAAATGTAGGCGTTGACCGAGGCCAGCAGGCGCTGTTCCTGCACCAGGTGTTTGTAGAGACGCGACGAGTCGCCGCCCGACAGGAGGTCGGAGACCAGGTCGGCGGTATAGAAATCCTGCGAGGTGCGGCCGCCCATGTGGAATGCCAGCGACAGGGTCGTGGCGGGCACGTCGCGTTCGACCGTCTCCCGGCGGGGCGCCTCCTGCTGCGGTTCCCGGGGGATGGGCTGAGGAGTCACGGTGCGGTCGGCGAGCGGGGCGAACCATTTTTCGGCAAGGTCGAGCATGCGCTCCTCGTCGAAGTCGGCCGAGACGGACAGGATGGCGTTCGAAGGGTGGTAGTGGGTGCGGTAGAAGGCCTGTACGTCGTCGGGCGTCGCTCCGGCGATATGGTCGGGCGTGAGCCCGATGGTCGCCCAGCGGTAGGGGTGGACCTTGTAGGCCAGCGCCCGCAGCAGCATCGGTTGGTCGCCGTAGGGCTGGTTGAGGTAGCGCTGGCGGAACTCCTCGATCACCACGCGTTTCTCCGCCTCGAGTTTTTCGGGGTGATGTCCAGCCCCTCCATGCGGTCGCTTTCGAGCCACAGTGCGGTCTCGATGTTGTCCTTCGGGAGGGTGATGTAGAAATCCGTATAGTCGTTGTTGGTGAAGGCGTTGTTGTCGCCGCAGGCCATCTGCACGGGCAGGTCGAAATTCGGGATTTCGCGCGTGCCGCGGAACATCAGGTGTTCGAACAGATGGGCGAAACCCGTGCGCGCGGGGTTCTCGTTGCGCGCCCCGACCTTATATAATATGTTTACTGCGGCGAGTTTCGAAGCCTTATCCCGGTTGACGACGACCGTCAGGCCGTTCGCCAGTGTTCTCTTCTTGTATTCGATCATGGATGCAAAGATAGTAAAAAAGCAGCGGCAGGAAAATTTAGTGACGCCTCATTTGAAGATGGATTCGAAGACTATGAAGTTTGGGGATTGGAATCCATTACCCTGCCGCTGCGTGTGGAAAAAACGCTTCGGCAGAAAACGGAAGAGTGGTGCCGAACCTGTGGCCCATGGCTCTGGTCAGCCTCTATCCCACAAATCACAGCACGCACCCTTCTGGGTACAGATCTGTATTGTGGGATAACAAAAAATTTACCAGATTTTAGGGCCCCAATACTATCGTTTATACACGATGATATGTAAAGAACGAATTATGGAACAAAATTAGGAAAAAAATCCCGATTTGCAATCGCCGCGCCCGAACAACCTATTTATCGGCCTTTATTTCCCAGTGTTTCGCCGCGTAAAATTTGTTGACGGCCAAAAAATTATCTGTTTTCTCAACCGCCAATGTGCCTGTGAAAAAATTCCGCAGCTTTTTCCGGCCGGGATTTGCCTTGCCGGCAGGGGGTGGCGCTCCGGCCCCGTGCACGCACAGCCCGGACTGTGCCCGCGAGGGGCGTGGCAGGTAATCCGCTATCGGATAATAAGTTCGGCAAGTCGGTGATTATCCGCGAGTTCGCTGTTAAATAAATAACAACCCCGTTGTTATTCCAATAACATCCTGCGTAGTGAAAAAACCGGATGATTTGTCAGAAAATCGGACTGATTTTTTCCGCCGGAATTGTTATCTTTGCAACGCATTTTGTCCCGAATCCAGGAAAAACACACACAATATCATCTAAAATTTCAACAAAATGGCAGAAAAGAAATTTATCACTTGTGATGGTAACTACGCTGCGGCACATGTTGCATACATGTTCTCGGAAGTTGCGGCGATCTATCCCATCACGCCGTCGTCGACCATGGCCGAACTCGTGGACGAGTGGGCCGCACAGGGTCGCAAAAATATTTTCGGCGAAACGGTGAAAGTTGTCGAGATGCAGTCCGAGGCCGGAGCCGCAGGCGCCGTGCACGGATCGTTGCAGAGCGGCGCCCTGACCTCGACGTTCACCGCTTCGCAGGGTTTGCTGCTGATGATCCCCAACATGTACAAGATCTCCGGCGAGCTGCTTCCGGGCGTGTTCCACGTTTCGGCGCGTGCGCTGGCCGCACAGTCGCTGTCGATTTTCGGAGACCACCAGGACGTCATGGCCACCCGCCAGACGGGATTCGCCATGCTGGCGACTTCGTCGGTGCAGGAGGTCATGGACCTCGCCGGCGTCGCGCACCTCGTGTCGCTGAAATCGCGCGTGCCGTTCCTGCACTTCTTCGACGGCTTCCGTACCTCGCACGAGATCCAGAAGATTGAGCTGATCGACGAGGCCGCTCTGACGGCGATGCTTGACCGCGATGCGCTGGCTGAGTTCCGCCGGCGTGCGCTCAACCCCGAGCACCCCGTGACCCGCGGTACGGCGCAGAATCCCGACATCTATTTCCAGACCCGCGAGGCCGCCAACCGCTTCTACGACGCCGTGCCCGACATGGTCGCCGAGGCGATGCGCGAGATTTCGAAGATCACCGGCCGCGAGTACAAGCCGTTCGTATATTACGGAGCTGCGGACGCCGAGAACATCGTGATCGCGATGGGGTCGGTGACCGAAACCCTCCGGGAGACGGTCGACTACCTGAACGCCCGTGGCGGAAGGTGGGCGTCGTGACCGTTCACCTCTATCGTCCCTTCTCGGTGAAATATCTGGGCGAGGTGCTGCCCGAAACGGTGAAGCGCATCTGTGTGCTCGACCGTACTAAGGAACCGGGTGCAAACGGCGACCCGCTCTACCTGGATGTCGTCGAGGCATTTGCCAACTGCAAGGGATATTCCGGCCGACCGTAAACCGCTCATCATCGGTGGCCGCTACGGCCTTTCGTCCAAGGACACTACGCCGGCGCAGATGCTGGCCGTGTTCGCAAACCTTGCGGCCAACGAGCCCAAAACCAGTTCACGGTGGGCATCGTGGACGACGTGACCTTCCGCTTCGCTGCCCGTGGGCGAGGAGATTTCGCTCGCCAAGCCCGGTACGTTCGAGGCGCTCTTCTTCGGCTCTGGGTGCCGACGGTACGGTGGGCGCCAACAAGAACTCGATCAAGATCATCGGCGGCACGACGAACAAATATTGCCAGGCATACTTCTCGTACGACTCGAAGAAGTCGGGCGGTTACACCTCGTCGCACCTGCGTTTCGGCGACCTGCCGATCACGTCGCCCTACCTGGTCACCACCCCCGACTTCGTGGCCTGCCACGTGCCTTCGTACGTCGACAAGTACGACGTGCTGAAGGGGCTGAAGGCCGGCGGTTCGTTCCTGCTGAACTCGGTGCACGACGCGGCTACGACCTGCGCCACGCTGCCCGACCACACGAAAGCCTATCTGGCCAAGAACAAGATCAATTTCTATATCATCAACGCCACGAAGATCGCCGCCGAGCTCGGGCTGGGTTCGCGTACGAATACCATCATGCAGTCGGCATTTTTCAAGATCGCCAACGTCATCCCGTTCGACAAGGCTGTCGACGAGATGAAGCATGCCATCCTGAAATCCTACGGCAAGAAGGGCGAGGACATCGTCAACATGAACTACGCGGCCGTCGACGCAGGCGGCAACGCCGTGGTGAAGGTCGAGGTGCCGGCCGAGTGGGCGCAGATCGACGACAACGGCTTCGCACATGTTCGGATGCCGCGTCGTCCCGAGTTCGTGCGCAAGGTCGTTGAGCCGATCAACGGGCTGAAGGGCGATGACCTGCCGGTATCGGCTTTCACGGGCCGTGAGGACGGTACGTGGGAGAACGGCACGGCCGCCTACGAGAAGCGCGGCATCGCCGTGAATGTCCCCGAGTGGAAGATCGAGAACTGTATCCAGTGCAACCAGTGCGCCTATGTCTGCCCGCACGCCGTGATTCGTCCGTTCCTCGCGACGGAGGCCGAGGCCGCCGCATCGGGCGTGGAATGGAAGCAGGGGCTGGGCGAGACCAAGGAGTACAAGTTCCGCATCCAGATCTCGCCGCTCGACTGTACGGGCTGCTCGAACTGCGTCGACGTCTGCCCGGCCAAGGAGAAGGCGCTGGTAATGCGTCCTCTGGAGGAGCAGATGCCCCAGCAGAAGAATTGGGATTACATCACCAAGCATATCGGTTACAAGCAGGTCGTCGACAAGACCAAGTCGGTCAAGAACCTCCAGTTCGCACAGCCGTTGTTCGAGTTCTCGGGCGCTTGCGCAGGTTGCGGCGAGACCCCCTATATCAAGGCCATTTCGCAGCTGTTCGGCGAGAAGATGATGGTGGCCAACGCCACGGGCTGTACCTCGATCTATTCGGGTTCCTGGCACCGTCGACCCCGTACTGCACCAACGACAAGGGCCAGGGCCCGGCATGGGCGAACTCGCTTTTCGAGGACAACGCCGAATTCGGCCTGGGTATGCACCTCGGTGTCGAGAAACTCCGCGACCGTATCCAGAATACGATGGAGCAGGCTATTGCCAACTGACGAAATGCTCCGAAGCTGAAAGGCGTGATGAAGGAGTGGATCGAGAACGCGGTTCGTCGGCCAAATCGGCCGAGGTCTCGGCGCGCCTCGTCCCGATGATGGAGGCCTGCGGCTGCGATTACTGCAAGGATATCCTGGAGATGAAGGACTGGCTGGTGAAGAAGTCGCAGTGGATCATCGGCGGCGACGGCTGGGGGTACGATATCGGCTTCGGCGGTGTCGATCACGTGCTGGCATCGGGCCAGGATGTGAACATCCTCGTCGTGGGACACCGAGGTTTAGCCTACTCGAATACCGGCGGACAGTCGTCGAAATCGACTCCCGTGGGGCCGTCGCCAAGTTCGCATCGGCCGGCAAGCGTATCCGCAAGAAAGACCTCGGCGCCATCGCCATGACCTACGGCTGTGCCTATGTGGCGCAGGTTTCGATCGGCGCTTCGCAGCAGCAGTTCTTCAACGTGCTCAAAGAGGCCGAGGCTTATCCCGGACCTTCGCTCGTGATCGCCTACGCCTCCGTGTATCAACCACGGCATCAAGGGCGGCATGACCCGCACGCAGACCGTCGGCAAGGAGGGCCGTAGCCTGCGGCTACTGGCACCTGTGGCACTACCCGCTAGCTTGAGGAGCAGGGCAAGAATCCGTTCGAACCTCGAGAAGGAGCCCGACTGGACGAAGTTCCGCGAGTTCCTGATGAAGGAGGTCCGCTACGTCGCTGCAGAAGTCCTTCCCGGCCGAGGCTGACGAACTCTTCGCCTGCCGGGGAGAACAGGTGGGAGCCGCGGCCGACATCGGCCGCGCTCCCTGCCGCCTGCGGCATTCCTTCTCTCCTCTCCGTTGCGGGCACTCCTGCCGAACCACTTGGCTCCGTGCGGCGTCCTTTTCTGCTGCAGTCCATGCAGCCTGCCCATTCCGTCGGTCCCTGTCCTTCCGCTCCGTGCCGACCGGGGCCTCGCCCGATTTCCGGTATGCGGATTGCAGGATTTTTTCGAGGACCTGTTTTTGCGATGCGATTTTTCTTGTTTATGACCGCTGCCTGAAAGTTTTCCGATTCGGACCTTCTTTCCGCGAGGCGCTTGCAAGCCGTCTTCGGTCGGCTCTCACACCCCCCTGGGACGCTACTCGCTCAGCAGGGTAACGCTGACGTAGGATTTGCCCTCGCCCTTCTTGCAGGAAGTCTCCACGGTTCCGTCTACGAG
>VOFK01001662.1_pt1 | contig 13684 bp, 30 predicted proteins | sample 5384121 | NCBI WGS metagenome assembly VOFK01 (sample SAMN12384730, study PRJNA508395) | human gut metagenome | isolation source: healthy gut J | host: Homo sapiens | reverse complement strand
TAAATGTGGGCGTAAGACCGGCGCGTATTTATCTTAACGCCATGAAGCTGCCGAGATGGGCCTGCCCCTTTCGGCACTCAGCGCTTCCCGGAAGCGGGCACCCGAGCACACCTTGTGAAGCTGTGGCATGACGCCGTGGCATCGAGCCCCCGGGGCCATTCTGACCGAAAGTCTCCACTGCCTCTGACCCCACACGGGCACCTCTCGCTGAGGCCCCTGATCCGTCAGTCCCTGTGCTCCAAAGTTCGTCCGGAGGCTGGGGTGGCTCCATGGCCGGCACCGAGTTCTCCGACGCAGCTCATAACCCCAAAGCCTGTATTACCACCGCCACCATCGGCGTTATGGAGAAGCGGCGGTGACCAGAACAATCGTTCACGGCCGGGCGATCCCAGCTCGTCCGGTAGTGCTTTACGCCAATGACCCTCGAAAATGAACGCCCCGGCCAAGAGCGTAGCGCCAACGCGGCCGGTGTGTGCCGCCAACGAAGTACCATGCGTCACGGCATCCCCATGGGCCGGTGTAACTTCCGAGCCAGAGAGAACGTGGTCCTGAATCGGCGTGAAGCTATCATCAAAGTCAGTGGACGTGTAGTACCTCCTTCTTTCCCGGCTCTTAAATCTCTCTTTCCAAGTGCTCTGCGCCAACGCTCATTACCACTCTCCCATCTGCCGATGCCCATCCCGAGTTCATCCAGTTTCTCCGCCGATTCCGCTGCCGAGAATGCCAAGGCCATCGTGGCTGTGAGAACTTCAAGAACCAGAAGAGCGAGCTGGTGAACATTCCCACCACAGGCCCCACACTGCGTGGGCTACTCCCCTGAAGGTCCTGGACGGTAGCCAAACACCAGGTGGGACCAGATGGGCACCACCAAGCCCCTGCTGGAGTGCATCACCTCCGGCGTTTCCTCCCGGGGCGCTGTGGCCATGGTCGGCTGCAAATAACCCCAAGGTGCGCCCGGACTACGCCTCCAATATTGAGCTGATGAAGAAGCTGCTGAAAACGATTATTATCCTCATCGTGTCCGGCTGCCGCCCAGGGCTGCCGCCAAGGCGGGCCCCTGATGGATCCGGATATGGCCAAGCGAATACTGCGGCGCCGGTCTGAAGCGCGTGTCTGCGAGCTGGCGGGCATTCTCCGGTCCTGCACATGGGCTCCTGCGTCGACATTTCCCGTAGATGCTGCTGGCTTCCGAGCTGTCCAAAGGATTCCGGCGCCCATTTCGCTGCCCGTGGTGGGCTGCGCTCCCGAATGGATGTCCGAGAAGGCCGTGTCCATAACCACGTGGTGGCCACCGGTACGACACCTTCCTGGGCGTTGACCCTATGTATGCGGGCTCCAGCGATGAGCGTCTGCGAGCAAGCTGACCGAGCACGGCGTGAAGGATTGGGTCGAGGCCAAACTAAGCCACCGTAGAGCTGGAGTTATCGATCAAGCTGGGCGACGCCATGATGATCGAGCGTCATCGAGCAGAAGCGTGCCGCTCTGCACCACTATGAGTCAGGGCATCACCGGCAAAGGCGGTGGGCAAGACCACCCTGGCCTCCACCCTCGGCCCGGCTCTCACGCCGAAGCGCCGGACCGTTCTGCCGCCGACGTGGACCCGACGCCAACCCTGGGCCTGGCTCTTAGGCTCAGCCAGGAGGAAAGTGGACGCCATCGTTCCCATCACCCAAAATGTGCATTCTTTGGTGGGAGGAACCAACGGCGCCAATGAAGTCAATAAAATTTTTCAAGCTTGAATCCCTATGTGGCCGACATCCTGAAAAATATGCCAAGGGACATCAACGGCGTGAAGCTGCCGGTCATGGGGCACGGGGATGTGGGCGGCAGCGGCTGCGCCCGGAGCATGTGATGCTCAGGGTCATCCTGTCCAGCCTGACCTATCGGAAGCGACGATGGCTTCACAGGACATGGAGGCGGGCCTGAGCATTGGGCCGGGGGACGGCCGCCATGGATCAAGTTCATCGTGGGCGCCTTGGAGCCTCGGCCCTCCGTCGGACCTGGCCGCAATGTGAAGCGCTCCTGCGGCAGACCCGGGGGCAGCGGGTGCGGGTGGTGGCCACAGATCCGCAAAGCGAGGATGAAGTTTTCATCCGCTCCGCCCATTCCTGCGGAGGACCTGCTGGGACTCCCATTCACCTGAATCCGGAGATCATGGACGCCGATCGGAAGCGGGCCCCCCCCTACGATTGCAGCCCCAGTGCTGGCGGAGATCCCCGAGCATCAAAGCCATCTTGGACTCAAAGAAAAAATAGGAGGAAATACCGTGACTTTATTTGAAAGAGTATTTGGCGGCAACGACGCCGTTTACGGCCCACCGAAGCTGCCATTGACAATGCCACGTCCAGTACGGCGAGGGCCAGGCCGTGTCCTTCCTGACACTGCTTTACTTCTGCCCTGCTACTACGCCGTCACCGGCACCAAGGTCTCTACCCTGCGAGCTGAAGGCCGCTCTGGTTGTTGTGGGAAGAGCCTGATGACCCGGAACCGGCTCAACGACGTTTTGTCCGGCGTGGCCACTGCCCTGTGCGCCGAGTTCATCGAGGTGCTGAAGCGCACATCAACCTGGGCCACCCCCGTATGAGGCCCCCCCCTGCAGTGGCCACCTGTCCGATGCCGTTATCCGGAACCTGGGCGTGCCCCCCGGTCAATGGCGACATCCCCGGCGCGTGCCTGTCATTCTGGGCACCGCTCCCTCTGCCGACGAGGCCGTGGGACCTGGTGAAGAGCTACCAGAGCCAGGGGCGCATGCTGGTGACGCTGGTGGGCGGCATCATCGATCAGCTCCAGGAAGGGGAGAAGGGGCTACAAAGACCGGCGACAATGTCCGCATCATCCCTCTGGGCAAGGACGTGACCTCCGTGATCCATGTGGTCTCCTGCCGTGCCCTCCGTGCGGCCCTGATTTCGGCAACATTACCCCCCACGCTGCCGGTCTGATGCCAGGCACACCATGGAGCGTGCCTGCCTTCGTCAACGCCTTCGCCCCCTCTGGATGATGATTGCGGCGCCGGCGCCCGCCCTGGGCTTCCCGGTCATTACCAACGAGCAGGGAACATCTTTCCGTGTTCCCAAGAGCCTGATCGTGCAGCCGGACGACGAAGTTCAACGCCACCTCTCTGGAAGCCCGTGACATTAAGATCAAGATCACCAATATCGATATCCCCGTGTCCTTCGCCTCCGCTGAGGGCGAGATCATTCGCCGGGGCGATATGCAGGTGGAAGTGGACGGCTCCCCCGTGTGGACTGCTTCGAGCTGGTCCAGACTGCAAGGAGGCCTCCGGAGGTGGAGGACCACAAGATCACCGTGGTCGGCCCCGAAAATCGACGAAATTCCGGTCGGCTCCAAGATTTCCATGAGCTACACCGTGGACGTGGCCGGTAAGGCCATGCAGCCGGATTTCTCGAGTCCGTTATGGAGCGGAAGTTCCACTCCTACCTGAACTGCATCGAAGGTGTGATGCATACCGGACAGCGTGATATGATCCGTATCCGTATCTCCAAAGGCCGACTTGAAGCGGGCTTCAAATTCCGGTCATCTGGGCGAGGTCCTGTATGCCAAGCTGAAGAACGAGTTCGAGGCCGTTGTGGATAAGTGCCAGGTCAGACCATCGTTGTGGACGCCGAGAAGAACGCAGAGCTGCGCCATCACGCCAACGCCGTGTTCGCCAAGCGGGACGACCGCCTGAAGTCCATGACCGACGAGTCCGTGCCGGTGTACTATACCATCATGTGCCAGGCCTTCTCCCAGCCATGTGTGCTTCGTGACTCCGGAGCGGCTGGGCCTGTGGTGCAGTGTCCTGGCTGGATGCCAAGGCCACCAATGAGCTGGACCCCCACCGGCCCTGCCAGGTGGTTCCCCAAGGACCACTGCATCGACGAGAACCTGGGCCGTTACGAGGACGTGGATGAGGCCGTCAACAAGTATTCTCACGGCGCTCTGGAGCATGTGACCCCGTACTCCCTGTTCCAGGATCCCCATGACCCCTGCGGCTGCTTCAGTGTATCTGCGGCGTGGAGCCGGTCACCATGGGCGTGGTCATCACCCGCCGTGAGCACGCCGGTGTGACCCTGCTGGGCATGACCTTCTCCGAAAATGGCCTCCATGACCGGCGGCGGCGTTCAGACCCCCGGCTTCATGGGCCACGGCAACAGTTCATCTCCTCCAAGAAGTTCCTGAAGGCCGAGGGCGGCCTGGGCCGTAATCGTCTGGATGCCCAAGGAGCTGAAGGACCAGGTCCGGGAGCGTTCTGGACCAGGCAGCCCTGGAGCTGTACGGCGTGGAGCATTTCACCGACATGATCGCCGATGAGACCATTTGCACCGAGGACCCGGGAGCAGCTGCTCAATTACCTCCGAGGTGGGCCACCCCCGTGCTGGGCATGGAGCCCTTCGATATGTGCTAGCATTTCTGGATGCAAACATTACCGAATTACCAAAGAAAACGTCCCGCGGGGAATCCCCTGGGACGTTTTTTTGTATTCCGATTTCAGCCCCTTCCCGGCGAAGCGTAAGCCTCCCCTGTGTAGGGGGAGGTGGCCCGTCAGGGCAGTCGGAGGGGGTGTACGGTTGGATTCCGTAGGGGGGTATCGTTCGATAGTCTCCTTGGCACATCGTCGATAGCTTACACCCCTCAGTTCCGGGCACGTGGCCCGTGACAGCCCCACAGGGGAGCCTTCCTCAGAGTGGGCCAGTGCCTCTACTTCTAATTTAGCACACTCCCCCGGTCGTGGCGCTGCCGCTCGTCTCACAAGCCCCTTTGAGGCTTCGCCCACCTCCGATTCTTAAATTCCTCCCAAAAAGTTAAAAGGAAATTAACCATTGCCCGGTTTCGTCGGGGCGGAAGTGTGCTATAATAGAAAAGTTGAGAAAAAAAGGGGGAATGGCCATGAAAACCTGCGTGATCTTCTGCGCCGGGGGATTTTTCGGCACTGGCCGAGCCCGGACGAGGAGGACCTGGTGATCGCCGCCGACGGCGGACTGCGCCATACGGAGCAATGCGGCGTGCGGCCCACGCTGATTTTGGGGGGACTTCGACTCCTGGGCTACACCCCGACCGGGCGGAGGTGTTCCCGGTGGAGAAGGACGACACGGACTCCATGCTGGCCATCAAGGAGGGTCTGGGCCGTGGCTTCCGGCGGTTCGTGCTGTACGGAGCCCTGGATGGGGCCAGGCTGGACCACACCGTCGCCAATTTACAGGGCCTCCAATATCTGGCCGACCACGGGGCCACCGGCTATCTGGTGGGCCTGCGGAGATCGCCACGGTGGTAAAAGGCGAAAAAATCACGTTTCCGGCCAGTGCCGCAGGCATTTTATCCCTGTTCTGCCTGGGGCCGACGGCCACCGGCGTGGATATTTTCGGGGTTACATTACCCCTGGAAACGGACAGCTGACAAAGCGGCTTTCCTTTGGGGGTCAGCAATCATTTTGAAGGCGAAAAATCGGAAATTTTCCGTGAAAAACGGAAGTCTGGTTATGATCTATGGCCGGGAAAAACGGCTTCCCCGGTCCGGGAGGGCATCCAATGAAGAAACAGAAACGCCGGAAGTGATCCGGCAGGACATCCCTGTTTTTCAGGCGGACCCGGCACGGCCTGACCGGGCAGCAGGCGCGGAGCGGGAAGGCCGGGGGCTGGGCCAACGCCGCCGACACCGGGCGGGCCTGACGGGAGGGCAAAATTATTTTGCGTAACTGTCTGACCTTTTTTCAACCTGGTGTTCCTGGTGCTGGCGGTGGTGCTGGTTTGCGCCCGGTCCTCGGTGATGAACATGACGTTCCTGGGCATCGTGCTTGTAAACACACGGTCATCGGCTGCTTTCAGGAGATTCGGGCCAAGCGGGCGGTGGACAAGCTGACGCTGGGTGGCGGCCCGGCCCGTGCGGACCATCCGGGACGGACAGAATCACGGATATTCCATCGGCGGACCTGGTCCGGGATGACATTGTGGAATTTTCGGCGGAGACCAGATCTGCGCCGACGGCATTCTGCGCAGCGGGAATTGCAGGTCAATGAATCGCTATTGACCGGCGAAGCGGATATTATCACAAAAGATCGGAGATGAGCTGAAATCCGGCTCCTTCGTGGTGGCGGGCCGGGGGACGGGTCCAGCTGACGGAGGTGGGTGCCGACGCTTTCGCCGCACGGCTCTCGCCGAGGCCAAGGCCAACCCCCAGGCGGCAAAAAATCAGAGATGATGCGCTCCCTGGACCGGCTGATTCAGGTGGTGGGCATCGCCCCGATCCCCATCGGCGGCATTTTTGTTCTATCAGGAATATGTACATTTGCAGTTGAGCTTCCAGAGCAGCGTGGAGCATACCGTGGCGGCCCTGGTGGGCATGATTCCGGAGGGACTGTACCTGCTGACCAGCGTGGCGGTGGCGGCCTCCGCCATGAAGCTCACCAAGCGGCGGGTGCTGGTCCAGGACATGAACTGCATCGAGACGCTGGCTCGGTGGACGTGCTGTGCGTGGACAAAACGGGAACCATCACCGAGCCGAAAATGGAAGTGGAGAACGTGATTCCTCTGACCGCCGAGCCGCCGGAGGAGCTGGAAGCGGCGCTGACGGCCCTGTATGGCGGCATCGAGCCGGAAAAACGACACGGGCCGGGCCATTGCGGGAGCTTTTCCACGGGAAAGCGACTGGGTTCGTACAAAGCACATTCCCTTTTACCTCGGCGGCCAAGTGGTCCGGCGGGGTGTTTGAAAAGGAAGGGGAGCCTATCTGGTGGGCGCCCGGAATTTATCCTGGGCAACCGCTTTGAGGAAATCGGGACCAGGCGGAGCCCTTTGGGTAAAACCGGCTACCGGGTGCTGCTGGCGGCCCACGACGGGGACCCCCAGCCGGGAGCCCTGGAGGAAGAAAGAATTCAGCCCTTGGCGCTGATTCCCATTGCCAACCGAATTCGCCCGGAGGCCCCGGACACCTTCCGGTATTTTTTGCCGCGCAGGGGGTCAGCATCCGGGTCATTTCCGGCGATAATCCGGAGACCGTCTCCGATGTGGCCCAGCAGGCGGCATCGAAGGGGCGGAAAAAATAAGTGTGGGGATGCCCGGACGTTGAAACCCAGAGGACATCCTCCATGCGGCGGAAAATTATGGTCTTTGGCCGGTGACGCCGGAAATGAAGAAGGCTCTGGTGCTGGCTCTGAAGAACTGGGCCATACGGTGGCCATGACCGGCGACGGCGTCAATGACGTGCTGGCCATGAAGCAGTCCGACTGCGGCATTGCCATGGCTTCCGGGCGCAAGCCGCCAGTCAGGTGGCCCGGCTGGTGCTGCTGGATTCCGGATTTTTCCGCCATGCCCGGCATCGTGGGCGAGGGCCGTCGGGTCATCAACAACATTCAGCGGGCGGCGACCTTGTTCCTGGTGAAGAATATTTTCTCCCTGGGGCTTTCGCTGCTGTCTCTGTTTACCAACTGGCTATCCGTTGGTGCCGGTATCTGAGCGTGATTTCGTCCCTGACCATCGGCGTGCCGTCGCTTCTTCCTGGCCATGGAGCAAACTATGAGCGGGTCACGGGCCGGTTCCGCCGCCAGGAGTTCTGCGTAGGGCCTTTCCCGGCGGTCTGACAAATATCTTCGTGGTTCTGATGGCGCAAGCCTACGGAGCGGTGTTCGGCCTGCCCCAGGACAGCTCAGCGCCGTGCGCCGCCATTCTGAGCATCGTGGGCCTGCTGGTGCTGTATCAGGTCTGTAAGCCCTTCGACTTTTTCCGGCGCGTCATCTGGTTCGCCATGGGGGTGTGCCTGGTGCTGTGCTTCACGGCCCTGGGCGGGTTCTTCTCTTTGGAAATTTGGAGCGGCAGCGTGATTCTGGTGGTCATGGCGACCCTGCTCATTATGACCCCCACGGTGTTCTTCGCCATCCAGCGGGTTTTTCGACTTCGGGGACCGGGTGTATGTGGACGCCCGGCAGCGGACCCTGTGGCCCAAGCTGAAGCAGAAGTACCGGGATCTACGGGCGGAGGCCAGGCTGGAAATGAAAGCGCTTCGCCTGGTGGAGGCAGTAAGATGCTGACCTACACCCTGAAAAAAGCCCCCGGCATGCCCACTATACGAAGCTCTGTACCGGGCCATCCGGCAGGACATTACCGAGGGGTCGCCTGCCCGCCGGGACGAAATTGCCTTCCCAGCGGGCGCTGGCAAATCTGAAGGTCAGCAAAATTACCGTAGAAGCGGCACGATCACCTGAGCCAGGAGGGGCTACATCCGCTCTATCCCAAGCGGGGATTTTTTCGTGGAGCAGACGGAATTGTGCCGCCCCCGGCCCAGACAGCCGGAAGAATTCCTGCCGAAGCGCCAGGCCCGCCGCTGATCTGACCGGCAGCGCACCGGGGATTTCCCTTTACCGTGTGGAGCCGGTTGGGCAGCGGCGTGATGCTGGACGTGGGCACCGCCCTTTGAAGCCCCTGCCCCAAATCAGGGCGCACCGGACTGCGCCGGGCCATTGCGGACCACCTTTTTCCAGTTTCGAGGATTCCGGGCAACCGGAAAATATCCTGGTGGGGGCCGGTACGGACTTTCCTGTATACGCTCCTGGTCCAGATTCTGGGCCGGGACAAGGACCTATTTCGTGGAGGAACCGGGCTACGGGGAAAATCCGCAGCATTTACGCCTCCCGCCGGGGCCAGGTGTATGGGCGTGCCGCTGGACGATTTCGGGGTCAGTCAGGAAAGCCTCATGGGGGCCGACGTGCTGCACATTTCCCCCCTCCCATCATTTCCCCCACGGGCATCGTCACCTTGCCCCGGCGGCGAACTGCTGCAATGGAGCGAAAACGGGGAACATTATATCGTGAGGACGATACGACAGCGGAATTCGGCTTCCGTTCCATCCCATGCCGCGTTGGCTGCTCTGGACGACGAGGGGGACGGGTCGTTACATGAATACCTTTTTCCCGGTCCCTGGCCCCGGCCCTGCGGGTGGGGTACATGGTCCTGCCGGAGGACCCTGATGGCGAAATTCCGGGAGAATCTGGGCTTTTACGGCTGCACCGTGTCAGCTTCGAAACAATATACCCTGGCCCGCTTTTTGTCGGAGGGTATTTTGAAAAGCTTTTATCAACCGGATGCGGAAAAAGTTACCGCACCCGCCGGACGGAGATTCGGGCCATTCTGGAAAACTGCCCGGCCGGTTCGCCATCCTGGAGCAGGAGGCGGGACTGCATTTTTTCTCCTGCGGCTGGAAACGCCCCTGAGCGATGAGGGAGATCGTGAAAATATGGGCGGACAGGGCATCCGGGTGCGGCCATTGAGCGGGTTTTATCGGCGAAGTGCCGGAAAAGCGGCCCGGCCCCTGGTCATCCTTTATGCTTCTCTTCCTGGGGACCGGCTGGAGGCTCTGGCGGAAGCATTGAGCAAAAAGTTTTAAGCGGATTTGGGAAAAATCGGTAAAATATAAATGGTTTTGCAATTTTTTTCTGCGGTATGGTATACTGTCTTGGCAACCACTATCTTGTGCAAGAAGCTATTGCCGGCGAAGAGCCGGGAAGAGAAAAGGAAGTATAAGTTCAATGTCTCCAAATACGTTTACCTCTTTACCGAAGGCAACGGAAAAATGAGAGGCTCCTGGGGAAAGGCGCAAATTTGGCCGAAATGACCAATCTGGGCCTGCCGGTACCCAGGGCTTTATATTTCCCCGGAGGCCTGCACCCAGTATTACGCCGACGGGCGTAAGATCAACGACGAGATCCTGGGGAACAGATCATGGACTATGTGGGCAAGATGGAGAAGATCACCGGCAAGAAGTTCGGCGATCTGGGAAAATCCCCTGCTGGTCTCCGTCCGTTCCGGCGCGCGGGCTTCCATGCCCGGAATGATGGACACCATCCTGAACCTCGGTTGAACGAGAGGTGGTGGAGGTCTGGCAAAGCTCACCTCCAATCCCCGTGCTTCGCTTACGACAGCTACAGTCGGTTCATACAGATGTTCTCCGACGTTGTCATGGAAGTGGGCAAGAAGTATTTCGAGAAGCTCATTGATGAAAATGCGAAGGAGAAAGGGCGTCCATCAGGACACCGAGCTGACCGCCGACGACCTGAAAAAATTGGCCGGCGAGTTCAAGGCAAAATATACAAAGCAGCTGGGCGACGACTTCCCCAGCGACCCCAAGGAGCAGCTGTTCAAGGCCGTGGAGGCCGTGTTCCGTTCCTGGGATAACCCCCGAGCCAATGTCTACCGTATGGACCAACGACATCCCCCTACTCATTGGGCACTGCCGTCAACGTCCAGATGATGGCCTTCGGCAACATGGGCGACACCTCCGGCACCGGCGTGGCGTTTACGCGCAACCCGCAACCGGCGAAAAGGGGCCTCATGGGCGAGTTCTGATGAACGCCCAGGGCGAGGACGTGGTGGCCGGCGTGCGGACCCCTCATCCCATCGCGCAGATGGCTGAAATCCTGCCGGAAGTGTACGAGCAGTTCCTGGAATGTCTGCGACACCCTGGAGAACCATTACCGCGATATGCAGGATATGGAGTTCACCATCGAGGACAGGAAGCTCTATATGCTCCAAACCCGTAACGGCAAGCGGACCGCCGCTGCCCGCCATCAAATCGCCTGCGACCTCATCGACGAGGGCATGATCTCCGAGCGGAAGCCGTTTTGCGAGAATAGATCCCAAACAGCTGGATTCTTTTGCTGCACCCTCACCTTTGATCCCGACGCCGCTCTGAAAAGGCCGAGGCCGTCGCCACCGCGGCATCGCCGCAAGTCCCGGCGCTGCCGCCGGTAAAGGTTTTACCGCCGGGGAAAAGATTGTCAGTCCGGAAAGGGCGAAAAAGTCGTGCTTGTCCGTCTCGAGACCAGCCCCGAGGACATCGAGGGGGCATGGACGCGCCCAGGGCATCCTGACCGTGCGCGGCGGCATGACCTCTCACGCCGCAGTGGTGGCCCGTGGAATGGGCAAGTGCTGCGTCTCCGGCTGCGGCGACGATCAAGATGGACGAGGAAACAAGAAATTTCACCCTGGCAAAAAATACCACGAGGGCGACCCCATCTCCTTGACGACGGCTCCACCGGCAAACATCTTACGGCGAGGCTGATCCCCCACCGTGTCCCGCCGGTTACCAGGGCTACTTCGGCACAATCATGAGCTGGCCGACAAGTACCGCGAAGGCTGGGCGTGCGCACCAACGCCGACACCCCCTGCCGACGCCAACGGCTGCGGCGTTCGGCGCGCAAGGCATCGGTCTTGCCGTACCGAGCACATGTTCTTCGACCCGACAGAATCGGCGCTTTGCGCGAATGATTTGCGCCGAAGACTGTGGAAGGAGCGCAGAAAGGCGCTTTTTCCAAAGATCGAGCCCATGCAGCAGGCCGGACTTTGAAGGCATTTACGAGGCAATGGAGGACAGACCCGTTACCATACGTTTCCTCGACCCTCCTCTGCACGAGTTCCTTCCCCACAAGGATGAGGAAATAAAGGAGCTTGCCGAGCAGATGGGACTTTCCTTCGCGCAGATGGGCGACAGATCATTTCAACTGCTTGCACGAATTCAACCCTGGGATGACCGCGGCTGCCGTCTGTCCGTGACTTATCCCGAAATTGCGGAAATGCAGACCAGAGCCGTTATCGAAGCCGCTCTCAACGTAAGGAAGAACAAGGGCTATGACATCGTTCCGGAAATCATGATACCGCTGGTCGGAGAGGTAAAGGAGCTTGAATTTGTCAAAAAACGTGGTGGAAGACGCGACTGCGAAAAAGGTCATGGAAGAACGCGGCGAAAAGATAAATTATCTCGTCGGCACCATGATAGAGGTTCCCCGCGCGGCGCTCACCGCTTCGAAATAGCCAAAGGAAGCGCAGTTTTTCAGCTTTCGGCACAACGACCTCACGCAGATGACCTTCGGGTTTCTCGCGCGACGACGCCGGCAAATTCCTGCCGTATATTACGAGAAGAAGATTTTCGAAAGCGATCCGTTTGCGAGTCTCTCGACCAGTCGGCGTAGGACAACTTGTGGAAATGGCGGTGGAGGGAGGTCGCAAACCCGTCCCGAATCCACGGCATCTGCGGCGAACACGGCGGCGACCCCACTTCCGTGAATTTCTGCCACAAATTGGCTTATGTTTCCTGCTCCTTTCAGAGTGCCTATCGCTATTCTTGCGGCTGCGCAGGCGAATATCCGTAATCCGAGGGCGACCAAATAAGGTCAAAAACGGCTTAAAAACTCATATTTTTATACTAAAACAAGCAAAAAAGCAGTCATTCTTGAGAAAGAGCGACTGCTTTTTTTCTTCTCCAAGTTTCGCAAAACCGAAAAATAGGCCTCAAAATCGGGGTGGCCAATAAAAATGAACACTTTCCCGTATCTACGGATATGGGTAAAAGAGGGCGATAAAATGGAGTGTTTTTATGGTAAAATATAAGTTAATTATCGAATACTATCAAAAAGGTAACAACAATAGTCAAATTGCAACGCTTTTGCGGTTGCTCACGAACTGTTGTGTGGGAAGTCTTAAATAGGTTTAATAAAATCGAAACTATATTTGCTGATATTCAAAGAATGAGCGAGGAAGAGCTTCGAATTTTACTATTTCCCGAACGTGTAAAAAAAGATAAAGGTTATCTAATCCCTGACTTTAAATGGGAAGAGTTTCAGATGCGTAAGCATCAGTCGTCTTTACGGCTTTGCTGGCGTAGATATTGCAAACGAGCGGCAAAGCAAAACTTGAAAGCATACAGCTGGGCGAGTTTTGGGCTTTTCTATATTCAATACCGCAAACCTTGTTCGGACGAGGATGATCCGAATGATAAAGTAAGGAACAAACTGAAACATTATAACCTATTGATGTCTTTCTGCGATCCCGGTAGTGAAAGCTACCGTAAACTACAAAAGGAAAAGGATGAGTGGTTAAAAATCCTTACATCTTGATGAAAATAAAATTCTGGATATTGGTAGTGATTATCTATAAAGTGCCGGGAAATGTAAGTTGTAAGTTTAAATCTTACAGGGGGGAGCATCTTTGTTGTACGAAAAAGCTACAAAACAAAAAAGCACAAGATTTAGTAGGTCTTGTGCTTTTTTGCTGCTATATCTTTAGTGTTTTGCGCCCCTCGCGGAATATTTGAATTCAGGAGTTGCATTTTGCCCTGTTTTTCAAAAAACAGGACTTGAACTGACGACTTCGTTTTAATCCCCGGTGTGGTCCGGAGAAAAGCGTTGCATACAGATTTCCGGGAGTCTCGGGTCCGCGGCATCTTGTATCCGGCTGTATCGTTCATCTTCCCGTAAATGCGGGAGAGGCGTCTCACCTTGTCTGCCGTTTACAAAACTGTCAATCGAATTGACAACTTTCCTTTTTGCAGGCGTTGACAAACATGTAAACTTGTGCTAAAATACAGGTATGCTAAAAGGAGCATAAAGAAATGATTACGGAATTCGGAAAACTATTGCGTATTATCCGCATCAACACGGGGGACAGTGCCCGCACGATGGCAGAAAAATTCGGCATGTCGCCGTCTTATCTTTCCACGATTGAAAACGGAAAGCGGAATATCCCGCCGGAAATGGAGGAGCTTGTCATCCGGGCGTACGATCTTTCGGAGCACGACAAGGGAAAAACTGCGGAAAAACCATCATCGATACCACGGCACAGTTGAAGGTGGATCTTACCGAGATGGAAGAAAAGAAGAAAAAAAAGTTATATTCTCACTCACCAAAGGCAATATCGACGAGGAA
>VOFK01003642.1_pt1 | contig 13690 bp, 13 predicted proteins | sample 5384121 | NCBI WGS metagenome assembly VOFK01 (sample SAMN12384730, study PRJNA508395) | human gut metagenome | isolation source: healthy gut J | host: Homo sapiens | reverse complement strand
GATTTCAGAGGCTCATAAAGACAGCCTTTTCCTCCATTCGCCTGACAAGTTACGAACCCAACCGTTTGGTTTACGAAACGGAAAACGCAGGAGACGGCATCGCCGTATTCTCCGAGATATACTACCCGAACGGCTGGCAAGTAACCATTGACGGAAACCTGCCGGACTGGGACGATGCGGATTATGTACTGCGCGCCTTGTATATCCTCTGCCGGCAAGCATACCGATTGAGATGCGCTTCGACCCAAAGCCTGCATGTAACGGAAGGCATCGCCTACGGAGCATTGGCGCTGCTGGTTATCGGAGTGGCAGCCGTTGCGCTGATTGCACGCAAAAAAGCGCAAGAATAGGTAAAAGAATCTACGGGGCAACCGGTTCATCCACATCAATATAACAGAGCAATACGTCTTTCTCTCTATAGCGGTACGCTTTCCTCACAGCCTTATAAAAGCAAAGACATACAGAGGAAAATCAGGTATTGCTATAGAGAAATTCTTTTTTTCTCAGGAAAGAACATCGGCTGTTGACTACTGTCAACAGCCCGGTTGACAATAGCCGGCCGATCCGTTGACAGCAGTAAACAGCTCTGTTGACAGTAGTCAACACCTGATGTTCCCAGTGACCGAAACGAATGCCCTACGGATGAAAATACAATCCTGCAACGTCATAAATCAGATTCTCCTACAAGGAAAAGAATGAAAAAAAAATAGTATAAATCACCGGCAGAACGATATATTTCAGTAACTTTTGCTCTTCAAATCAAAAAAAACGATAGAGTATGGAAACTACCAGACAGAACAAAATAGCCCGTTTGCTCCAAAAGGAATTAAGCGACATCTTCCTGTTGCAAACCAAATCGATGCCGGTATACTGATTTCGGTCAGCGCCGTACGCATCAGTCCCGATATGAGCGTGGCACGCGCCTACCTCAGCGTTTTCCCTCTGAACGGAGCGAAGAAATCATCAAGAACGTCAATGCCAACATGAAGTCCATCCGCTTTGAACTGGGAACCCGCGTACGCCACCAACTGCGCATCATTCCCGAGCCGATGTTCTTCGTGGACGACTCGCTGGATTATCTGGAAAGAATCGATGAACTACTGAAATAGTGGTTAATCCCCAACCATGAATCTTCCTTTTTTTATAGCCGCCGTTATCTCTTCTCTAAGAAGAAGCATAATGCCATTAATATTATATCCGGCATCTCGGTGTGCGGGGGTGGCGTTGGCTATTGGCGTTGGTATGCACATTGTCCGTATTCAACGGATTTCAGGATATGGTAGCGGGGTTCTTCACGGCTTTCGACCCGGAGCTGAAAAATCACCGTTCGGGAAGGAAAGGTGTTCGACCCGCTCGAATCGCGCGTGCAGCAAGTACGCGCCCTGCCCGAAAATAGATGTATGGACGGAGACGCTGGAAGAAAACGCAATGGTGCAGTACAAGGACCGCCAGGCAATGGCGGTTATCAAAAGGCGTGGAGGATAACTTCGAGCAACTGACATCCATAGACAGCCTGCTGTACGGTACGGGGAAGTTCATTCTGAACGATTCCGTTGTGGACTACGGCTTTATGGGTGTGGAGCTGGTGTCCGAACTGGGCACGGGACTTCAGTTTGTCGACCCATTGCGGGTGTATGCACCTAAAAGGAATGTACGTGTCAACATCGCCAATCCGTCGGCGGCTTTCAACCAGGATTATCTGTTCTCGCCGGGAGCGGTGTTTGTTGTCAACCAGCAGAAATACGACTCACGCTATATCCTCACATCGTTGGGCTTTGCCCGGCGGCTGTTCAATTATGACACGGAAGTTTCCGCCATCGAACTGAAACTGAAACCGGGCAGCAACACCGATGCCGTGCAGAAGAAAATGGAACGCATCCTGGGCGACCGCTTCATCGTGCAAAACCGCTACGAGCAGCAAGCGGATGTATTCCGTATCATGGAGATTGAGAAACTCATCTCCTACCTGTTCCTTACCTTTATACTTACAATTGCCTGCTTCAATGTTATCGGTTCGCTGTCCATGCTGATACTGGATAAGCGCGAAGATACGGAGACGCTGCGCAATCTGGGCGCCGACGACCGGCTGATTGCCCGTATCTTCCTTTTTTGAAGGGCGGCTGATTTCGGTGTTCGGAGCAATTGCCGGGATTGTATTGGGGCTGCTGCTGTGTTTCCTGCAACAACGCTTCGGACTTATATCGCTGGGCGGCGGCAACGGAAGTTTTGTAGTGGACGCCTATCCGGTGAGCGTGCATGCAACGGACATTATACTGGTATTCGTAACGGTTATCACCGTAGGGTTCCTCTCGGTGGTGGTATCCTGTGCGGTACTTGAGCAAGCGGTTGCTTAAAAAATAAAAGCATCCTCCCTTCACCCGCAGAATCCCATGAACAGTATGATGCAAAGGAATTGTGAAGGGTGAAGGGGGGAGGATGCAAACTTTTTATTTCTTACGTATAATCGTCAGTCCGTCGCGCAACGGCAGTATAACTTTCTCCACCCGATTATCTGCGGCAACCAGATCATTGAAAGCCTTTATCCCGATGGTCTGCAAGTCCGTGCGATGCGGTTGCTCTTCCAGAACGTGCCCGTCCCACAAGGTATTGTCGGCAATGATATAACCGCCGTCCGAAAGGCGTGCCAATACCATCTCGTAATAATCGATGTAACGGCGCTTATCACCGTCGATGAAAGCAAGGTCGAAAGTGATGTCCAGCCGGGGAACAAGTTCCAAAGCATTACCTATATAGAACTTTATCTTATTGGCATAGGGTGAGTTCTCCAGCCACGGACGGGTAAAGTCTTCCTGCTCGTCATTGATTTCAAACGTATGCAGCATTCCGTTGTCCGGCAACCCCTCTGCCATGCAAAGTGCGGAGTATCCGCTATATGTCCCGATCTCCAACACCTGACGGGGACGTATCATCCTGACAAACATCTTGAGCATACGCCCCTGCAAATGTCCCGAAGCCATGCGGGGATAAAGCAACTTGAGGTGCGTATCGCGATAAAGAGCCTTCAGATAGTCGCCCTCTTCATCGATGTGTTGCAGGATATATTCGTCTAAAGTCATATAATTTGAGAATTGAGAATAAAAAACAAATGCCTGCCAGCGGACTGTCATTTTTAATTCTCAATTTATAATTTTACAAGTATCTGTTACTGTTCGGAAGTACACTGTCTTCAGCATGTTTCAGGGCATCTTCCACTACGTTGATTTCGAGGAAGGATGTTTGCGTACCGGCTTTACCGCTACTCAAATAGCCCACCATGTCGGTAGGTTGCAGACGGCCTTCCTGAAGCAGGCGGCGGAGAGCGGCGAAGTAGTATTCCTGTCCGTTGGCAAGTTCGGGCATGTAGATGGCTTCTACACCGTATGAAAGCGCCGGTGACGCATGGTCTTTTCCTTATAGCAGATGGCGAGCACCGGGTATTTGCCGCGGAATGCAGCAAGGTTGCGGGCAGTGCGGCCGCTGTAACTGTCGGTGATGATGGCGCGAATCTTCAACTTCGTAGTGGCTTTACCGCTTGCTTGGCAAGGAAAAGCCGTTATCGTTGCTGTTTTCGTCCAAGAATACGGATGTCGTTATCCGCCAGTTTGTCTTTTTCCGCCTGGGCAGCAACTTTCGTCATTGTCTTACGGCTTCAACCGGATATTGCCGTAAGCCGTCTCACCGCTCAGCATCAAAGCATCCGTACGGTAATAGATGGCGTTGGCGTGATGTCCGGTAACTTCCGCACGGGTAGGACGCGGGTTGGAAATCATGGTATGGAGCATCTGCGTGGCAACGATAACCGGCTTCTTGGCAAGGATACATTTGCGAATCAGCAAACGCTGGATACCCGGAATACGTTCCTGCGGAACTTCGATACCCAGGTCACCACGGGCTATCATAACGCCGTCGGCCACTTCGAGAATCTCGTCGATATTGTCCACACCTTCCTGGTTCTCAATCTTGGAATGATTCTGATGTCGCTGTTGTGAGGCATCGAGAATAGCCTTTATATCCGTAAATATCCAGTCTGTTGCGCACGAAAGAGTGAGCGATGAAGTCAATGTCTTTTCTCGATGGCGTAGAGGATATTGTTGCGGTCTTTTTTCCGTCAGTGAAGGCAGGTTGATGCGTCCACACCCGGCACATTGACACTCTTGCGGCTGCTCAAAGGTAGCTTCATTCTGCACCTCGCACAGCAGGTGGTCGGCATTCTTTTCCACAACAACCAGTTCCAGGTCACCATCGTCGATAAGGATATGACCGCCCACATTGAGTCGTGTACAAAGTTGGGATAAGAAACGGAGATTACATTCGCGGGTAGTCTGCCGGTCGGGATTGCCTACCACTTTGCACGATCGCCTGCCTTGAAGGCAAACAAATGGAACAGTCGTACTTCCAGGACCCTTCGTATCCATGAGGACCAGCGATGATTTGAAGCCGTACGCACATTGACTATCGCTTCTCGAAACTGCGGCCTGCATGAGCCGTATTCATACAGTACAACGTTCGCACACGTCCGAACAAGCTTGCTTTTTATAAAATCAACATCCACAGCGCTGAAGTCCAATCGTTGCGACAATCTTCGTTTGCTTCAACTTAACATAATCTATACCTATTTTTATTTAATAATCTTTAATGCCTCCAGCAATGATTGTTGCAATTTGCTGGAATGCAGCCTATTTTCATGCAAGCCAAAGGTAGAGAGAGAAAATGAAAACTTCAGAAGAAAAATCCACGAGCAGGAGGAAACAAACGCTGACAATCAGAAAGTACCACCAGTATTCTGAAACTGAAAAACGCTCTCACCCAGTACAGTGGATGCTTACCAAACAGACTTGCAGCTGCTGCACTTTCTGGAAGGAGAGGGGTATCGTTATCCTTGACACTACCCTGGATGACTCTGCAGCATTTTGCCTCGGACTGCACGACATCGGCATCCATCCCCGCTCGCAGGCATCTTGTCGGGCATCAAGTCATTCTTCCATTTCCTCGTCATGACCGACTACGGAGGGGGAGACCCCACCGAACTGTTGGAGGGACCCAAAATCAGTTCAAGCTTCCAGAAGTACTGACGATGGAAGAGAATAGACCATCATCTCCGCCATTGACCTAGGCACAAACGAGGGGCAACAACCGGGCCATCCTCGAGACTCGCCGGTTGCGGCCTACGGGTATCGAACTGTGCAACCTAATCTCGACTTGTATTTCGACGAAGAGAACTTCATCAAAGGTAGAAGGTAAGGGCAGCAAACAGCGCCTTGTACCCATATCGTCCGTGCCATCAAGGAGATAGGGAACTGGTTCGTGGACCGCAATGGAGGCTGGAAAATCAAGAAAGGACTTTCGAGGAGCTATGTATTCCTGGCACGCTGGGGCAAAAATATCTCGCGCATCATGGTATTCCGTCTCATCAAGGAACTGGCGAAGAAGGCCGGCATCACCAAAAACGCATCAGTCCGCACACCTTCCGCCAGTTTCGCTTTTGCCACCCACCTGCTTGAAGGAGGCGCCAGCCTGCGCGCATACAAAGTATGCTGGGTCACAATCTATCGCTACAACGAAATTTATGTTGACAAAGCACAGATTGCGCAGTGAAATCATAGAACATCATCCTCCAAATATAATTTGCCACAAAAGGAAATGCCATTAAATTATGATAAAATTGCTGCGTGAGTTAACAAACTGTAGTAAGTTTAATATCTTTGCGTTGTTGTCCATGCTGAGCAACTTTTAAAATGGAATAGACAAAATTTCAATTACAAACAATTAATTTATACCTAAAATATTAAGAAATTGTATCTGCCGTTTTTAATGAAAGCGTAGTTTGTTGCATTAATGACATCGTGCGGCAAAAGATAGGTGAATTAATAATCAGATTATTTCACCGTAACTCCTCAAGTTCCATTGGTGGTAAGTTCCGCTACAATCAACGAAAATTCCCAAAAGAATGCTAACAAGAAGGCTGTGGTAGAAGTGACCTATTGCTGAAAGAATGGCGGGGAAGCTAAAGCCAGTTTGCTGTGTTCCAGGGCGAAAAAGGCAGAAGGTAACGACTTCAGGGCTATCTCTTACAAGATGGGCGGCAGCTACACTATGAAGACATCTTTCGACTATGTACCGGAAATGGCCAAAGTCCGAGCTGTATCTGGAAATTCAAGGCTGCCAGTAGGCAAAAGACTGTCACTTATCCCCTGCTGTAAAAGTAGCCATGTGTAATTCCACTTCTGGAGATGCTGCTGGAACAAACATTGGCAAAGCGCTAACCCCGCCAATGGTGACGACGCTTCCAACGTATCATCAAAGAAAGCATGACGCCAACATCATGTTCTTGATTCAACAAGCCAACGTACGCCCAAGTGAATTGAAGACTGCCAAAGAATTCGGCAAAGAAGTGAAAAACATAGACGAAGCTGAAACAAGAAAATCAGCAACATCGAAATCTCCGCATACGCTTCTCCCGATGGTGGTGAAGTAGGCTTGAATACTACACTGGCTGAGAACCGCCAGGGACAACACGGCTAAAATCATCAACAGAGATTTGAAGAAAGCAAAAATCGATGCAGCAGTAGACACCAAGTATACGGCCTCAGGACTGGGAAGGCTTCCGTGAACTGGTATCCAAATCATCAAACATCCAAGATAAAGAATTGATTCTTTTCGTTCTTTCCATGTATCAAGATCCTCGAACAAAGAGAACAAGAAATCAAGAACATCTCTTCTGTTTATAAAACTTTGCTGACGAAATCCTGCCGCAACTGCGTCGTTCACGCCTCGACTTTGAATTACGAAATCATCGGTAAAAGTCTGACGAAGAAATCGCAAACCTGCGCCGACAGCGATGCCGGCAGCTGAACATCGAAGAACTGCTGTATGCCACCACCTTGACTAAAGATGCTGCCAAGCAAGAAGCCATCTTCACAAAAGCCACTCAAATCTACCCGAACGATTTCCGTGCTTACAACAACTTAGGTAAACTGGCTTATCGGGCTGGTGATCTTGACAAGGCTGAAAAGCTACTTCAAAAGCTCTCTCCATCAAGGATGCTCTGAAGCAAACATGAATCTCGGTCTGATTGCCTTGACCAAGGGCGACAGAACAGCCAGCAGAAAGCTATCTGAGCAAGGCTTCCGGTTCTAAGGAACCGAACGAGGCATTGGGTAATCTGTATGTTGCTCAAGGACAGTACGACAAGGCTGTCAGCTCATTTGGCGACACTAAGACTAACAGCGCTGCTTTGGCACAAATCGGCTAAGGACTACAACAAGGCTAAGAACACACTGGCTGCTATCGAAAGACCAGACGCTTATACTGACTACCTAATGGCTGTACTTCTGGCGCAAGAACCAACAATACATCTATGGTAACCAGCAGTCTGAAGAATGCCATTGCAAAGAACCGGCTTTGGCAAAGAAGGCTGCTTCTGACCCGGAATTCATAAATACTTCACTAACACAGACTTTATGAATATCATCAAATAATAAAAGGTTAGATTGAAAAGAACGTGCCCGGCATAGAAAATATGTCGGGCATTTCTTTTATTCACACCAAAAGAAGTATTTTCGCGACGAAGTATCAGAAAAAGAACCGGAATGAAGAAAATCTATCTTGCATACCTTCTGCTTATTATATTGTCTGCCTGCGGCAGCAAAAATACAAATTCAGTCTACCTAAATGGTGAAATCAAAGGGCTGGGGAATGATACCCTTTATATATATGGTACGGACAAGTTCTATAACCGTATGGACACTCTGCTTGTCAAGGATGACAAGTTCTCTGCAACCCTCACCACCGACACACTTGCCTCTACATGGTTGCAATTCAGTGACGGTACGGAATATCCGCTTTACGGACAAAGGGAGACAACATAAAAGATAAAAAGGTTCTGCCGCCGAACTTACTTCACTGGAAATCACGGGGAATGTTCCCAATGAAGAACTGACCGCCTTTCAGAAAGAGTTGAAAGGTTTGAGTACTCCCTCGGAGAAAGCATTGGAAGAAAAAGCAGAAGCCTTCATCAACAGCCATCCTTCTTCACTGGTAAGTATCTATCTGCTGGAGAAATATTTCGTGCAAAACCGCAACCGGACTTCTCCTTAATCAAAGAAATGACAGAACACATGACCGGAGGCTGAAAAGACCGCCCATATGTGGACGAACTGCTTGACCTTATCCAAAGAAGAAGAGAAGGTATCCGTCGGGAAAAACCATCCCTTACGTCAACCTGCCCAATGCCAAAGGCACACAAATCAGCCGTACTAGCTTTAAGGACAAATATCTGTTGATACATTTTTGGGCATCTTGGGACCCGCAAAGCATGGAAGCCAACGCTGCCCTGCGCCGGATTTACAAGAAAGAAGAAAAAGAACAAGCTATTCGCACTCTGGGGCATTTCCTTGGATATCGACAGAAAGGAATGGGAAGAAGCAATCAAAAGAGATACCCTGAAAGTGGGAACAGAGTTGTGATTTCTCCGGATGGAACACAGCGCCCATCAAACAGCTCGCCATACAAGCATTGCCTGCCAATCTGTTCCTTAGCCCTTCCGGAAAAATTGAAGGGAAGAATATGAGTGAGGAAGACATCAAAAAGAAACTGGAGGAGATAGAGCAAAAGGAAAAAGAGAAGAAAGAGAGTGAAAAAGAAACCCAAAAACAAAACCGACGGTAGCCTATCCTGCCATCACTAACCCCTAATCACTAAAAACGTGCTCATAAAAAGTTTTTGGAGCGGCTGTTCAAGGTATTGACGCAACCCTCATCACCATTGAAGTCAACAGTTCCAGAGGCTGTATGTTCTATTTAGTCGGTTTGCCGGACTCTGCGGTCAAAGAAAGCCATCAACGTATCATATCTGCTTTGCAGGTCAACGGCTACCGGATGCCGACCAGCAATATTGTCATCAACATGGCTCCGGCTGACATCCGCAAAGGAAGGTGCAGCTTACGATTTACCTTTAGCCATCGGCATACTTGCCGCCAGCGAAGTTATCCAGTCCGATAAGCTGGAACGCTATCTGCTGATGGGTGAACTAAGCCTTGACGGCAGCCTGCAACCTATCAAAGGAGCACTCCCCATTGCCATCAAGGCCAGAGAACTGGGGGTTTGAGGGTATGATTGTACCGCAACAGAATGCCCACGAAGCGGCAGTAGTAAACAATCTGAAAGTGTACGGAGCGGGAAACATCAAGGAAGTTATAGAATTCTTTAATGGCACGCAGGAATTAACCCCTACGTTAGTCAACACCCGCGAGGAATTCTATTCCCAGCAGAGCAACTTCGATTTCGACTTTGCAGAAGTAAAAGGACAGGAAAATGTGAAACGAGCCTTGGAGGTAGCTGCTTCGGGCAGCCACAATATACTTCTCATCGGTTCGCCGGGCAGCGGTAAGTCCATGCTTGCCAAACGTCTGCCGTCCATACTTCCTCCCTCTCTTTGGGAGAGAGAGTCTGGAAACGACCAAAATTCATTCTGTTGCCGGAAAGTTGGGCAAAGACGGTGGGCTCATCTCGAAACGCCCGTTCCGCGACCCTCACCACACCATTTCTACGGTAGCAATGACCGGTGGAGGAAGTTTCCCCCAACCCGGTGAAATCAGTCTGGCACATAACGGCATTTTATATCTTGATGAACTGCCAGAGTACAGCCGCAACGTATTGGAGGTTCTTCGCCAACCGCTGGAAGATAGGAAGATTACCGTGTCACGCATCCGATGCAATGTAGAGTATCCGGCAAGTTTTTTATGCTGGTAGCCTCTATGAATCCGTGCCCATGCGGGTATTACACGCATCCCACCAAAGGCTTGTGTGTGCAGTCCCGGACAAGTACAAAAGTACCTGAACCGCATATCCGGACCTTTGCTCGACCGTATCGACCTGCAAATTGAAGTCACCCCCACTCCCCTTTGAAGAGATGGCAGATTCCCGCCCCGGCGAATCGAGCGCCACCATACGCGAGCGTGTGATACGTGCCCGACAAATTCAAGAAGCAAGGTATGCAGACATTCCCGGCATATATTGTAATGCCCAGATGAACAGTAAACTGCTTGCCCGCCACGCCCGTCCGGATGACAAAGGACTTGCCATGCTCAAAACTGCCATGAACCGACTGAACCTTTTCGGCCCGCGCCTACGACCGCATATTGAAAGTATCACGCACCATCGCCGACCTGGAAGGCTGCGAATTGATACAGCCGGCACACTTGGCGGAAGCTATCGGATATAGAAATCTGGATAGGGAGGACTGGGCAGGATGAAAAAGGGATTAGCGGTGAGCGATTAACAGCCAGCCCCTTTAATCCCTAATCCCTAATCTCTAACCCTTATTTTCTATATCCGAATGCGCGCATCCACCGCTATCACCTGCTTTTCAGTCGCCAACAATGGATTGATATCCATCTCCTTGATTTCCGTTGCAAAGCGCAGCAAGGTGGAAAGCCGTACAATAATTTCGGCAAATTTATCTTCATTCACTCCCTTCTGCCCACGCGTACCTTTGATAATCTTATAGGCACGCAACGAGGGAATCATGGAGTAAGCCTCCTCGTAGGACAACGGTGCAAGACCAGAAGATATATCCTTCAGCACCTCCACAAAAAATACCGCCCAGACCGCAGAGTACCACATGTCCGAACTTCTCTTCATATTTGGCACCGATAAACAATTCCGTACCCTTCAGCATCGGCTGCACCATGATAGCACTAGCTTCGGGAATCTGCATCATACGGTCGAATTCCAATGCCAAATGCTGTTCACTCTTGATATTGAGCACAACACCGCCCACATCCGACTTATGCACCGGCCCCACCACCTTTGCCACCACCGGGGCCCGTGCGACGCGCAAAGGCAAGCACTTCTTCCTTGTTGTCCGAAACAAACTCCTCCACAATAGGAATACCTGCAGAGCGGAGCAATGCCTGCACATAGTGCGGGGGCGATATAACCGTCCGCAGGAATGGAATCTATAATCCGGCGGATACGGGGAACATCCACTCAAAGAGCTCGATTTCATTATTGGCAGGCCGCGGGCATTCATTATCCGCGAAAGTGCCGTACCCAAGTCACTTCATCGGCAAAAGTTCACATGGCCTTTTGCCAGAAAAGCAGCAACCTCGGCTCCTGCCGTATTGATGGAAGGAAGAATCGGAAAAAATCGGCTTCTTGCAATGCAGCATCTTCTCGTGCAGCACATCATACATTTCAAACATGGTCACCAGCCCCGGAGTGCCGAAAATAGCCATTACAGCATCAATATTGTCAAACTTCTCCTCACAATACTCCAGACAGAGGCGCAGATGTTCCGGCGTACCCAGCCAGAATATCAATGGGATTCCCCACAGCCGCACCGGGGAAAAGCTTACCCTTAAGTTCCTCCGCCACCGGTCCTTCCAGTTTCGGAACATTCAGTCCACCCTTACTCAATGCATCGGTCAGCATCACTCCCGGACCGCCGGCATGGGTAATGATGGCGAAGTTTTTCCCTTTCAGTTCCGGCAGTGTGAAGATACAACCTACGGTCGTCAACTCCTCGCGCGAATAGCAACGCACAATACCCGCCTTACGGAACAAAGCCTCTACCGCCGAATCGCTACTGGCAATGGCCCCCGTATGCGAACTCGCCGCCCGGCTGCCGCTTTTTCGCTACTGCCCGCCTTGATGGCCGCAATCTTGCAGCCCTTCTTGATGAGCGAGGATGCATGGGGAAACAGCAGACGGTCGGGGTCACCGATACTCTCTATAAAAGAAGTTTTATTCTGGAATCCGCTTCCGGATTGAAGTGTTCGTCCATGTATTGCAACACATCCTCCACGCCGATTTGCTTGGCATTGCCCACAGACCATACAGAGTTGAACTGCAATCCCTTGGTCACGGCGCTCTCCAATATGAACACCGCTGTGGCACCGGAGCTGAAATCAGGTCCACCCCCTTGCGGATGCAGTTGCGGGATGGGCTGGCTGAATACACTGTGATGCCACGAGTTCATAAAAACCGATACAGTTGGGGCCTATCAGAGGCTCCATACCGGTTCACCGTTTCCAGTATGCGATCTTCCAGCACAGCACCCTCATGGGTCTCCTCACCAAAACCGGCAGAAAGGATAATGAACGCCTTCACCTGCTTCTCCGCAGCAAGCATCTCCACCGCATCGGGACAAAGCGCGGCAGGTATGGCAAGGATGGCAAGGTCCGTATCGGGAATGTCCTTCACATCCGCAAAGGCAGCAACACCCTGCACTTCAGTCTCTTTCGGATTCACGGCACGAAGCTCACCGGTATATCCGCCGCTAAGCAGATTTTTCAGGATAGCCCCTCCGGGTTTGTGTACATTGTTAGATGCTCCCACTACCACAATACTGGCCGGGTGAAGCAATTGGCTTGTTATCATAGTCTGTTTTACATTAAGTTAATGATTCATGCACAAATATACATTTTCCATACATAAAAGCAATCGGTAAAAGAGAAAAATAAGCTTAATCCCTTTGCAAAATATAAAAATAAGTTTACGGAAGTATATATATTTGTGCCATCAATAACAATACGCAGAAAACTTACCCTATATGGAAAGCCGTGTCAAAGAGATAGATTATCTGAAATGCATCTTCATCACCCTGATGATTATCTTCCACCTTGTATATATAGGCGACAAGTATCCGTATGCGAAACAAATCGTTATACGTTCCACATGTCCGCTTTCCTGATTATTTCGGGCTATCTGGCCAATAACCGGAAGGATGCCCGAAGCTTTCTCCGCAAAGCTTCTATGGATTTTCATTCCGTATGCCTGCATGGAGGCGGCCTATACGGTGATGTCGCATTTCCTGCCCGTACGCGAAAGTGTAGATGCCATTACTCCTACCGTATTGCTCGACAAGATATTCCTCCATCCGGATGGGGGCCTTACTGGGTATCTTCAAGCATACACTGATTCTGTGCAGCCTCATCTTATTATATCATTCCTATGTACGGCTGTCGGTTGTCTCCGGTTGTTGTGACCGGTGATGCCTGTTTGCCCTTTCCCCATTGGGAGATTGATGAACTTCTCCAATGCCCACTTTTTATCGGCATGACAACAGTGAGCAAAAGCGGGCTTCGTTTTTACACAAGTCTTTCAAAGCCACAACCTTCGCCATTGTTCCATTCGTAATACTATGCTGTTTTCCCGCCAATACTATGAGCCTGGCGAATCGCCATCACTGGCTTTCCATCAGCCTGCTGTTGGCAGCCTACGGCTATCTCGCCGGTACAAGCCAAACGGCTTTCCTCTTTATAGGGCGCAATACGCTGGTCATACTCCTTTTCTACCCATTTCTCACCATTCTGTCCAAGGCGTTTCTGCCCGTGTTCGCCTTCGACCTACGGGGGATGCTGTTCTCTGGTCACTGCCACCGCCTTCACTCTTAGCGGCTGCATGGTATGGCGTGGGCTATGGACAAGATGCACGTTTGCCCTTCTTTCGAAGAGGTTGTGCTTGTATGGTTCAATGCTCGCCCGCCAGCGGGAAAGTTTCACCACAAACTCCCGTCCTGGCACCTCACCTCAGCGTGCCGAGGCATATTGTTGTTGCGAGGTTCTTCTTCACCTTTCGCCCTATTACTGGCCACATAGTTGCAACTGAAGATACCAGCGAACGTACCGTAATCCCTTCGTTTCCTATGGACAGTGGACAGCAATACGCAATCGGAACGAAGTACCGAT
>VOFK01000184.1_pt1 | contig 13709 bp, 18 predicted proteins | sample 5384121 | NCBI WGS metagenome assembly VOFK01 (sample SAMN12384730, study PRJNA508395) | human gut metagenome | isolation source: healthy gut J | host: Homo sapiens | reverse complement strand
CTCGTGCGTGTTTCTCTCAAGTTATAATAAAGTCAAAAGCCGGACAGAAGCATGTCTGGCTTTTGACTTTATTATAGCTTTCCTGTTTATCCTTTCAATTAAATGGCAGTAAATCGGTGTAATCGTTTTCTCTTCTCTTTCTTTCTCCTGTACCCTAATCAGCACGTCCTGCATCCATAGTTTTTGGGTTCACCTTATTTTCCCCTACAGCATCCCATCAGTGAAAAAGAAAATTGCCGCTGCATGTGCTGCCTCATGTGATCCGGAGAAGAGCGTATTTTTTTCTGTTTAAAGTCAACGGCCTTATAGAACGCTCCACCGGATTATTGTCAATGCAGAACTGTGCGTCATTGACATATCCGGACAGTTGTTCAAAGCGTGTGTACATATAGAACATGGCCTTGGCAATAGGCGATTTATCGACCGTATGTCCATATTCCTCCTTGCACCATTTTTCCAGTTCTTTGATAATAGGGTACGATTTTTCCCGGCGAAGCTTTACCACCGCCTCCCCTTCCAGATGTTCCATTCTGATTTTCTCCTCCACGGCATACAGTCCGCCTATTTGTCCAAGTGCATGCCTTGCTCTGGGAGGGTCATTTCCTTCCGCTTCCACAAAGTTGCGCCTGACGTGCGCCCAGCAGCACAGATGCAACTTTCCGGGTAGCGTGTCGAACTTGTCATATACTGCAAAGCCGTCACTCTGTACCACCCGGACCTGTCCTGCCAGCAGTGTGTCTGTTCCGCTGCTGCCACGGCCCTTGTGATATTCAAAGAAGGGGGTATGGAACCGGGGCAGATAGAAGTTCCACATATACCCGCGGTGAAGAGCACCGGGCCGATCGCTTTCAAGTACGGGGATGGGGTGTCTCATCGGCCATGACGTAATAGCTGTCCTTGACCAGTTCACGAAGTTCATTATAGATTGGTTCCAGACGCTGTGCGGCAGCCATCATCCAGATTACTTACGGTGGAAGGACTCAGATGGATTCCTTCACGCTCAAAGATATCCAGCTGTCTGTGCAGAGGCAGGTGGTCGTAATATTTGGCGGTAGCAATGTGGGCCAGTACAACTTTCCGAGGCATTGCTGTGGGGATGTGCCATTACGGGCATGGGAGCGGTTATGATACGACCGTCGGCGAGCCGGTATTTAGGACGGATGATGCGTTTCACATAGAATCGGGCGGGACTGACAGCATACTGTTCGCTCACTTCCTCTCCCCCAGCTTCGTCGCTCCCTCCAACGAAAGGCCTTCCGGCATGGGAATGATAATCTCCTCACGGGGAAGGGACGGGTCGATGGGCTTACGGGCGTGGGGAGTGATCTTTTTCGTGAAGCTTTTACGGAAACGATTGTAGCCATTCTCCGATGTGACGGATTTCCCAGCGGTTTTCTGTTCTTCCGCTACCGGGTCATTGACATCGGACGGAGACTCGAAACAGATGCTCAGCGGGCGGGCATCTTCGGGAAGATGACGTTTTTCACTGGATTTACCCCATAAACGGCGTGTCAAGTCAGCCAATTTCCATCTCAGATCGGCAATGACGGCTGTACAGGCCGAGATTTCTTCCGACCTGGCGGGAATACTCCTGCAAAGAGGCTTCGTATTTTCTCTGAAGTTCCGCATGCTCCTTTTCAAGGCATTCATGTTCCTTGCGCAACTCTTCGTACTCTTCCAAAGTAAGGGTAATAACCGGTTCTTTCACTGTACATCCACTTTTTATTATGTGGCAAAGTTATCAAAATAAAAACAGCACGGCTTATAGAATGGGGAATTACTTTTCAACTGTTTTCCGATACTTTTTTAACAGTAAGCAGCTCATTCAGGCGATTCCAGGAAATTTGAAGAAAAATCCTTCTTCCGTTCCTCCGTTTTCAAGAGGAAAGAACCGCGATTCAGACGACGGCATTCCAGACGGTATTCGTCGTCGCACCGATAAAGGATATGCAACCTGCTACGGGAGCGGTCGGGAAAAATATGACAGCTCTGCTCTGACACGCAGGAACCTGTGTGTCGGATGACCTCGCCACAAAGACCGTCAATACCTTTATGGAAATTACAACCTTGGGGATAAAGGTAATAAGACCAAAAAGGACTGCTGCGGAAAAGGCCAAGACCTAAAGGGAGAAGTAGGTCCTGAGGGGAATGGATACCAAGGCTGGAAGACGAAACTTTATAACGACGGCCGCCATCAAATATGAAAAGACAACAGAATCAAAATGGTTAGACTCGGAAAAGAGAGTACGTAGTTTATGACTTTCGCTAGAAAATTCTAATACTGAACACATAATGGATTAAGATTATAATGAAGCCACAAAGGTAGGAAGGAAAAGAGGGGAAAAAAACACGCACGAGGCCGAATGCTTACATTATTAATCTAATTATTTAAATATCAAGCGATTTTTATACTGTTCTGCTTTATACAATCTGCTTTTGCTCAACAAATGCCTCTTTTCACTTAACCGTTTTTTGGGGTATGGAACATATTTTTTATCATTAATGGTGTGTTTTTCTATATTTTATGTAATTTTGCATCAAGAAATTCATCTCTTGAAAAGAGAGCGTCCATTCGCTCAACATGCTACTCCCTGCATAAGGACTTTAGAATCAGACTATTCGCTTTATCTATAGTGGTTGTGTCCAATGAGGCCAGATAGATCCTTGTAGTGTTTTCCGAATCATGTCCCATACCTTCGCTGATTACAGAGATCGGAATATTCTTACTCCGGGCTGCGCTGGCCCAGGAATGGCGCGCGACGTAATGGGTCAGGGGAACGGACAAGCCCAACTCTTTCCCAATGGCCTTCAAATATCTGTTGATACGATGGGAGGCATTGATATATTGCTTCCTCTCATCCATACCCGGCCTGACGATGATGGGAAGAAGGTACGGGGACTCGGAAACATTGTAACGGCTCACGATCTCCTGCATGCACGGCTCCCATTTTACAAAAAGTTGTTGACCGGTTTTCTTCCGCCGGTACGTGAGGATACCGTTAGCAAGATCCTTCTTCCTTAAGAATGCCATATCGACCATGGACATCCCCCTCGTATAAAAACTGAAAAGCAGCATGTCCCTCGCAAATCTTTTGGCCGGATGCAGTGACAGGTCCAACGTCCTGAGCTGTTTTATCACACGCAGGGGGACGGCCCGCTTCGTTGTCCTCTCGACTCCCGTATAGACATGTTTGAAGGGGAAGCGCTGGGTGACGAGTCCCTTCTCCACGGCACGGTTGTAGGTGGCACGCAAAATACGCATGTAAAAGGATATCGTGTTCATGGAGATTTCTTTAGACCTCAGCCATGCCTCGTATGCGGTCATCAGGTCGGAATCCATATCTCCTAATGCTACGTCCTTTCCATCCATGAACCGTATGAAACTGTTGAGCGTGGACGTATAGGTCTCAACGGTACGTACCTTTCCCATACGTCTCAGGCCGTTTATGACCTCCCGCATAAAAACGAGAAAGAAAAGCCCGCGATGCTCTCCGTGAAAAGCGGAGGTTACGTCATCAGCGGTGAAAGTGCCTCCCTTCCGTCTCAGGACCGTGATAACATTCTCCAGCCGGTCGGTATCCTCCGCTATTCTTTATCCAATAGCAATAGATATTGTCGCCTGTCCTCATCGGATGGCGTGATGACAATCCGGGAATGCCGCTTGCTCCACTCGGCTGGAAACAACTTGTAGGAAGTGTTGATCTGCCTTGCCACACGTCCGTGAATCACTTGATAATAAACCGTACCCTCTCTGCCGTCCACGGAGGAGGGTCTAAACTTGACTTTTACTGTAGCCATAAACTCTCTGATTTAAAATTTTACAGGATGCAAAATTATCAGATACAATCACTTGCCTGTTTACGCAAAATATTGTATTTCAGAGAATAAGAATCTTGTAATGACTAAATATAAAAAAAGGAGAATGTAATGCCGCTTTTTGCTGGAAGGAAAATGCTTTACTCATTGGATAGGGGGAGGCGTGGAATCAGCCCTCCTTCGTCCATAGCTGGTTTTGAGATGTTTATGCGGCAGGAAACACTTGCTTTTATCGCTGGCTAAATGTATATTTGCAGCGTTAAAATCGTTCTTTGATTAATGCAAAAGAAAACAGAATATAGTAATTCGCTCGTTTCTAAATCGTTACCTATAAATAGAATGATATATTATAAATAATTGTTTATCAGTTAGATATAGATTTTACTATGTTTCGCCGTGTGTGTGGTCAGGTTCTTCCTGATATTGCACAGGTCAGCGATTTCCTTCAAATAACTGTTCATGCGTTGATTGCATATGACAGGCAGGCAGAGGCTTTTTTTTCGGCATATGGGATGTTCCTCGTATTTTTTGAGGATGGCAAGCGGAACCGGCAGCAGGGGGATGTTGCAGACAGAAGATGCCCGGTGTCTGCGCTCCAGTTTTACACGTCCTTTTCTGATCCACCAGTCACCGTTGTTGTCCTGCACGAGGTTGTCTTTTGTCAGTGTGGACACATTGGCGAAGGCCAGCCCGGTGAAGGCGGCAAAGACAAAGATGTCGCGTACCAGTGCCAGCCGGGGATGGTGAATTCTTTCTCCATGATACTTTTCAGTTCCGGATAGGTCAGGAATACGGGATCGGTTTCGTCCTGCGCCATCTTGTATCCGTAGAACGGGTCCTTGCGCATCCATTCTTTGGCCAGGGCCATGTTTGTAATACGCTTGAAGCATTTCATATAACGGACAATGGTGTTCCGGCAAAGGCCGGCTTCCGTTTTTAGGAAAAGGTCAAACGTGGCAATAAAATCGGAATTCAATTCATGGAACGTAATGTCTTCTTTTCCGTAAAAGTCAGGAATGGCCTTTTGCAGCTTTTTCATCACGTTGATGTAACGGTTGATGGTTACAGGCGCGTAATCTATGTTTACTGCCTTTTTCATTTTTTCTATTTCTTCGTTCATTGTACCGAGCAGGGTACGCATTTCCGTCTCTTTTCCGAATACCCGTTTCAGAAGAAGTTTGGGCGTGATCAGTGCAAGTTCGAGCATCAGTTCCTTGTGCTTCTGAAAAGCCAGAGCACTGAGTTCTGCGATGTAGGCGTTCAGTTCTTTGGCAGTCCTGTCCTTTCCCTTGCTGCATCCTTTGGCGGAATCCCATTGTTTTGGCAGAACGCTTCGCTGTATTCTGGCCTCTTCGTAATGCCCGTCAATGGTTATACGCATAAGAATGGGTGCCTCACCGTTTTTCAGAAGTTTTGTCTTCAGAATGAAGAACAGGATGTTCATTGTTCCTTGTTTCATACTCGTTTCCTTTTAGTTGTTGGACATGTTTTACTTTGTCAACTGGAAAGGGGTGGAAGGGACGTCTTTTCGGTGGTTTTTTTATTTGAAGGATATGAAAACCACCGAATTTTTCCGGGAAAACCATCGGAATAGGAAAAACGGAACTTCCTTTGGAAATTTATATTTCCGGGATACGGCGTTTTTTTCTTTTCGTCCGATCTCTTTTTCACCACATTCAAGCAGGTCTGCAAAAGTACTCTTTAGCGCCTGAAAGATGATTTTGTAAATAGTTGAAAATAAGTGAAGTATAAAGCTGGTGGTGGTTTTTTAAAAGGGGGTGTGAAAAACCACCGAATGGGACATTTTTAAATTCTTAAATCTGCATTTTTTTGTGGGTGACAGAAATAAAAAATCCCCTGAAATTGCTGAATTTCAGGGGATTTCAAGAGTGAAAAGCTTTTTCAAGTGGTGCCACCAGGAATCGAACCGGGGACACAAGGATTTTCAGTCCTTTGCTCTACCAACTGAGCTATGGCACCAAAATGGTTATCGGTAGAGCTTTTCACTTTGTAATAGAACACCTCTCAGAAACTATTGTTTCTTGTTTGCGGTTGCAAAGGTAGGCATATTTTTTGATTCTACAAATTTTTTGCAAATTTTCTATGAAATTCTTTTTGATTTCAAAAAAATGCTTTACCTTTGCACTCGCAAAACAGAAACGGAATGTAGCGCAGTTGGTAGCGCACTACGTTCGGGACGTAGGGGTCGGGCGTTCGAGTCGCCTCATTCCGACACTGTAAAGGATAAGCCACTGAAAGTCAGTGGCTTATCTCATTTTTAGCAAATCCGCCGGGACGAAATCGGGACGGGAATTATTAACCATTTGTTTCTGCTGTTAGCAAAAACAAATAAAAAAAAATGTCCAAAATCCAAGAAATCAAGAGTTACACACCACCTATATTACATACGGGTAAAGATTGGTACATTGACTTTTACGCATTCAATCCTGTTGACGGAGTGATGAAACGGAAAAAGATCAAACTGAACTTCATCAAATCCGTTAAGGAAAGAAGGGCATACGCCAAAGGATGCATCAACAGACTATCAGAAAAACTCGCAACAGGATGGAATCCTTGGATTGAGCAAGAATGCGGCAACGCCTTTCTACTGTTCAAAGATGTAATAGACAAATACCGCACTTTTCTCGCCAAAATGCAAAGGGACGGGAGATACCGACAAGAAACGATCAAATCTTATAGCTCCTACCTTCGTAATATGGAAATCTTCAATGAAGAGAAAAAGGTCCCTATCACCTACATTTACCAATTTGATAAGGATTTTTGTGTTATGCTGCTTGACGAAGTGTATATAACTAGGGATAACACTGCATTTACGCGCGATAACTATCTCGGTTTTTTGAAGTCTTTTTCCACCTTCTGTCTGAACCATAACTATTTAACACAGAATCCAACAGCCGGGATCAGTAGTCTGGGAAGAAAAGGGAAAAAAAAGCTACGCAACATCCTGCCACCGGAAACACTTGCAAAAGTGAGCGACTACTTAAAGAACCATAACCCCTATATGTTGCTGGCAAGCTATATTCTATACTATTGTTTTATCCGACCGGCGGAAATGGTAGGATTGAGATTAAACGATATAAGTTTGAAAAAGCAAACAATATTCGTATCAGACAATATATCAAAAAATCGCAAAGATGGCACTATTACATTACCATCAAAAGTCATACATCTCATGTTGGACCTGCACATTTTCAACAATCCCGGTGATTATTATTTATTCTCTGACGGGTTTCGTCCCGGTAAAACAAAAAGATCTGAAAAAATGTTCCGGGACTGGTGGGCACATCATCTCAGAAAAGATTTAAAGCTTTCCGCCCAATATAAGTTTTATTCCTTAAAAGATACAGGTATAACGAATATGTTACGACATTATGATGTGTTAAGCGTACGTGACCAAGCTCGTCACAGCAGTATATTGATGACAGATATTTACACGCCTCATGATATACAGGAAGCCAATGATCTTATAAAAAATTATCAAGGAGATTTTTAGTAAGCAGATATCAAGCGGTTACCCGTCGCTGGGCCGCTTGATATTCTAAAAAAAGTAAAATATGAGATTTTATTTATTATCCTCAATCTTCGCTTTGATTTGTTGAAGTAATCTAAAAGCTCCGGCCATCTTATAGTTGCCCAGACATTGCTTGGCTTGCATGATACAGGATTCAACAGTAAGTTTCAATCCGGTGTGAAAGCGGATTTGTTAATCTGCATTTCTTTGGGAAGTTCATCAGCATGGTTGTTGAACCATACGATCATTTCATTCAATTCCTCTTCGGAATAAGATTCTTTTTTTTCAGCCATAATACATAAGTTAATGTTAGTTCCGGCAAAGATAACAAAAATAGCCCCGACTCATCACGAGCTGGGGCAGTCCAATTTATAAATTTAAAGTCTTATGATGAAGATTGTCTATTGCGCCAATGCTTTACTATCAGCATAACGACAATCAAAACGGTTACACAAACACAGGCAAAACCGATTTGTTTAAGCAAAGTGGATTCTTTTTTATCCTTTACCCCTTCAGTCTTGGTTTCTTCATGTTTGGTGGAAGTGGTTTCCTTGTCAGCTTTCACTTCCGTACTGTCTTTGATTGCAGTTTCCTTCCTTTTATTCTTGCTGAAATCACCTTCCACATGACCGTCTGCCAATAACGGAGGTTTCCCGGTCAGGCTATCGGGCGGTTTTCGGGTATCATAGATACAGAAATCAATTACATAGTTGCCATTAGTGGTTATCAGCTCTCTTAAAGAAGTAGCAGACCCATGTATGATGTTGACTGATTCACTGGTACTATCCTTCCTGATTACTTCTGTATCGGACTTGACAGATTTATGCGAGCTGCCACATGATCCGAACAGCAGGAACAGACACATGAAAGGAGCCGGCATATATTGCTGGCTTACCCAGTTCATAATTCTAACCAACATAAGAGATATCATTTATGCGGTTCATCCACCCCCGTTTGAACTTGTTGTTTGCTGGGCGTTTCCGGCATATATCCTCGATAAAATCAAACCGTGCAATCTTGATCTGGTCAAACAGTTCACGCGGATTACGGGAATTAACTGCGGCAATGCTCTTGGGACCTACAATGCCATCCACTGTAACACCAAGCAAGCGTTGAGGAATCTTAATTCCGTGCGCACCGGATGCCCAGACCCAATCAACCAATATATCAGCAACTGATTGCGATTTTATCTCATCAGCCTTCCATCTGTCCCAGTACATGGTTTTCAAGATTTCCGTCCATTCCTCTTTTGTGAGATTTTTCAATCTTTCAACTGTAGGCTTGGAATATCCTTTCTTTCGGCAATATGCCTCATAGGTTCCGATAGTCACTCCCATATTGGTAGCCCCTCCCAAATCGTCAGGGTCATTTACAAAACCGCCTTCCCATTTCAGAATAAACGGTGCAAGTTTTCTTACGTCAGCCATTTTTCTTTTCCTCTTCTTTAATTTTAATCTTGTCAACTAGGTAGTTAAACTTGGTGTTCACATACACCGCCACCCCGAATATGCTACCTGCATAAATCAGGCATTGGGCGAAGAACCACAAAACCGAGTCATGTATCTGGCCGGTCGGCTCCACGATAAATCCAGCGACAGACAGACTAACACCTGCGATCAACATACCCACCGCCGTACAAATCTGTACATCTTCTTTAGTCTCCTTTTTCATATCTCCTGTTTTTTTAAACAAAGAACGCTCTACTATTCGAAATGCAAAAAGACAAAAAAGGATATGATTATCTGTGGGGGATAATCCATTTGTAAAAATTATTATCCTCCAGCAAAAAAATCCTTTAGCTTTGACAAAAAAAATCAGTGCGACAACACTCCTCTAAAAAAAACGACCAATCATGATAACAAATTGATCGGTTATGCCCAAGGGCTAAAAATAAAATATAAAATAGATAGGATATCTATGAAATCTATCAGAATCTGTATTTTTTAGCCAGGAGAACCGTTTCTGCCATGATTTTATTTTACACTGAATACCGTTCTCGATGGTGCTTCTTATTAGCTCGCATCAGATCTTTAATCATGGTTTCGTCCATCACCTCGGAATAAATCTGTGTGGTTTTGACTGAAGTATGCCCCAGCAATCGCTGGACTGTCGTAATCGGAACACCTTGATGCACCAATAAGGTGGCACATGTGTGGCGGGCGGTGTGGAAGGTGAACTTCTTTTCAATGCCGGCGGAACCGGCCAGCTTAGTCAATGTTCGGTTGGTTTCGGAATTACAGCCTAACGCCGCCAGTTCTTCAATCCGGTCGTACTTATGCAAGATTTTCAATGCCTTACCGGAAAATAAAAGATAGAGCGGAATATTCAACTTGATACCGGTCTTGACACTATTCAAGCACAACCATTCATGCCCGTCAATGCTCACCAGATTCTTGTAATTAAGTTGGCAAAAATCCGAAAATCGCAGACCGACATAACAACAAAAAAGAAAAGCATCTAATATATGCCTATGGTTGGGATACTTCTCATCAACTTGTAACCGTTCCAACTTCTTCAGCTCATCCGGCAACAGGAAATGATGTTCTTTTTTTTCTTTTTTCAACTTATATTTTTTAAATGGATACGCTTCTTGTGTAATATATCCCTGATTGATTGCTTCATTGACAAGTGTCCGTAATTGGCGCATGTGCTTATGGATAGTATTTACCTGCAACCCTCTAATTCGAAGAAAATTTTCAAAATCTTTTAGGAAAGTATAAGTCAGATCTGAAAAGTCGATTATAGTACGAAATTCTCTCAATAATGTCACTGTAGTCATCATATTATCCTTCGTACTTTGTCTGCGATCTGAAGTTTCTATAACTGTTTTTGCAAATTTGAGAAATGACACAGAAGGACGTATTCCTTTTCTGACCGCCTCTTTCAAAAGTGATAATGTTACTTCAACCCCTCGTTTCCAATACCCTAGTTCTATGGCTTGCAGCTCTAATATATGCTCATATAACATTGCGTTCAACTCATTTGACTGAGGATGGTTAATGACTTGTGCCCCCTCACGACTCCAGCATTCAGGCTTGAGGTAAACATTGGTCTTCAGGTAGATTTTCCTTTGATTTAAATAAGCCTTTTCAACCTGTACAAGGGCCGTGCCTTGCTTATTCAGTTTCTTTTGGCGGTTAAAGACCAACCTGTATCGTATCTTCTCTAGCATATTTTTATTTTAAATTTAGCTATTTCCTCCAAAATAATCAAATTCGACAATATTAATCTTATAATCTCGACCTAGAACTCGACACTTTAGGGGAAAAAGAAAAATTAATTGGAAATGCAACATCAAATAATATAAAATTAATTTTAAAGTTGATGAGTTCCGGTATGGTACCTTTAGAATTATCTAAAGATAATAATCAATATTGTAAGATTAGTGTATTTATGCCAAATGCCGGATCAATAAATGAGTCTGTAATTAGTGTTACAAATGTTGGTGGAGACTCGTTCTCAGTCGCAGTGTCTATGATTAGATGGAATGCAAATAAAGTCTTTTGTAAATTGATAAACGGAACCAAAATTAGTAACATTAATATGTATTATACAGTTGATACAGAAAGATTTTGCTTTTACATAAAAGCTAATTGGTATGCGAAAATAATAGTGTCACGATTAGGTCTTGTGAACACGAGCAAAATAGAATCAATCAATGCTATTCCTAGTGGGGCGATTGAAGTACCAATATCTTGACGTGACAAAAGATATAGCACTGACCCATTAAGAGAACTGATACCTGTTTGAGCAGAAACAAGCAACGGACTTGTTTGAAAAGGAGGCTTTATAGACAGACCTAAAATAACATCAATATGTTTGACAATTATACTTAATTCAATGGGTTTAAATGGATGTCAAGATTCTCCATATAAATATGGCGGACTAATAATATTTAGAGCTAATGTTTTAGTTGTACAAATCATTATATGATAAATGGTTCAAACAGGCTTATAGGCAGAATTGGGCTAATCAAGGTTGGCAATCATGGTATTCTTTTTTAACAGAATGTATTAAAACATATTTCACGTCTGGGAGGACTTCTGCCGATTGCGTCAGAAAATAATAACGGCTTAATGAGCGCATATTATAGCCAGAGTATTACTCGAATGAACGGTTATAGTGAAGGAACAAGTATGTCTTTAGCCAAATTACCTATTGGCTTTTCGTATCTAAATGTTGTAGACAGTTCGGATTTTCCAAGTAAAAGCGGAGCTGTTTTAAAATTCAAATTTGGTGGAACAATGTATCTTCAGGGATGGTTTATGAATGGATTTTATATTTGGTGTAAAAATTGGGTTGGATACAGGATTTTAGCCCACCTATTGAGAAAAAAGAACTGATTGGGAATAAACATCAAATTTTAAAGGAGAACTTTTGCCACTTTCGACAAATACTAATAAGGGATTAACAAGGAGAACAGCATATTTTGATTTAATTCAAGGCAAATTATACAAGATAGCATATAAAGAGGAACTATATGTATATAAACCTGTAATATGCTTACTATATGTGCTAAGAAATGGAATATCGTCTTGCTATGTAGCTTCATTAAGTGGGTATCGTAATGGAGTTTCCCATTTTAAATTGATATGTGGAAATGATATCCAATTTAAGCTGTATCAAAAGTTGAATAGCGCTAATTATTTTGACATCATGCTGGAATGCCCTGATAATTCAGCTGGCATTATGGAGATAAAAGCCATGGATGATTTAACGGTTATTGAAACGACAGAACCATTAAGGGATTGGCAACAAATTGCAACAGAATAATAGCATAAGTTGAGAGCCATTGGGAGAACTGATACCTGTTGTGAGCGAAACAAGCAACGGACTTGCTTGGAAAGGAGGCTTTATAGACAGACCTAAAATAACATCCAATATGTCTATTGACAATTATACTAATCCAGGAATGTACGGTTTAGATGGATGTCAAGATTCTCCATATAAATATGGCGGACTAATAATATTTAGAGCTAATGTTTTAGTTGTACAAATCGTGTATGATATGCAAGGTTCAAACAGGCCCCAATATAGGCAGAATTGGGCTAATCCAAAACATTCCACAATCAATGGCAAAAACTCTATTTTTAACAAAAAATTGGCATTCATAAAGTTCACGATCTGGGAGAACTGATCGGTACTGCTAATGCGGAAAAGAACGGATTAATGTCGGTCGAAGATAAAAAAAGACTGGGAAGACGTTTTTTTAAAGGATACACAAAATTAGTTGAAAGTAAATATTGGTACAATCATTATGTCGCATTGATATTTGGCGCTTCTCCTGCATCCAATCTTGGATCATTAATAGCTATAGACTGGAAAGGAAATGAACTAATATCTGTTACTAGATTTTTTGGCAACAACGACAATGTTAAATTGTATCTTGGCAGTAATCCAGAAACAAATATGTATGAGTTATGGTTAGGCTTAATAGGTCTAGACGGAGATGGATCAGAATTTATTATTCAATCAAGAGAATCGATAGATCTAGATAGTAAAACAGTTGAAACACTTCCGTCTTATTTGAAAGTAATCTCTATATCTTGACAAAAAAATAACGATTTTTCAGATTGGCTGGGAGGACTAATGAACAGTTTGAAGCTGTTCCCGTTTATGCCCAAAGGTATATTAAGTACAGACGAAGAGGTAAATAGTGCAACTGCAAGCGGAATGTATCATGTATTCGGACGAGACGGAATTAGTGTTGTTTCAAATTATTCCATAATGATAGTTTTTAACGATGGACAAGGATATGTCATTCAAATGACATTCCGTCTAGGTGAGGATGTTGTTGGTTTCCGCCGTAATTATGATGGGAAATGGGGAGATTTTAGGTCTTTTGTATTGGCTTCTTAGAAACATGGATTACCTTTGCACCGCACATGGCGTTGTGCATATCAGGATCGGGTGGCACCGGCTTGTACCGGACCACCCGTTTTTTAATCATGTCAAAGAAAAAGTTTGCCATTTACCCCAACTACCGACCCAATATAGCCTGATCTTAATCAATTGCCCCGAATAGGTTGCTTGAAACCCTATTTTTTGAACATCATTTGTCCCTATAAATATAACAGCATTTTGCCCATCACCACTTTCGAATGGAGAATTAGATGTTGATTTAGTTGTTTTCCGAATCCCATTCCATGTAAATGTATTGTAATCTTCAATGGGATTAACATCTCTATCGAAGAACTGTTCCATAGGCATTAGTCCATCTTTCTTGGCTGTAGCAACACCAATCAGTTCTCCCAGGACTTTCGCGGCAGCCGAAGAAGATGTTAAAGTTGGGTTCTTGGAACCGTCCAAAGTACGAAGCCAAGAGAAGGTGTCGGACTGGGGCAACTGGTCCTCAAACTCA
>VOFK01002680.1_pt1 | contig 13712 bp, 24 predicted proteins | sample 5384121 | NCBI WGS metagenome assembly VOFK01 (sample SAMN12384730, study PRJNA508395) | human gut metagenome | isolation source: healthy gut J | host: Homo sapiens | reverse complement strand
TTGGTTACGTAATTGCCTTTAGAGCGGAGAGAGTACTTTCGGAAATTAACGAAAGCAATTGGAATGAGCATGATATGGGGGACTCCCTTTCTTTACGGAAGGGCGCGGAAGTTTATTTTTTCTGGGAATTGGGGATGCGAAGCAAATTCGCGAACTCACGATTGAAGGAACCGATATTTTGCTCCTTGAGATGCCATTTGCTCAGTGGACGGATGAGATTTATGTGGATGTCAAAAAAAATTGATTTGAGAAACAAAAAGTTGACAATCTTACTAGCTCATGTCGAGCGATATGATTCATTTCAAAAAGCAGAAAAAATCTGGAATCAAATTTTTTAAACTTCCCTTATACGCTCAGATTAATACGGGCGGAATCGACAGACATAAAAAAGCGTTTTATCAAAAAATTTTTAAAACTTCAGGTGCCGTTGGTACTGGGAAGTGACTGTCACAACATGAAGACACGTTTGCCAAATTTAAAAACAAGGACGTGACAGTTTAAGAGACATCTTTGGGGGAGACATTATTAGCAGCAATTGATAAGACGGAGGAAAGGTTGCTGAAATAATATGCGTAGGAAAAAGAGCGAAGAAAGATGCTAATTCTTTTTGTCGCGCTTATATTGGCGATGGTAGCATTTGGAATTGGACTTTTATTATTGGCAAAAACCATTTTTGAAAAATATATGTATCTGATAGTTATTATGATGCCTGGAGATACACTCCATTTTTTGATTATTGGATGCGTTTATTTGACGTTGGGGACATTTATGGCAACAAGTTATACCGTTCATAAGGATAGTTTTGGTTATTTGTTCTCTGGTTCTTTTTTGCAGTGTTTAATATACTATTAAATTTCATCTTAGTTCCAGTAATAGGGGGTATATGGAGCTGCACTGGCAACATGTATAAGCTATATTGCTGTTTTTATGTTCCGTGTGTTCCACACTAGAAAATATATTAAGTATGATATTATGTATAAGGAATTCATTTTAGGTTCGTTATTAATGCTTGTGTCTGCAATTTTAATGTTTGTAGATGACATAAAAGGATTTCTTTTTCAACTTTTAATTCTTGTGCTTGGATTTGCTGTGTTTTCAAAAACATGGATTCCGATGCTGCAATTTTTTTTGAATAAAGTTCGAAGAAAGCGCGTGATTTAATGAAGAAGTTGGTTAGCATTATCGTTTCTATATACAATGAAGAAAAAAATATTGATAAAAGTGGTCACATTATTGATAGCTTAATGGAAAAAGCTATTGAATGGATTTATTTAGAAACTCATTTTGATGAACCAAGAAGCATGGTGATTAGAAAAACTTTAGAATTTAAGAAGACTGCAAAAACTGGGGGTATAAGATATAGTGTTATGAGAAAAGAAACTAGAGTGTATTCACACTCTTATCATGGGAGGTGTTTTTTTCATGAAAACTGTGTGTGCTAAGAATATGTGCGCTGGTTGTATGGCTTTGCACGAATATATGCAAAATGAAAGTGCTATTACTATTATAGATGACTATAAGTCATATAATGCTGTGATTGATGAAGTGAAGTGCGTAAATTGTGGGCTGTGTGAAAAAATTGTCCAAATATAAAATGCGTGGATAAGCTTAATCCTCTTTGGAAAAGAAGGATGGGCATTGAATCCAGAAATCAGAAATAATGCCTCTTCAGGAGGTGTTGCTTCAGCAATTATATATTCATTTATTAAAGATGGTGGATATGTTGCTTCGTGTATGCTTAATTAAGGGAGAATTTGTTTTTGTATTAACAAGTTCGACTCAGATAGCTGAGCGATTTACAGGTTCTAAATACGTTAAAAAAGTAATCCCAAAACAATATATAGAGATATTGAAAGAAAAAAACTAAAAGATGGGAAAAAAGTTCTTTTTATAGGATTACCGTGTCAAGTTGCAGCATTGAGAAATTTCTCAAGCAATCAAGAGAATTTAAGGCACAGTTGATTTAATATGTCATGGTTCTCCATCGCCTGAATTGTTGAAGATGTATTTAAAAGAAAATCAGTGGATATTGAAGAACTGGAAGAGGATTAAATTTTCGTGAGAAACATCATTTGAGCTTAAGGTCGACAGAGTAAGATATTGGTTTTTTCGCGGATTGTCGATATGTATACATATGCTTTCTTGAAAAGTATAGATTATACGGAGAATTGTTATTTGTCGTTATGCATCACAATCTCGTGTTTCGGATATTTCATTAGGTGATTCATGGGGGAAGTGAGTTGTCCGAGGAGGAAAAAAGAAAGAAGGGAATCTCTTTAGTTCTGTGTCAGACAAAAAGGGAGAAGAATTACTGAAAAAAAGTCAAATTTGGAACTGTTTGATGCAGATATTACAAGAGCAATTCAGTTAAATCATCAATTGGGTTTCCATCAAAAATTCCATCATCCAGACCTTTTTTCTTTGAAAACTTAGAGAAAGGTTTTGATTTTACTATGAAGAAAATATTACCTAAAGAACATTTAAAAAATGAGATTAAGACTATTTTATCTAAAATTGGAATTAGAAGATAAACTTTTGGTGTGCAATAAATATTTTTCGCTTGTAATTCTTACTAAGCTGTGTTAAGATATGCACAAGCAGAAAGTCCAAACATTATCAGAAAAGTCAAATAGTATAGAATCGAGAAAAAACTTCACTGCGAAATCACAAAAACAAATTGAAAAAGCAGGGAGGTTAGTACATGGGATATCTCCCCTGAGGGGAGGTATGTCACATGAGAAGACACATTGATTTTGACAAAATCGGTATTACCGATGATGTAATGTTTTGCACAGTTTTAAGCAATTCTGAGGATTGCAGGGAATTTTTACAGAGAATTCTTGGAATTGAGATTGAGAAAATTGTCGTCGTGGGAACCCAGGTGAGCATGAAATCGAATTTTCATGCGAAGGGTGTCCGTCTTGATGTTTATGCAAAGGACAAAAAGGGAAACGCCTATGACATTGAGATGCAGACGACGAAGATGAGGGAGCTGCCGCTGCGGAGCCGGTATTACCACAGTGAGATGGACAGTTACCAGATTGCCGCAGGAGAGAAGTATGGAAACCTAAAACATTCGATTGTTATTTTTGTATGTAATTTCGATCTGTTTGCTAAGAACCGAAGTGTATATACATTTGAATCGATTTGCCGTGAGGATATAGAGATTCATTTGCAGGACAAAAGAAAAACAATTTTTATTAACATAAACGGAAGCCGAGAAGGTGTGCCGAAGGAACTTGCGCATCTTCTTGATTACCTGAAAACAAAGACTCCGACGGATGGATTTACCGAGCGATTAGAACAGCGTGTGCTGAAAATCCGAAAAGACACAGAATGGAGGGATGACTATGACGCTGGAAATGAAGATGGATGAGAAGTATGAGCAGGGGCGTGAGCAAGGGGATTGAAAGAAGGGATTACAAAGGGAATCCAGCAAAGGGATAGAAAGGGAATCGAGCAAGGAATCGAGCAAGGAATCGAGCAGGGAATCGAGCAAGGGATTGAGCAAGGGATTGAGCAGGGGAATCGAATTAGAATTGGTCAAGGTCTGCGTGTACAGATTCAGAAGAAATTAAATAAAGGAAAGTCAATTTCACAAATTGCGGACGAGTGTGAAGAGTCGGAGGAAGTAATTTGGAAAATAATTAGAAAATGACTGGAAGGCATGAAAATTTTATTAGTAGTGAGCAGAGTGTCGTTTAAAAACAAAGACTCCGACGGATGGGTTTACCGAGCGACTGGAACAGCGCGTGGTTGAAATCCGAAGAGATACGGAATGGAGGGATGGTTATATGACGCTGGAAATGAAGATGGATGAGAAATATGAGCAGGGGGCGTGAGCAAGGATTGAAAGAAGGGTTTACAAAGGGAATCGAGCAAGGAATCGAGCAGGGGAATCGAGCAGGGGATTGAGCAGGGAATAGAATTAGGAATTGGTCAAGGTCTGCGTGTACAGATTCAGAAGAAATTAAATAAAGGAAAGTCAATTTCGCAAATTGCGGACGAGTGTGAAGAATCGGAGGATACCATTCGTAAAATTATAAGTGAAAAGGACATTGATTAAATGTTAGAACTTATCAAGTATATTTTGCAGGACATAAATCAAGTGTTAGGATATGCGGTATGTGTTGGATGCATTACAGTTGTTCTAAGTTTTGGTTATGTCCTGTTTTGTAAAGGAATAAAGAGAAAATTGGGTAATCGGAAGAAAAATCTTTTGATGGGGCTACTGACCTTTTATGTAATTCTTATTTTGATCATATCTATTTTTTCCAGAGAACCGGGTAGTCGTGTTGGGGTTAGTCTTATTCCGGGGGAAACTTGGACAAGAGAGTGGCAGGGGAGAGCTTATGTAATTGAAAAATGTTTTGCTGTATATTCCGTTTGGCATGCTTGGAATGGGAGTTTGTTATTATGTAAATAGACGGGGAATTTATGTTGTTTTGGCTAGCTTTCTTTTGAGTTTGACAGTAGAAGTCACACAATATGTTACTCAAATGGGATATTTTCAGGTAGATGATTTGCTAACAAACACTTTAGGAACCTTACTGGCAGTTATTCTTTGCAAATTTATTACCTCTTGCAATCCTCGCTAAGCTGTGTTAAGATATGCATAAGCAGAAAGTCCAAACATTATCAGAAAAAGTCAAATAGTATAGAATCGAGAAAAAACTTCACTGCGAAATCACAAAAAACAAAATTGAAAAAGCAGGGGAGGTTAGTACATGGGACATCTCCTGAGAGGAGGGGCGTCACATGAGAAGACACATTGATTTTGACAAAATCGGTATTACCGATGATGTAATGTTTTGCACCGTGTTAAAAGCAATTCCGAGGATTGCCGAGAGTTTTTACAGAGAATCCTTGGGATTGAGATTGAGGAAATTGTCGTCGTGGGAACAGGTAAGCATGAAATCGAATTTTTCACGCGAAGGGTGTCCGTCTTGATGTTTATGCAAAGGACAAAAAGGGAAATGCCTACGACATTGAGATGCAGACGACGAAGATGAGGGAGCTGCCACTGCGGAGCCGGTATTACCACAGTGAGATGGACAGTTACCAGATTGCCGCAGGAGAAGTATGGAAACCTAAAACATTCGATTGTTATTTTTGTATGTAATTTTTTGACTTGTTTGCAAAAAATCGAGTGTATATACATTTGAATCGATTTGCCGTGAGGATACAGAGATTCATTTGCAGGATAAAAGGAAAACGATTTTTATTAACATAAACGGAAGCCGAGAAGATGTACCGGAGGAACTTGCACATCTTCTTGATTACCTGAAAAACAAAGACTCCGACGGATGGATTTACCGAGCGATTAGAACAGCGAGTGCTGGAAACCGCAGAGATACGGAATGGAGGGATGGTTATATGACGCTGGAAATGAAGATGGATGAGAAGTATGAACAAAGGGGCGTTACAAAGCCAGCAAGGGATTGAAAGGGATTGAGGGAATTAGCAGGGAATCGAGCGGGGAATCGAGCGGGGAATCGAGCAGAGCAAGGAATCGAGCAGGGAATCGAATTAGAATTGGTCAAGGTTTGCGTGTACAAATTCAGAAGAAATTAAATAAAGGAAAGTCAATTTCACAAATTGCGGACGAGTGTGAAGAATCGGAAGAAGTAATTTGGAAAATAATTAGAGAAAATGACTGGAACGCATGAAAAATTTTATTAGTAGTGAGCAGAGTGCCATTTAAAACGGATGATTAACAAAAGAAAAACAATTTTTATCAATATAAAACGGAAGTCGAGAAGATGTACCGGAGGAACTTGCACATCTTCTTGATTACCTGAAAACAAAGACTCCGACGGATGGATTTACCGAGCGATTAGAACAGCGAGTGCTGAAAATCCGAAGAGACACAGAATGGAGGATGACATATATGACGCTGGAAATGAAGATGGATGAGAAGTATGAGCAGGGGTGTGAGCAAGGATTGAAAGAAGGAATCGAGCAGGGGAATCGAATTAGAATTGGTCAAGGCCTGCGTGTACAGATTCAGAAGAAATTAAATAAAGGAAAGTCAATTTCACAAATTGCGGACGAGTGTGAAGAATCAGAAGATACCATTCGCAAAATTATCAGCGAAAAAAGGGTATTAGCGAATAGAAAAATGCTTGACAAAAAGAGTTAAAACGAGGTATGATAATCGAGTGAGTGCGAAAAACACTTACTCATAGGGCATAGTTCATCGGTAGAATAAGAGTCTCCAAAAACTCCAGAGCTGGGTTCGATTCCTAGTGCCCTGTTATTTATAGAGAAGGCTGCGCAGAGATGCGTGGCTTTTTTGTGACAAACCTGTCGGCTATAGTGAGTGTCAGACGAAAAGATGACATACAAAAAGTATGAGACTGGCAGAATAGGAGGCAGTACAAAATGAAACGTAGGATAATAGCGCTCATTCTTGTTATGGGATTGCTTGCAGGAATGGGATTGGATGGAAAAATGACTTTGGCGGCGGAGAGTACACCGGCCGGACAAACGAAAGAAATTGCAAAGATAGAAGTTGTCGATACGGAAATCGAACTTCCTTATAAGAGTACATTTACTAAGGAAAAAAAATGTTGTTATCAAAGTGACTTATGAGGACGCAACAGAGCAGCTTTGTGCATCCGGAGAAGATGACGGCTGTCGATACGACGAAGATTGGTGAGCAGCAATTAGAATTGTCCTATCAGGACAAGACGATAAACTATACGGTTCGTATTGTTCCGGAGACAGGTGACCGGGCTGAGGAGGAAAGAGACAACCAAGAAAAAGCAGTGATTGAGTGGAATGCGCTGGCGGAAAGTGAGGAGTATGAAATTTTTACTTCGTCAAAAAGAGACGAGTAGTTTTTCACTCTTGAAAAGTACGACAAAACCAGTTACGAATTTACAAATTTAAAAGAAGGACAGATTCTATATGTGAAAATTCGTGCCGGTGCAAATGGATATTATGGAAAAGAACCGAAGTCCTGCTTGTGGCTCTGCAGCCTGGTGAAGTGACAAAAATTACTGCAACAAAAAAATGTAAAGACAAAGATAACGCTTGCGTGGGAGCCGGTCAGTGGAGCCACCGGTTATCAGATTTATTATCGCAAATCGACTTCAAAAAAAGAAAGTATTTTGGCAGGTAATACGATAGAGACGACATTTGATGTGACAGGACTTTCCGCCGGAAAGGACTATTATTTTACGATTGTTGCGTATGCCGGTGATGATAATCCGGCGAACCGTCAGAGGAAGTATTGTTTGGTACGGCACCATCGATACCAAGTATTTCAAAAATCAAAGGTGGTGATAAGCGGATTAAGGTCAAATGGAGCAAAGGAAACCGGAGCAGATTATTTTAATATTTATTATTCCAAAAATCGGCTTCCGGTTACAAGGCAGTAGTCAAAGTGCCCGCAGACGAGTCGAAAATCCGTGGTATAGACGGATTAAAGAAGAATACAAAAATACTATGTAAAAATCGAAGCAGTGCGAACCGTGTCCGATTACGATGATTTCGGTTTCAACGGTAAAAAGTATCAAAACTGCTTCTAAAAAGTGAAAGCGACGAGTATATCAGCCAAGTTTTTTAAAACAAAAAAAGCGTTTAAAAAAATCAGCGGCTTATAAAAATATAAAGCCTTCAAAAACGAGTTTCTTATGCAAAGAGTTATGTGATTCCGGGACTTGTTGGAACAAATGGGGGGCTTTTATGCGACACGTATGGTCCCTCAGAGTGTGACATTTGCCGGAAATTATCTGCTGATTTCTGCATATGATTACACGAAAAAACAGGAATCGGTTATTTATGTGATGAACAAAACAACAAGAAAGTATATTACGACCATTGTTCTGCCACATACCGGGCATGTGGGCGGCATCACCTTTGATGGCGAGAATGTCTGGGTGACATACGGTAAAAAATTTGCAGAGTTTTAAGTTTAATCAGGTTCAGGCAGCAGTTTTATCCGGCAGGCCGTATTACGAGATTTACCGGTTTGCTTCCGTTGTAAAAATGCAGGAAACGATGTCTTACGTTACCTATTACAATGACCGAATCTGGGCAGCAGCGTACAGCGAATTCTCCTCAAAATATATGTACGGTTATACCATTCAGAATAAATCCGCAGCGCCATCTCTTACTTACACAAACCGGATTCTTATGCCGAACCGGACACAGGGAGTTGCGTTTACTACATCAGGGAAAAATGATTGTTTCCCGCTCCTGTCAGAACCAAAAAGGGACGCAGAGGTTTTATGTCGCAGTTAGAAACGTATCAGCCGACATGGGATTACACCAAACTGTCGATTAAGAAAAAAAAAAAAAAGAAAAAGACCGTTAAAAATGCCTCCGATGAATGAAGGAATTGCGATTGACGGACTTACGTATGTGATTTATGAGTCACCGGCGCTTTTATGAATGTCAAGCAAAAACTTGACCGGGTGACAGCATTTAAAACAAGTAAAATAAGCTAATAGGGCAAGGGAGCAGTAAAACGGATGGAAAGGAATTTTTTGTTGACAAATAGAATACAATGCCATATAATCGTTCTAAATAGAACAATGCAATGAGGGGTATGACGATGTTTTTTGGGACCAGCATAAGACACTTACTAATTATTATGAGGTGCTTACAAGGGATGTGTGCGAGAAGTATGAGCTGACACAGATGGAATATGATATACTCATGTTTCTGAATAATAATCCGCAGCATAATACAGCAGCTGAGATAGTGAAGATTCGAAAATCGACCAAATCCCATGTGTCGACCTCACTAAAAAACTGGAGAGTAAAGGGGCTCATTCAAAGGGAGCAGAGCATTCGTAATAAAAAATATCAAGATTACTTTTACTGGATAAGGCAGAACCAATTGTACAAAGCGGCATAAGGACACAAAAACAATTTGCAAAGAATGTTTTTAGTGGAGTAACAAAGGAGAAAAAATAGATATGTGCAAAAGAGGTGTTTAATAAGATTTGTGCCAATGCAGATGAATGTTTAAAAAATATAAGGAGTGGGACGATGAAAAATAGATTTTATGTAAAAAAAGAGAACACTTTTTTGATTGCGGGTGTTGTGTGGCTGTTGGCAGGATTTAATGTTGCCAGGATGGGAATATTATCGTATTTAATGATTGACACAAAAATGGTATCTGTTTATTTTTTCAATGCTTGTATTTTCTGCTTTTGGGGCGATGTTTTGAAAATGAGTAAAAACACACGAAAGAAAGAATTATAGGGTACGAAGATGAACGGCCATTTTGGAATTTCTTTTTGATAAAAAAGCTTATGTGATGATGGCTTGTATGATGAGTGGCGGGGTTGGATTAAGGGCTGCTGGTATTTTTCCGGATATATTTGTTGCCTTTTTTTATTCAGGGCTTGGATGTGCATTAGCATTAGCAGGCGTTTATTTGCAAAAAATTATTTGTGTTATTATCAGTTAATTGAAAAAGAGAAGGAATAACGATAAGCTTCGTATATCGATATAATGGAGGCAGTATTTGACGCTGGATATTTGCTGTTTGACTTGGTTACAGGAATTGTAATAATGGGGTTCCCCTTTTTGACGATTTTGCGTTATAATAATAACGATTGCCGTGCAAAGGGGACTTTTGCATTTGAAAAATGATTTGAGAAAAAGGAGTTGTAAGAATATGAGAGGACCTGCAGCACCGAAGGATCCGGTTGAAAAAAAAGACCATGTTTATATGCTGTTTTTAGACAAGACGATTTCCGGTTCAAAAGACCCGGAGGCGTAATTCGCGATTATGTGTACTTAGAGGGAAGATTAAAAAGATCAGGTAAAATTACATCAGGAGATATTGATGAAGAATTGCTGGATATGCTCCCAAGGATGGAGACATTCCGCAAACTGGTTCACAGTGTTGGTGTCAGTATCAAGGCGGAAGACCCGGCAGATAAAGAAAAGGAAGTCGAGTTTCAGTTCCAGTGTTATGGAAAAACTGATAAATACACGACAGAACTGTGATGGAAGCGACAATTCCATGTACGGGAGAAGAAATGGTTCTTCCGGTAGATGCCTACCCGGTAAATGAGGATGATGACTGCTTTGGCTCCTTTAATTTTATTTTTCCGGAAGAAAATAAAAAAATATGGATTTGACAGTCAAATTTTATGTAAATGATGGCTATGAAGTGCCGGAAATTCAAGCTTGACCCACCGGTTAATTTTTGATTCGCCGGAGTATCAGGATATGATTGAAAACTCGCTTGTGTCGACAGGAAACAATTATCGCCTGAAAAAGGTAATCGAAAAATGTAAACGCGGCGAGGATGTGACGATTGCTTATATTGGAGGCTCGATTACACAGGGAGCCGGCGGAAAGCCAATCAACACGATGTGTTATGCTTACCGTTCTTATGACGCGTTTTTGCAAGTTGTTTTCACCTTGCGATGGAAAAAAATATGCACTATGTAAAGGCCGGTGTCGGTGGAACTCCATCCGAACTTGGTATGGTGCGTTATGATTTAGATGTTACGAAAATGGAGAGATTGCGCCGGATTTGGTAGTGGTTGAATTTGCGGTAAATGATGAGGGCGATGAGACACAGGGTGTCAGTTTTGAGAGTCTTGTGATGAAAATTCTTCAGGCTGAAAATGCACCGGCAGTGTTATTGAATTTTGCAGTATTTATGAATGACTGGAATCTGCAAAATCGATTGCAGCCAATGGTGAGCGCTATGAACTGCCGATGGTTGAGTGTAAAAAGAGTGCTGTTGTTCCGCAGTTTGAAAAAAAAAATGTAATTACAAAAGAGACAGTTCTTCTATGATATTTATCATCCAACGAATGATGGACACCGCATTATGGCAGACTGCATTGCAAATTTGTTTGAAAAGGTAGACAAAGAGGAGATGGCAGAGCAGGATATTTCTCTTGACAAAGAGCCGGTTTATGGCACACAGTTTAAGGATTTGATTCGCTTTGACCGCACAAATGCAGAAGATTTTGCAGTGATTGTACAGAATGGGTATGATGCAAAAGATACAGATATCCAGTATGTAGAGCGTGATATGGATTTAAATGGTTCACCGGAGTTTGCTGACAACTGGATGAATGACGGTTCTGTAACAGGGGGCAGAATTTAGGATGACGATTACTTGTAAAATTTAGTGGCGGTCATCAAAGATTCCGGTTCGTCCGAATTTGGTACGGCTGATATTTTTAGTTGATGGCAATGTGGTAAAACAGATTAACCCACTCGATAATGGATGGGCACACTGTAATCCGCAGATTTTTAATTGATGAAAAAGAGAGCAAAAACACGAAGTCGTATTCGCATGAAAGAAGGCGACGAGGCGAAGAAATTTACAATACTTGGTTTTGAGTGACACGGTAAATGAAGAAATATGAATTGCTGGCGACTGATGGGCGTGCGCGCAGAGGTCGTTTCAACACACCGCACGGCGTAATTGAGACACCGGTATTTATGAATGTGGGTACGGTGGCTGCCATCAAGGGAGGGCTGTTTCCACAGTGGATTTAAAGAAATCCAAGACCCAGGTGGAATTGTCCAATACCTATCATCTTCATGTGACCGGGTGATGACGTGATAAAAAAAAAATTAGGTGGTCTGCATAAATTTATGAATTGGGATCGCCCGATTCTGACAGATTCCGGCGGATTTCAGGTGTTTTCTTAGCAGGTCTGAGAAAGAATCAAAGAAGAGGGCGTGTATTTTAACTCTCATATTGATGGAAGAAAGATTTTTATGGGACCGGAGGAGAGCATGCAGATCCAGTCCAATCTGGGATCTACCATTGCCATGGCATTTGATGAATGTCCGCCTCATCCGGCTACCAGAGAATATATGCAGAATTCGGTAGACCGAACGACGCGGTGGCTGCGCCGTTGTAAGGCAGAGATGGAGCGGTTAAATGCACTTCCGGATACGATTAATAAGGAGCAGATGCTTTTTGGTATTGACCAGGGCGGAACTTTTTGAAGATATCCGTATTAATCATGCAAGAGCAATCCGCGAACTGGATTTGGATGGTTATGCGATTGGTGGTTTGGCAGTCGGTGAAACGCATGAGCAGATGTATCACATTTTGGATGTTACGGTTCCGGAACTTCAAGCCACAGGATAAACCCATTTATCTGATGGGGGTTGGTACACCACAGAATATTTTAGAAGCTGTAGAGAGGGGTGTTGATTTCTTTGACTGTGTATATCCGGCGAGAAATGGACGACACGGACATGCTTACACAAACCATGGCAAGATGAATCTGCAGAATAAAAATATGAACTGGATGACCGTCCAATTGAGGTCGGATGTGGATGTCCTGCCTGCCGACACTACAGCAGGGCGTATATCAGGCATCTTTTGAAGGCAAAGGAAATGCTTGGTCTGCGATTATTAGTCTTGCATAATTTGTATTTTTTATAATACAATGATGGAAGAAATTCGGGAAGCTATCGAAAAAAGGTACTTTCTCTGAATATAAAAAGAACAAACTAGCACGTATGGAAGCCGGTTTGGATGAATGATTTTAGGAGGTTTAACTCATGCAGGGGAATTGGAATTATTTTGCTTTTATGTGGTAATTATCGGCGCATTCTATTTGATTGCGATTCGTCCGCAGAAAAAGAAAGAAAAAGAGCATCAGGCATTGGTAAAATGCAGTTGCAGTTGGTGACAGTATTCTTACAACCAGCGGTTTTTTACGGTGTTGTCATTGATATGACAGACGAAGTGGTTATCGTTGAGAGTTTGGAAGTAACAAAAAACTGTCGTATTCCGATGCAGAAGTCTGCGATTGTGGAAGTTGATAAAAAGCAGAAGAAGCCTAATTGGAACAAAAAAGAGCCATGCATTTGAAAGAAATTCGGATGTGTGGTTTTTTTGTTTGCGGATTTCGTAACTATAAAAAAAATCCACCATTACCTTATAATAATCCATTGACCGTTTATAGGGAGAGTTTGTTATAATGGAGTTAATGAAAAAGAGGGAGAAAATGATGAAGGAAAAAAATTACTGGAGAAATTTCAGGACGTTTACGGTGATATCAATGGTACAAAAGTATATTTTGCACCGGGACGAGTGAATCTGATTGGTGAGCACATTGATTACAGTGGGGGGACTGGTGCTGCCGTGTGCACTGACACTTGGAACTTATGGAGTTGCGAGAAGACGCGCGGACAAGAAAATAAAAGTTTATTCCATGAACATGGAAGACGAGATTCAGGAGATTGCGATTGGGGATTATCCAAGTAGTGAATGAATCCGATTGGACGAACTATATTAAAGGCGTTTTGTGGGCATTTGAAAAGAAAGAAATGGTACTGCCATTTGGCATGGATTTGCTGTTGCGGCGACTTACCAAGCGGGGCGGGACTTTCTTCCTCAGCATCTTTGGAAGTGTTGATTGGATTTATCATGCGGGACTTATATGGTTTTGATGTGACCAATGTGGACCTTGCATTAATTGGGCAGCAGGCAGAGCATGAATTTTGTGGTGTAAATTGTGGCATTATGGACCAGTTTGCCGTGGCAATGGGGAAAAAAGGATCATGCACTTTATTAAACACGAAAACTTTTGGATTATGAGTATATTCCTATTACACTGTGCGGAGTAAAATTAATTATTGCGAACAGCAATAAAAAGCATAAACTTGGTGAGTCAAAGTATAATGAAAGACGGGAAGAATGTGAAACTGCTCTGGAAGAAATTTCACAGGCAATTGGAATTCATGCCCTTTGCGATT
>VOFK01000496.1_pt1 | contig 13726 bp, 26 predicted proteins | sample 5384121 | NCBI WGS metagenome assembly VOFK01 (sample SAMN12384730, study PRJNA508395) | human gut metagenome | isolation source: healthy gut J | host: Homo sapiens | reverse complement strand
AGTTACGTATTGCTGGCTGAACAGGCCGGATTTGAGCTGCTGGCAGTATACGGAGAGAAGATAGCTTGGATCCGCCGGCGCCAGACTGCGTCAGCGCTGATTTTTGCAGCCAGAAAAGTAAGGAGATCATTGATTTATGGCAAACCTTAGTCAGAAGCATTTCCCAAAATGGCAGTGTGACTGCACAGCGATTGATTCCACTGATATTGCAGCGAAAGCAGAAAGCAGATTCATAAGACTTCTGCGAGACGGTGACGTGCGGCGTCGCCTGTTGACCGCTGCGTCGCTAATGGGAGTAATGTTGAAAAAGGCAGAGAACTCATCACACTTCGCTTGCGGGGAGATGGCCCGGCAGGATTTTGATTGCGGTTACTGACGGCTTGGGAAATGTGCGCGAGATGTGGAAAAACCCGGTGTTTAAATCCTTGCTAATAAACGGGCTGGGGAAAACTGGATGTAGCAGGTGCGAAGCTGGAGCGGAAGCTTTCAGAAGCGACTTGGGGCTGAAAGATCCATATGTCGGGCAAGTGCCGATTGTTTCCGGTGAGATTGCGGGAGTGATAGTTAATTCACTACTACCGTCAGCGAGCAGACACCTACGGTCTGCGCGTTGAGTCTTGGAATCTGGACGACGGTGCAAGCAGCAAATGGTGGTTTTTTGGCTCAGCTTTGCCGGGCGGTCGTGGAAGAAGATAATGACCGGCTGGAACAACATTGAAAGCTTTCGTCAGCCACGCGGCTTTTGACAGGTGGTGCGTCGGTGGAGTGATATCTGCCGGATGGTGCTGGAAGCGATTTTTCGCCGCAGATTCTGGAGACGGTGCAGACCGAATATCGCTGCAAAGTTGTTCCCGGCAAAGGAAGTGGAGCGGGCTTTTTGATCAGTATTGGCAAAGAGGATTTGCAGCAGATGATGGCGGAAGAGGAAACGGTTGAAGTCAACTGCCATTTCTGCGGCAAAAAAGTATCATTTCGATCAAGAGGATCTGAAAAGCTTTGTTGAAAAAAGCGGAGAAGAAGGACGAAACTCCCTCTTTTTTTCACATTGATACAGCCATCAGAAGGCTGAAATTTTATAAAGGACTGCTTTTTAACACCAGGGGAACCGGGGAAAGAATCGGTTTTGTGATTTTACCAGTAAAACTTTGCGTTGGGGCTTTCGGAATTTTTAGGGATGAGATTGATGTTTTTTCTTCGCGATGCATGGGAAAAAAATTACTTTTGTGCAATCTGTAAAAATATCCGCGAAGCGCTGTTTATTTTTTTAGAAAAGCAGTTGACAAAAGGGGAGGAAACCGATATAATAAAAACACGTCGCTGAAAAGCGGTAAGGGTAGAGCTCAAGCTGGGAGAGCATCTGCCCCCTTACAAGCAGAGGGTCTGGAGTTCGAGCCCTGTTGTTCCCACCACATTGGCCCCATCCCATGACTACCTGGCTCGGTAGTTCAGTTGGTTAGAACGCCGGCCTGTCACGCCGGAGGTCGTGGGTTCAAGTCCCTTCCGCGCGGCGGAGTCGCCATTTGGCCTCTGTAGCTCAGTTGGTAGAGCAGAGGACTGAAAATCCTCGTGTCGTTGGTTCAATTCCGACCGGAGGCCACCAAGTCCCCTGACGGGATAAGAATGATCCCGTCAGGGCATATGCAGTGTAGCTCATCTGGTAGAGCGCCACCTTTGCCAAGGTGGAGGTAGCTTGAATTTCGAGCCCCGTCACTCGCTCCGACTGATGTCGATCACAAGCTATTTTTTGAAGTGCCATAGCCAAGTGGTAAAACGCAGAGCTCTGCAAAAGCTCCACCCCAGTTCAAATCTGGTTGGCGCCTCCAAGAAAGTCAGGCGTCAATGGCTTGTGGCCAGGCGTTTGTCGGAGCTTTGTTTACGAAAATCTGATTTTTCAAGACCGGTATTTACGAATGATGCGCTTTTTATCCTCTTTTTCCTGCAAAGTGCGGCCAAAGAGTGTGGTCAAGTCCGGGAATTTTTATAATGACAAGGGCCCGTTGGTCAACCGATGAAAAGGTATCAGAAAATTTTGGTGAGGGCGAAAACAGGGCCGGGAACAGGGAAGCAAGGACGCCGGGCAAGGCGAAACAGGGTTGAACGGCCCGGTTGTCGAACGAAACGGCAAAGTTTATCAAATGATGGTTGCGGCATCGGGCAACCGGCGAGACCGGCAAGATGCCGGTGGTGCTGAATGGCCTGAAGCGTGCCGAAGGATTCGAACACGGCGCCAGCGCATCCGGCTGCATTCCAGACGGAAGTGTGGCTGCAGCCCTACCGCACAGGAGCGGGTCACTACCGGGCAACGGCGCGATCGTGGGTACATTTTGAATCAGCCGACGGTGATTGCAGTTGTCTTGCATGTGAAAAAAGGTGCATTGATATGAAGCGATTAGTGAACAAAAAATGCCTTACCTCCGTCGCAACTATTTGCCTTAAGGCTGGCCAATGACGCGACCCTGGGACCGGGCGTAAAGTTTCAGCAAAAGGTGGACGGCAATTATGAAATGGACATCAACGGCACGGTGATCAAGCTGCCGGCCGACAAGATCGATGCGAACCTGTCCCCGTCCGGCAAAGTGCTATTTCACCTTCGGGATATAAAGGAAAGGGCGGCAGCGGTTCGCTGTCGGTGGCGGAAATCAGCAACGCCAACGCGGCCGAGCCTACCGATCCGCCGGCTCCGCCGGAATCTTTCCGATCCGGACGGCTCGCAGCCTGGAAATCCCTCCAGCAATCCGGCCAGCACGCCTACAACCAAAGCCCCCCGACCAAAGCCCCACCACTACGGCGTCCGGCGATGCCGACGGCACAGGCGGCTTCAACTGGGTTCCGGTGATTATCGTGGCGGCGGTCATTGTCGTGCTCGGCGGCGGTGCAGCGGCGTTTATTCTGATCAAAAAGAAAAAATCCGCTTCGTGACGCACGGCGGAATATTTTTAAGAGTAAGGAGAGACGGATATGAAAAAGTTTGCGCACAGGTCTTGCGGCAACCCTGGCACTGGAGTGTTTTGTCTGTCTGTTCCCTGCAGGCGCTGGCGGATGCCGCCGGCGAAGATTTCCGACTTTTCGGTTCCGGCTGGTGAAGGCACGGTTGCCGAGGCGGCGCAGGACGGCGTCAGGCTGACCTGCGACGGTCAGTATGATTTTGGCTGCCGGTTCCTGTACGACCGGGCGGTTCCGCTCGACGGGCTGGAAGCTTCAAGCTGACCGGATATGAACATCGGCACCACTTCATTCCAGCAGGTGGGACAGGGGCGGTATCTGCCTCTGGCTGGCCGCCGACGAGACGCGTGCGAACGCGATCAGATCCCGGGATTCACCCAACGTTTACGGCAACAGCGGCGGCGGTGTTTTCGATACCGCGGGCAATACATATTACGATGCGGGGAGGGCCCCTTTTTCTGGAGCTCCAGCGGCGGGCAACCGGCCATTCGCTGAAGCTCGATGTGGACAAAACCAGCGATGCCGAATACACCCTGACTCTCGTTACCGAGGGATTCGGCAAGAATGGAATGGAGCCGGGTACGGCTACCAGAACCGCCACGGTGCCGGCCGACAAAATGGCGGCGCTGTTCGCCGACGGCAAGGCGAAAGTGGTAATCTCGGCTTACTTTCCAGCCGACCGCAGGAGCCGTTGGCACCTCCGAGATGACCCTCAAGGCGGTTACGGGAACCGATGCGGCGTTTTGATGCCGCCGCCGTCCGGGTCCTGCAGGGCGAATCCGAAAACGCCAAAGCGTCTGCGCCGCAGGGCGTCCGGCTGACGAGCAGCAGCACGTATAATTTTGAAACACAGTTCCTGTACAATAAGGAAACCACCATCGACGGGATGGAAACCGGCTGACCGATATGAGTATCGGCACCTCCTCGTTCCAGATGGTAGGACAGGGCGGCATCAGTGTATGGTTGACCACCGATGCTGCGCGTACCAAGGCGCTGCAGATCAAGATCGATTCCACTCTACGGTAATACCGGCGGTTCGGTGCTGGATACGGCGGGGAATGTTTATCACGAAGAAGCGAGCGGCGCGACATTCTGGGGACCGAGCGGCGGGGCAACCGGCCATTCGCTGCAGATCAATGTGGACAAAACCAGCGACACCGAATACACCCCTGACCTCGTCACCGAAGGGTTCGGCAAGAAGCGACGGCGTGCCGGCTGCCACCGCCACCAAGACGGTCACGGTGCCGGCCGACAAGATGGAGGCGCTGTTCGCCTCCGGCAAGGCCAAGGTGGTGATCGCGTCCTATTTCCAGCCCACAGCAGGTGTGGTCGGTGAGGCAAAAACGTAACCGTCGCTTCCTACAACGAGGCGGACAAGGAGAGCGATCCGGGCGACAACGATGAGCCGAATAAACCCGAGAAGCCGGCCGGCCCGGATGTCAAGGCGGCGATGTTCAAAACGGTTGGTTCCACCGGCGCGCTCGCCGATACCGAAAACGGCGTAAAGTATAACGCCGACGGGGCATACGATTACGGCGAAACGGCGGTATTCAAGCACAAGACCACCCGATGGCATGCAGGTGCGTCTGGTGGACATGAATTCGCCTCTACGGCGGTCACCAAAAGCGGGCAGGGCGGATTCCGCATGTATTTTACCACCGATGGAACGGCTGCGGGGAAGGGCTTCGTCCTGAACTGTCCTTCAACGTTTTCGGCAATGCGGTGCTGGATATCAAAACGACCGACGGCAAAAAGAGCTGGCGAAGAGCGACGGCATGTTTTTCCGCAAGGTAGAGGGCGGCGTGCCGGTCGAAGATCTGACTGTGGCCATCCGGAAGGATGCCGACGGGAAGCATTACACGGTGAGCTTCTCCACCGAAAGCTACTCCTATTTTGAGCTGTATCCGGAAGTCAAGCCGATGGCGGTGGATTACCAGATCGATGCGGCGGCGGTGGACGCCCTGCTCGCCGACGGCAAAACCGGGTTCGGCATCTCGGCCTATTTCCAGCCCAAGACCCATGAAGTCGGCAAATCGTCTCTGACCATTTATTCGGTGATCAATCCGATGCCGATGACGACCGTTCCGATTCGTCCGGCGGTTCCGGTACGGAAAATCCGGTTACCGGTGGCGCTGCCGGCCGGCGTCCTGCTGCTCGCTGCGGCGAGTGCGGCGTGTGTGGTGTTTGTGCGCCGCCGTAAGGTCCTGAATAGGGGATGGCAGACCGGCACGGTCTGCCATCTTCACCACCCCCGAGCGTTCGGGTGGTGTATGCGGAAAGCGATGTGACTGTGTGAAAACCAAACGCATGCTGGCCTGGCTGACTGCCGCCGCGCTGACGGCGGGTGATGCTCAGCGGCTGTCAGGAGGTTAAACCCGGCGAATCGGGAGGAAGCAGCAAAAATCTGACCATCGCGACTTTCGTCGATCTGCGCATAGACGATCCGGGAACCGACGAAAAAACCCGAATATGTTTTATTATGCCAAACAGAAATACGAAGAAGAAACCGGCGGCACGGTGGTGGTCAAGCTGTACAACGACCAGCAGTTCCTCAGCAAGCTGGTGACCCCTCATCGGCTCGGGAAACTCCCCGGATCTGGTGTATCTCGGCTCCGGCTCCATGCCGAAATTTGCCGCGATGGAAATTTTTGCAGCCGGTGGACGATCTGACCGACGTCACCAAGGTCAACTATCCGGAAGCGGCGGAATCCTTCGTGTGGAAGCAGAAGCATTATGCTCTGCGGGTTGAGCAGATCCAGCCCTATATGATCTGGTACAACAAGAACCTGCTCAACAAAAACGGGCTGGAGGATCCGTATGATCTGTGGAAGTCCGGCGAGTGGAACTGGGAGAAATTTGAGGAGCTCGGCCGTGAGCTGACCCAGGACACCGACGACGACGGCAACATCGACCAGTGGGGCTTCAATACCGCCGGGGTATACGCCCATGTGGGCCAACGGCGGCGACTGGTACCGGTGGATGACAGCGGCAATGTCTCCATCACCTGGAAAGAAGCGCCTTTCTACAACGGCCTGAAGTTCATGCAGGATGCCGGCGGCGCCTGGGGGGCGGCGAATACGAGGGGGCTTCGCCACCGGCAACGTCGCGATGATCGGCTATACCTTCGAGTTTGTGTGGCTGTATGCGAATAAAAATGGCGGGCGAGGATATCGGCTGCGTGCCGTGGCCGGCCGGCCCGAATTTTTGAAGAAACCGGCGGCAAGTACCAAACCTACTGCAATCTGCTCGGTGTGGCGCAGGGCGCCGGCAATGCCGAGGGTGCGGTAAAGTTCTGCGATTACATGACCAGCGGCGAGCAGGAGAAAAATTCGCTACACGCCGTTCGGGCAACGCCGCGGCGGAGAAATTCCTCACGGAAGAGCATTGGGAGGCGCTGAATACGCCCGCGACAACTCCCGCATCAACTGCCTGGGCTGGGGCGATTTCCATGCGCTGAGCTGGTATAACCCGATTTATACCAACAAGGAGGACATTGTCTCCACCCTTGACTTCGCTTTTGAGCCGCAGCTGCGCGCGGAGATCGACAAGACGCTCAGCTACAAGATGCCGGAAATCAAGGAATTCCAGACGCCGTCGATGCTCACCTTTGAAAACGGCGATAAGGGCTATCTGACCGCGGACGGCTGTCTCGCCAGGCGCTGCGGCGATCACCGGCAGCACCGACGAGGCGGTTTCGGGCCAGTCGTCGCTCGCTTACCTCCTCAGGGGACGGCGGGCTGCTGGTACGCACCGATCCGGCGAAGCTGGAACTGCCGAGCTTCTGGACGTACACGGTCCGGTTTAAATGGAAGATCCTGGAGGAGGCGGATCCCGGCATGGGCGCCACCTTCTATGTGGCGATCCGGCAGGCCGATGCGCTCGATAACGGCGCGGGGCAGATCGGGCCGGTCAATTTGGGCGGCAATGTCGGCGAATCCGGCACCTTTGAAGGCACGATCAGCATCAATACCCAGCTGAACAACAGCGTGCTGGTGATCAGCTCGGATACCTTTAACGGCACTATCGTTATCGACGACCTGGAGATCCTGGCGGGATAACGCACAGGTCAGGGCGGGGTATGCATAAAACGGTGTACCCCGCCCAAGTTTTAAGCGATAAGGGAGACGAGGGTATGCGCAAGGGACGGCGGACGGGCGCTCTTCTGACGGCTCTGGTGATGCTGGGCAGCCTTATGAGCGGCTGCGCAGGGAAACCCACCGGCAGCACGCCGGGGAAACAGCGGGCGGAAAACAGCGCGCCGGACAACAGCACACCGGAGGAATGGCTGCCGGGCGGTTTGTATGAGGATCCGGAATTTGAACGGCAGGATGCAGACGTCGTCGAAGCGGACGTGGTACTGCCGGGGGGATCCCCGTCTGGTCATCGACGGAAAACAGACCGAACCGATACTGTTTTCGGCGGCGAGCCTTTCCGAAGTGACCAATCGGCAGGCGGGCTTTGCGGCCTCCAATAGTGCGGTGGTGGTGCGTGGGGGGTTGATCCGTTTGACGGGAAAGAGGACATCTGCCGTCAGCTGGATGGCTTTATCGATGCGTACGATCAGCTGATCGAAGGGGAATATTACCTGCTGATCGCTTTGGCACAACCGCGTCGGCGTTGCAGTTCGGGGCGGATAACTTCACCGAAAATTTCACCAACCAGAATGGCCAGACCTTTCCGTACAACTCGATAGCCTCCGATTCCTGGATGGAGTATGCTTCGCAGCTGACCGAAACGGTGGTGGATGCGGTGCTCAGCAGCCCCAAATACGCCGGAAAGGTAGTCGCCACATGCCCTGCGGCAGCTTCGGCGGCCAGTGGTTTGGGCCGAATTTCGAACGGGCATTACGACAAATCGGACGCCTGCACGAAAAAATTCCGGGAATGGCTGAAGAAGACTTACGGCAGCGATGAAGCGCTGCAGGCGGCGTGGGGCAACAGCTCGGTCACCCTGGCGAAGGCCGCCATCCCCGGCAATGTACCGGTTTACAACTCCAACGACAGCGACAAGTCCACCGTGCTGCTCGAGCCGGCGCAGCAGAATATCGCTGACTATCAGCTGTTTTACAGCGAGCTGATGGCCTCACGCATTGCGGAACTGTGCCGCGTTGTCAAAGGAAAAAACCGGCGGGCGCAGTCTGGCTGGTGCGTATTACGGCTACCAGTACGAAATATCGATTGCGGTCAGCGGCTGTCTCGATCTGTCTACGCTGCTGCAGAATCCGGATGTCGATTTCCTGGCCGCTCCCAACTCCTATGCCGACCGCAACGAGGGCGGTACCGGCGCATCGATGGCGCCGGTGAGCGCGGTGCAGGCGGCGGGCAAGCTGTGGCTCGATGAATCCGACTATCGTTCGCCCATCCGCACCGCCGGCGGCGACAGCGCGGAGGTTGGACTGGGCGATGAGGGGCAGCATCAAATCCTACGAAAATCTCATCGAGATCATGAAACGGCAATACGGCAAAAAACATGGTGTACAACAGCGGCACCTGGTGGCTGGACCTGCTTTCCCGCGGCTGGTACGACAGCGAGGCGTTCTGGCAGGAATCGGCGAAGCTGCAGGAGCTGTACCGGCAGTATGCGTCCTATAAGACCCAGCGGACGCCGGAGGTATGCTTTGTGTGGGACGATCGGGCAATGTGCCTGCTCGGGCAGGCGTGGGCGGTGACCGACGACATCCTGCGCCAGGTCAAGCTCAACGCCCACCGCAGCGGGCTGTCCTTCGGGTTTTATTCGATGTATGACCTGCTGGCCGGGCGGATCGACGGGGCGAAAATGTATGTGATGTACACCCCGTGGGCTTTCCGCCGACGATGCCGCGGTGCTGGAGGAAAAGCTGCACCGCAGCGGGTGACCACGGTAGGATGTACGGTTTCGGACGAACCGATCCCGCGCTGTTTACCCGGCTGACCGGCATGACGGTCGAGCGGCTGCCGGCCGGTTCCCTTGATCTGACGATGGGGGGCGGCCTGCCGGTGGCGGGGCGCTGGACGCCCGGTTCTGCTCCGGGCGGCAGGTGACTTCCCGCTATGCGGTGCAGGAAGACGGCGTGACGGTGCTCGGCCGGTATGCGACGCCGGCGGGCAGGCTGCGGCCGCGCTGGTGGAAAAGGACGGCTGGAAATCGGTGTTTTACGGCAACACACTGATGAAAAAATGATGTGCTGCGCGCGCTGGCCGCCTATGCGGGGGCCACGGTGCGGCTGGATACGCAGGATGTGGTATACGACGACGGTTCCCTGCTGGTGGTGCATGCCTCAGCTTCCGAGCAAGACGCTGCATTTCCCCCGGCGCCTGCGATGTGTACGATTATTTCACCGGCACGTGGCACACCGGGGTAAGCACCGTCGACGTGGAGATGGACAGCTATACCACCCGGTATTTCTTCTATGGAAAACAGGCGGATCTGCAGGGGCTGCGGCATCGGCTGACAGGAGGGGCTGATATGAACGTAAAGGGCAGGATTTCCGGCTGGCTGCGCGCGGGCGCAGCGCTGCTGGCCATCGCCGGCTGCTGGCCGTGCCGGGATGCGGGGAGATCCCTTCACGCCGGCCGGACGGTATGAGGATCCCGATTTCACGCGAAAAAGGATGAACATATGGTGGAAGCGCGACTGGTGCAGGTGGGCGGCATCGCCCGGCTTGCCATAGACGGCCGGCAGGTCGAGCCGATTATTTATCCGAGCGGCAGTCTGCCGACGGCGGATCCGGCCAACAGTCCGGCGGTTCGCCAGACCAAGCTTGCCGGGGAACATGGGGGTGGAGATTTTCCGCGTGGACCTGAATGTCTACAAAGGGCAACCCCGCCGCTACCGCGCAGCAGCTTGACCGGATCATCGACAACATTACCCAGCTGTGCGAGAATCCTTATCTGATCCTGTATTTCCGCTCGTGGGAACCGGATGCCGCCATCTTCGGCGGCACCGATTACGACATGTTCATCGATCAGAACGGGCAGAGCGTGGGCTACGCTTCGATGGCCTCGGACAAATACCTCGAGCACGCCAAGGCGCTGATGAGCACCCTGGTGGATGGGTGATGGAAAACCCGAAATTTTCCGAACGGGTCATCGGCTATTTCCCCAGCGGCAACGGCTGCGAATGGTTCCTGCCGGGGGACGGGCGGTACGACTGCTCCGGTGCCGCGCAGGACAAATTCCGGGCGTATGTGCAGGCGCTGTACGGCACCGAGGAGGCGCTGCGGGAGGCCTACGGCAACGACAACCTGACCTTTGGCGCGGTGCGCATCCCGAATAACGTCGCCGGCGGCGGGAAACGGCGACAATGGCGGCCACCCTGCTGACCGATCCGTCGCGGCGCATTGTGCGGGACTACTACGATTACGTCAACGACACACTGGCCGATTTCATCCTGGCGATGGCGCAGGTGGTCAAGGACAAAACCGACAACCGCAGCCTGACCGGGTTCTATTACGGCTACAACTTCGAGTCGTCGGTGTCCACCCCGCTGGCCGGCATCTACCGCATGGAGCGCATCCTCACCTCGCCGTATATCGATTTCCTCGCCGGGCCGGTATCCTATGCCGACCGCAACGGCGGCGGTGTGGGCATGTCGATGTCGCTGCTCAGTTCGGTGACCGCCAATGGCAAGCTGTGGATCGACGAGTCCGACTATCGTTCGCCCATCAAACCGCCGTCGGCAATGAGCACGCCGGCGTCGGAATGGAGGGCGGCATCGCCGATAGAACCGAGCTGACCGGCATCGTGCGCCGGCAGTACGGCAAGCAGATGGTGTACAACAGCGGCACCTGGTTCCTTTGACCTGATCGACAAGGGCTGGTGGGATGACGAAGACTTTTGGCAGGAAGCGCAGTCGCTGAGTGAACTGGCGGCCGCTTATGCGTCGTACAAGTCGGCTAAGGCGCCTGAAGTGGCGCTGGTCTACGATTCCCGGGCGGTCAGCCTGCTGGCCGACCCGTGGAACACGTCGGTGGATATCTACCAGCACATCCGCGACAACATCGCGCGTACCAGGGCTGTCCCGGGCTGTATACCACCCAGGACGTGGCCGCCGGTCTGGTGGACGACGCGACGCTGTACGTGATGATGACCCCGTGGCGCATGGACGCGGACCGCGGCGAAGGTGGAAGCGGTGCTGCACCGCAAGGGCAAAAACCGCGGTGGGGTGTACGGCCCGGGCGAGACGGCACAGGGATTTCCATCGGCTGACCGGCATGACGGTCAAGCGCTCGGCCGGCTGCAGACGCTGGAAATTCCTGATGGAACCGGGCGCCGATAAGCTGCTGCCGGGGGACGGCCAACCAGTTTGTTTCCGGCCTGGGGGTCTATGAAAAATACCATGTCGAGGACGAAAACGCGACGGTGCTCGGCCGGTACGATTCCGGCGACCGGGAGGCTGCGGTGGCCGCAGTGGAAAAGGGACGGCTGGAAATCCGTTTTCTGCGGCAGCTTCCATCTGACGGTGGAATTTCTGCGCGGGACGGCGGCATGGGCCGGGTCAACTGCTTTGCCGACACCGGGGGATGTGGTGTATGCGACGGTGCGCTGGCGGTGTTCCACGCGAGCGAAGACGGGGAAAAGACCCTCACCCTGCCGAAAAAATGCGATGTGTACGATTATTTTCCGGACAGTGGCATAAAGGCGTGCAGACACTTTCCTTCACCGCGCAGACCGGTGAGACACGGTATTTCTTTTTTACGGCAGACAGGCAGACCTGCAGAGCTGCGGCATCGGACAGGAGGAATAAACATGCGCCTGAAAAGCGTCGGGAAATGCGTGCGCCGGATGGGGTTTTTGCGTGCGCCGGTCGGCGCGGCCGGATGGCGTTGACCGGGCGGCAGATCTGCCGCCGAAGGAGGAGTACATAATGGGAGAGTTTGAACGGATTCCGGCGAAGGTGGAACGGGTGCGGGCATCCCCCGGCTGTTCGTCGACGGCAGGATGATGGCACCGAACCCGTGCTGATGCCCATCCGCGGGCCGCAGCCGGAGATTTACCGCAGTGAAATCGCCCGGGCAGCCCGCCACGGGTGCCGCTGGTGTGCGTGTGCCTCGACGGCACGGTGGGAGCGGACGGTGGACGAGGTGCTTGCCTGCGCCCCTGATGCGAAGATCGTCCTGCGCATCGCGTTTCCGGTGGATATGCGTACCCGGGGATTTACCGGGCACAAACTATGTCAATCAATACGGCGAGGAAATGCCCTCCTATTCTTATGCGTCGGAGGCGTGTTCCGCTACCAACCGCCGAACGGGTGACCGAGGTGGTCGAGGGGGGGGCCTATGCCTGGAAAAGCGGCCGGGCGTGATCGGCTATCACATCGGCGTGGAGATTCCGCGAATGGCTCGGCCCGGTATTTGGAGGCGTACATATCGACTGCTCCCCGGTGAACCGGTGCAGCGGTTTTCCGCCTTCCTGGCTGAGCGCTACGGCACCGACGGGGCGCTGCAGCCGGGACGATCCGGCGGTTTCGCTGGAGGACGACCTTTGATCCCGCGGCGGCTTGCCGGGCACGGAATGCCTCGAAAATGTTGCCATACGGCGGGGCGTTTGAAGACCGCTTCCTGACCGGGCGGAAGTATCGGCGGTATATACCGACTATTTGGAATATTACAACGGTCTTGCGGCCCAGCGCGGATTACCGCGCTGGCGGCGCTGGTCAAACGGCTGACCGGCCGGCGCAGCCTGGCCATGTTTTTACCGGCTATCACACCGAGGCGCGTCTGCCGCATTCGGGCCATATGCGCTGCACCGATCCCGGAAAGTAATAAACGCGATGGCGCGCCGGTGTCTATATGACCGCAACGAGGCGGCAAGGCCCCTCTGGGCCCCATTCAAAGCATCGAAGCGTTCGGCAAGCTGTGGATGGACGAGGCCGATTACCGTTCCCGGTGCGCGGCGCAGGAAACAGCGAAGTGGCCGGCGGGCTGGACACCGGCGGATACTGCCGGTCGGTGGAAGGGCTGCTGGAGGTGGCGCGCGGGAGCTGGGCAAATGTATGGTGTATGGCGGCAGCGCCTGGTGGTTCGATATGGTCCAGGCGCGTGCTGGTACGATTTCGACGAATTCTGGCAGCTGGGCCGTCGGTTCAACGACTGGCACGCGAAGCGTGGCATGTGGCTGCAGCGGGCGGCCAGCCCGGACGTCGCTTTCTATCACCGACGAAAACGCGAGGTTTATCGTGAGGGCGATCCCTGCCTGCGCCAGGCGATGCTGCAGATGCGGGAGCCGCTGTATGCCTGCGGCCCGTCCTGCGGCTGGTTCCTGCTGCAGGATCTGCTGGAAGGGCACCTTCGGATACCCGTCTGGTGGTGCTTTTGCAGCCCTGGCGGCTGGATCACGATACGGGTCGAACGCCTGCTGCCTAAGCTGGGGGAAAACCGTGCGCTGATGGGCGGCATGGGGCAGACCGCGCCGGAGATTTCTGCCCGGCTGTGCGGGTGGCGGAGAAATCGGCCGGCGGCAGCACGATCCGGCTGGAAGCGATAACGCCGCCCGGCCTGTCCGGCATCGTAGATGTGGCCGAATGGAGACGGGACGGTGCCGACGGTGGGCGCCGGACGGGACGCCGGCGATGGCTCTGGCGGCGGACGGCCGCGGTATGCGTTCTGGGCGGCGCGCGGTGGCAACACCCGCGCAGTTGGTGCGCGCGGCCAGGCGGTGGGCACGTGTTGCCGACAGCGACGACGTCGTGTTTGCCGACAGCGGGACTGGTCGCTGCACGCACGCAGCGTGGCGGGAGCAAAAAACGATCGCTTTCCCCGGCGCGCTGGCGCGACGCGGTGAAAAACCGGTTTATCCGTACCGAC
>VOFK01001073.1_pt1 | contig 13729 bp, 24 predicted proteins | sample 5384121 | NCBI WGS metagenome assembly VOFK01 (sample SAMN12384730, study PRJNA508395) | human gut metagenome | isolation source: healthy gut J | host: Homo sapiens | reverse complement strand
GCCGGGCATGGCATGAGTTCAGTTGGAGATAAACCAACCACAGGTAGTTACCGCCAAGTGTAGTGAACCACAAGCCGTTGACAGTGATGTCATGGGTGAAGGAAGTGGTGTAGCGATTCTTTTGCGCGTACGCACAGAAACTTGATTAGGCTAAATGGTGGATGAGATTGCAATTCAAATCGAAGTCCAAAAAGGTAAACGTAAAACCAAGACAGTAAATCAAGACGTTGTGAAAGAAATAGGACCCATGTCTTACCCCCGGGAGGTCTCATGGACAAGGAATTCTAGTAAACTTTAAAATCAGTGATAGTACCCTTTGTAGCGAAAAAAGGTTAACCATGAGAATTCAGATGAAGTCATAGTAGGTAGCAATACTGAAGGACTGAAACGTTTATAGAGTGCGAATCTCTATTAGCAATGTTTGATAGTCCGAATATGAGAATAGCCTATTACTATGGAACGTAACCATAGATGGTAAAGGTAATTGGGATGTTTCCAAATAAATTTACAAATAGAAGGAGGAGCAAAGAAATGGAATTGATTGAAAAGATTTTAAGTGAAGAAAATCTACAGAAAGCAATCCGAAAGGTCAAGAAGAACAAAGGTGCACCAGGAGTGGATAAAATGACTGTGCAAGAGGTTGAGGAGTGGTTTAATCAATATAAGGAAGATCTAATTTCCAAAATTTTGAATAAACAATACAAGCCCATGCCCGTCAAAAGAGTCTATATTCCCAAACCTAATGGCAAACAAAGACCATTAGGAATACCCACTGTTGTAGACCGAGTAATCCAACAAGCTATGTTACAGGTACTAAATGAAATCTATGAGCCAGTGTTTAGTGAGCACAGTTATGGCTTTAGACCAAATCGTAGTGCACATATGGCAATGGAGGAAGTGCTTGGATATTTAAATGACGGATATGAATGGATTGTCGACCTAGATATTGAGAAATTCTTCGACACAGTAAATCATGATAAATTAATTTCAATCTTAAGAGAGCGTGTCAATGATAGTAAAACATTACATTTGATACGAGCTTATCTTCAAGCAGGAATTTTGGATAAAGGACTTGTAAGAAGTTCAACCATTGGAACCCCACAAGGAGGTCCGATTAGTGTAATCCTTTCAAACATCTATTTAGACAAGTTTGATAAAGAATTAGAATCTAGAAATCTTCGCTTCGCTAGGTACGCCGACGATTGTATCATTTTCGTTAAAAGCGAAATGAGTGCAAACCGTGTAATGAAATCAGTGACATCGTGGCTAGAAAGAAAACCTATTCTTGAAGGTTAGTGCAACAAAAACTAAAGTGGTTAGACCAACTAAAGGTCAATTTCTTGGTTTTACATTTTATAAGAATAGTGACGAGTGGAAATGTTGTCCTACTAAAGATAGGAAGAAACGTCTGTACTCAAATATTCAGAAATGGATGGAAAGAAAACATGCAGTTTCAAGACCTCTATCAGTTACATTTGAAAAATTGAATCAAATGGTCAGAGGTTGGATACAATACTTTAAAATCTCAAGTATCAAAGGTTTCTTGGAAGAATTTGGCCAGTGGTTGCGTCATAAAGTTAGATGTATCATCATTAAACAATGGAAAAGACCAAAGACTATATACAAGAATCTTATGAAACTAAATAAAGCATGTAGAAGTAATTTTACCCACGAAGATATATTTAAATGTGCTAACTCTAGACTTGGATGGTATAGGAGAAGTACTGGGAATATTGTAAATTTTCTTCTTTCTCCTATTGTTCTAGGCATAAAGAAAGGAGATAGGCCAGGTTTGGTCAATCCCCTTATTTACTATCTTGAGATTTTGTGATTCTTTATAGTTTCGATATAAATGTAGAGCCGTATACGAGACCCGTACGTACGGTTCAATGGGAGGGGCGATAATTTTATCCCTCTACCCTATTTGATGCAGGAATATGACAATAAGCACCTGGATTTTTGTCTAGATATTTTTGATGATATTCTTCGGCATTAAAAAAGTTTTTCATAGGCTCTACTTCAACAGCTAGAGGTGAATCATATTTCTTTTTTTGGATTTCGTTGTATTTAGATTGAATGGTTTCTAAATCTGTTTTTTCCACATAATAAATACCTGTACGATAGGAAATACCAATATCTTCACCTTTGTTGATTGACGGATACCGGATCAATGATATCAAAGTATAAGTCTAATATTTTAGATAATGAAATTGTGTTGTCATCATATTGAATTTCTAATGTTTCTGCATGACCTGTAAGCCCTGCTTTAACATCTTTATATTCTGGATTTTGTGTTTTACCATTCGCATATCCAACCATTGTTTTTAAGATGCCATCAAATTGATCAAAATAGTGTTGTACACCCCAGAAGCAGCCACCTGCTAAATATATTGTTTTTATCATTTTAATTTATAATATTTTCCTTTCGAATCCTTTTTATATCGACCTACTTTTTTGCGTAATCACTTTCGATCCATTTTGAAAGTTTACACTTCTTTTGTTTATTCGCTAAGATAGGCATTAAATATTTGCTTAAATCATCAATCGATGCATAGCGTGTATTGATTTTAGGATACTTTTTTAAAACTTCTAAAACCTCTTCATCACTTGCCTCATTTGGCTTTTGATTTGTTTGTGGCTGTTGTTTTTTTACTTTTTGAACTTGTTTTGGTTGTTCTTCTTTTAATGGCAATAAGAATGGGTCTCTTGTTTGTAAGATTTCGATGTCGATGTCTTTACCTTGAAACATTAAAGCTTGTTTAATACCATGAAATCCTTGATCATTTGTGACAAGAAGAATTTTTTTAGGTATAACATTGGCGACAACTTGACCAAGAAGTGTAGCACAATAGATGTCCGCAAAATTCTTTTGACTTTGGTGTGTATTGAAACAATAGGAATTAGGAAAATCTTTGGCAATCGTAAAGATTTGTTGCCATGCTTTTTGTCCTATTTTTTCAAAGTTTCCAAAGAAAAAGAAAACGCTAGGACTTGTGGCGTTCAGTGTATTAATATCGAATTGTTGGACATTTTCACAGTCAATACAATAGAGTGTACAGTCTTCAAAATTATCGATTTGTATATTTTGAGGTGAAAAACTCATGCATTGAGAAAATGTTCCAATTGAAAAATTAAGTTGTGACATTTCATTCATCCTTTCATAAATAATTATAGCACAACATGGTATTCTTTCCTTTTATTTGTTATAATAAACTTCAAAGGGGGAGTTTTAGTGGCTTATTATCACATCTTAAAAGAACGTCGTACAAATCTAAAACTTTCCATTCAGGATGTTTCAAATCAGACGCGTTTAGCGCCTCAATATATACAAGCTATCGAAGAACATAACTTAGATGTTTTTTCGGATGATTTTTCTTTTGTTCGTTATTTTGTACATGCATATTGTGATGCCATTGGTGTAAATTGGCAAGCAATCGCTGATGAAGTGGACATGGATATTAATGAAGTGGCTCATCAAAAAGATATGGCTTTGACAATGGCACAAAGACGAATGGTAGAGCAGATGGCGAGTGTTCAAAAGAAAAAGAAGTCATCGACAAAAAAGAAAAAATCTTGGTTTCAAAAACATGTAAGTCGAACAAGTTCTTCTTTGAGTACAAATCAATCGCAATTGATTAAAGTGCTTGTCCTGATTGGAATTGTAGGTTTATGCGTTTTATCTGTCATTAATTTTGGGCTTCGTGCCATTTCAAATCAGAAACTTCAAACGCAAGAGGCTTTGCGTCAAGAACAGCTTTCAAAAAAAGAACAGGAAACCAATAAATTGGCAAATCAACGTCAAAAGGCAAAGGAAGCAGCCGTTTAGTTGTCGAAAAAATAAGTGATGAAACCAATGCATATCAGCTTTCAAATATACAATCGGATGTAAGAAAATTAGATTTAAGTATTACTTTACCGACTAAGTCAAAGATCACTGTGACAAAAGATGGTGAAACGATCAATGATGATACAAAAGTATATACGGGTACATTTACGCAGTCTCTAGAATTATCCGAGAATTGTACTTTTGAAATTAGTATTGAAACATATTCGGATAACTCGATTACTATTGATGGAAAAGAGATTTCTTTTGATAAAACAGATTGGCAAGAAGGTCAACCGGCTGTTATAACTTTACAGGTTGGAAAAGGAAATCAAAAAGAGACTGAAGAATATTCAGAATATGATAGTGGCTATGATTATGGTTACTCAGATGAATATTATGGACAAGAGGGGATTATACATATGACCAAAATGAATATACCGAACAGACTAACGATTATTAGAATTTTATTAGTACCGGTAGTTGTAGCTGTATATTTGTGTATGGATCCTACTTTTGCGTAATTGATGAAACAAGCGGCTTAGCCCTTCGAGATGTGATTGCGTTTGTGATCTTTGCGGTTGCGAGTATTACCGATTTCTTTGATGGAATGTTGGCAAGAAAGAACAATTGGATTACTTCATTTGGAAAATTTGCCGATCCAATCGCAGATAAGATGTTAGTCAATACAGTATTGATCTTGATGGTTTATTTTCATCAGGCCAATGTGATTGCGGTATTATTGATGATCGCAAGAGACTTGATCGTAGATGGGTTAAGAATGAGTGCTGCAAATTCTGGTGAAGTTGTGAGTGCAGGAATTTTTGGAAAGTTAAAAACTGTACTACAAATGTTTGCGCTTGTGTTCTTATTGTTGAAAGATTGGCCATTTGTCTATATGGGTATTTGTATGGATCAAATTTTGTTGTGGGCAGCAACAGCGGCTTCTTTATATAGTGGATTGATTTATTTCAATCAATTAAAAAAATATGTTTTGGAGACTATGTAATGAATGATGCAAGACAACTAGTTTCTTTATGTACAGAAAATCATTTAACCATTTCTAGCTGTGAAAGTTTAACGGCTGGATTATTTACGAGTACGATCGCCTCCATACCTGGGGCAAGTGCCATATTAAAAGGTGGCTTAGTGACTTATTTTACACCAATGAAAAGTGTATTGGCTCATGTGGATGTGGACTTAATTCAAAAATATGGTGTAATCAGTGAAGAGTGTGCGTATGCGATGGCTAAAAATACAAGACAAATTATGGATGTGGATTATTGTATTTCTTTTACAGGAAATGCTGGACCGGATGCTTGGGAAGAAAAACCAGCGGGAAGAGTATATTGTGCAATCGCATCAAAAAAAGCTATTCAAGTGTATGGTTTTCAATGTACAGGTTTGTCTAGAAATGATGTTAGAGAACATGTTGTTATGCAGATGATTGATATATTGATTCAAACAATTCAAAAGGAGAATATATGCCAAAAGAAAAAAAGTAGAAACAAATAAAGATAAGCTTTTAAGTGATGTTTTAAATGAAATCGAAAGGGAATATGGTAAAGGTTCTGTCATGAAACTTGGGGATCGAGCGGCTGTTGATATTGAACCTATTCCTTCAGGAAGTTTACTTTTAGATGATGCCTTGGGTATTGGCGGATATCCAAAGGGAAGAATTATTGAAATCTTCGGTCCGGAATCAAGCGGTAAAACAACGCTTGCTTTACATGCCGTTGCTGAAGTTCAAAAAAAGGGTGGTCGAGCAGCCTTTATTGATGCGGAAAATGCGATCGATCCTGTATACGCAAAAAATCTAGGTGTTAATATTGATGAATTAATTTTATCTCAACCAGATTCAGGTGAACAAGGATTAGATATTATGTTGATGCTTGTAGAAAGTGGAGCTGTTGATTTGGTTGTTGTAGATAGTGTTGCAGCTTTAGTTCCACAAGCCGAATTAGATGGTGAAATGGGTGATAATCAAGTTGGATTACAAGCTCGTATGATGTCTAAGGCTATGCGTAAGCTTGCCGGAGCAATGAACCAAAATGATTGTACAGCTATTTTTATCAACCAGCTTCGTGAAAAAGTCGGCGTTATTTATGGAAATCCAGAAACAACACCGGGTGGGCGAGCTTTGAAATTCTACTCATCTGTTCGTGTAGATATTCGTAAGGCAGATGCCATTAAAAATGGTACAGACATTGTAGGTAATAAAGTCAAAGTAAAAATTGTTAAAAATAAGGTAGCTCCTCCATTTAAATCGGCTGTACTTGAAATTATGTACGGAGAAGGAATCTCTTATATTAGTGAACTATTAGATTTATGTGTTGATGCCAATATTGTAAAAAAGGCAGGGGCATGGTTCAGCTATGAAGGAGAAAAAATTGGACAGGGAAAAGAGGCTGCCAAAGCTTACATCAAGGCAAATCCAGAATTCAAATCAATGCTTGAAGAGAAATTAAAGGAGTTTAGAACAAACAAAGATGTTGAAGAATAAGAGTTCTGCGTAGAACTCTTATTTTCTTTAGAGGTATATATTATATGGCACGTTTGGGAAATAAGAATTATAAATCTATTCAAAAAGTGAATTAAATAATCCGGTTGTATTTGTGGTGGATATGATAAAAAGGGTTTGTGAATAAAGGCCCACTTCATGATGAAGCTATTGGCAATGTGGAAAAGAATATTGAAAATCTATTAACATGTTTAGAGTGCAACAATGTTTTTTGTGTGTGATTCACATCCTCCAAAGACGCGTGAATTCAATTCGTTTCCAGCACATTGTGTAATTGGAAGTGAAGAATCTGAAGTAGTTGATTCTTTAAAGCCGTTTGTGAAACATGTCATCAAGAAGAACAGTACGAATACGTTTATGGCACCTGAATTTGAAGAGTTTTTAAATTCAGATTTGAAATATTATCGTGATATAATTGTGACAGGTTGTTGTACAGATCTTTGTGTGCTTCATTTTGTGTTAAGTTTAAATACTTGGTTCAATGAACACAATATGGATGAATATCGTATTATCGTGGTTGAAAACTGTACAGAAACCTATCATATACCAGAGATACATGAAGCTACATTCTTTAATGATGTCGCATTTAGAATGATGGAAATGAATGGCATTCAAGTTGTTTCTGAAGTAAGGGGAGTAAAGATTATAAAATGAAAGATAAGAGAAATTTAAGTTTAGTCATGGACTTTTATGAACTAACAATGAGTCAATGTTATTTTAATGATAATAAAGACAAAGAAGTCGTATTTGACTTATTCTATCGTAAAAATCCGGATGACGGGGGATATTGTGTATTTGCAGGTTTAGAACAGGTTGTGGACTATGTTTCAAATTTGCATTTTGAAAAAGAAAAGATATTGATTATTTGCGCTCATTAAACCAATTTAGTGAAGAGTTTTTTAGAATATTTATCATGGACTGTACGTTTTACAGGAGATATTTATGCGATTCCGGAAGGAACACCGGTATTTCCTCATGAACCATTGGTTCGTGTCAAAGCACCAATTATTGAAGCACAACTTGTAGAAACGGCATTACTTTTGGCTATCAATCACCAAACTTTGATTGCGACAAAATCACGTCGTATTGTACAGGCTAGTGAAGGAAGAGCGGTTATGGAATTTGGTGCACGACGTGCTCATAACTTTGATGCAGCTATTCTAGGAGCTAGAGCAGCTTATATTGCAGGTTGTGCAGGAAGTGCTACAACATATTCTGGTAAAGAATTTGGTGTACCAGTACTAGGAACAATGGCGCACTCATTTATTCAAAGCTTCGATACCGAATATGATGCGTTTATGTATTATGCTAAAACATATCCAAACGCATGTACTTTATTGATTGATACATATTCTACTTTAAAATCAGGTATTGTGAATGCGATTAAAGTAGCTAAGGATTATTTAGAACCCAATGGGATACCGTTTAAAAAGGTGTTCGTATCGATAGTGGAGATATGGCATATCTTTCTAAAAAAGTTCGTAAGATGTTAGATGAAGCGGGTATGGAAGATTGTAAAATCGTTGTATCCAATTCCTTAGATGAATATGTCATTGAATCTTTGATTCATCAACAAGGTGCTAAAATTGATTCGTTTGGTGTTGGTGAAAACTTGATTTGTTCAAAAAATTCACCAGTATTTGGTGGTGTTTATAAAATGGTGGCGATTGAAAAAGATGGTCAAGTAATCCCAAAAATCAAAATCAGTGACAATGTTGAAAAAGTGACAAATCCAGGTATGAAGAATTTAAATCGTATTATGGATAAAGAAACAGGTATGGCCATTGCCGATTTATTGACATTAGAAGATGAAGTCATTGATACAACACAAGATTTTACAATCTATCATCCAATGTCACGTTGGAAATATAAAGTGATTCCAGCTAATACATATACAGTACGTGATATGTTAGTGCCAATCTTTAAAGATGGAAAATTAGTTTATAATCTACCAACTCTAGAAGAAATTCGTGCATACAGCGAAAAGGAACTTGCTACAATTTGGGATGAAATCAAACGTTTTGTATATCCACAAGAATATTATGTTGACTTAAGTGAAAAGTTATTAAATCTTAAGTTAGAAATGTTGAAGAAGTATAAATAAAAAAGAAACCGTCGCTTGACGGTTTTTTTGTGTTAAATACAGCTTTCAAAGAATGCACGCATATCTTTGGCTAATAGATCAAAGCTTTCTTTACCAAGATAAGCCATATGACCACTTGGATATTCACCAATTGTAACTCGATTTTGATCTAGATTGGAATGGGTTGCCAAATATCTGGCATTTCCAGCAGTAGTACATAAATCATATAGACCTGAGGCAAAGAAGACTTTCATCTGTTTGTTTCTTCGCATGCATCCAGCTAAGGATTGAGCAGGACTTGTTTTGAATTCACGATTCCATGTCATATTTACATCAAAGACTAAGCCTTTTGAGATACGATCACTTGTGATATTTAATTCTTGACGCATCAATCCATAAGCAGTCTGGAAAGCAGGTGTATATTGTCCCATAGCTGGGTCATCCGCAATGACATTGGCTTCCATGATTTCTGGATCATCATTCCAAGTATAACGACCGTCATAGAATCCTAAAGCTAAACCTTTATCTTCTAATAGTTTATGCGCAAAACCTTTCTGCATATCCATATGTAAATGGTGTCTTAACCAATAGGTTTGATCAATACCTGAATAATAGGCTAATTTAGCTGCGATTTCTTCTTTGTTCGGGCAGGCATCTCCTAAAAAAATAAAGCTGTAACATATTCAGTGGATGCGAATGTAAAGGCTTCATCAATAAAGTCTTTTTGTGAAATATTTTCTTTTGGATTATGGAAATAATTTGTGGCAGCCATTGTGATTAAGTCTGTAGCACTAGCTTCAACTGGAAGTTTTTCAATAAAGTAACTTCCAAAGTAAGAAGATACCACTCACACTAATGCCCATTGTATCGGCTTTTCAGGACCTGCACCCATAAGTTCTCCTGCAAGTAAGGCACTTCTTGCGGTGCCATAGCTTTCACCAGCTAGTAAGACTGGGGAATTTCTACGATTATAGCGAGCTAAGAATTGTTCAATGAATTTAGAAACACTACGAACATCGCCATGTGTTTCATAAAATTCTTTTCTTGCCTTTTCTTGAATCAAACGACCTAGTCCAGTTCCAACGGGGTCAATAAAGACTAAATCACATAAGTCTAATAAACAATGTGGATTGTCTTCTAATTCAAAAAGGTGGAACTGTAGGAAGGTTTAGTTCATCATCTAATTTTACAATTCTAGGACCAAACAATCCCATGTGAAGCCAAAGACTTGCACATCCTGGACCACCATTATAAATAAATAAGATGGGACGTTTTGAATTGTCTTGAACATCACTTCTAAAATAGGCATAACTAAAGATGGATGCGACTGGATTATTTTCTTCATCTACAAAGAAATTATCTTCACAAATTGTATGATAAGGAATGGTTGTTCCTTGAATTTGTAGGCTTCCATCTGCCTCATATTTTGATTTTTCTAAGTTTTCTTGAATACGCATTACTTTACCTCACACTTTTTTTAATAAAGACATTGAAGATGTCTTGCATCTCACCATATTTATGGGACAAGGCTTCTGGATGAAATTGTACGGCATAAATAGGTAGAGACTCATGTTCAATGGCTTCAATAATGCCATCTGGTGCTTTAGCTACAACTTTAAAGTGTGGTGCTAAATCCTTGATGGCTTGATGATGAAAAAACTATTCACATAAGCTTCATCACTTAAGCTAGGATATAAAAAACTATCCTTTTCAATATGGATTTTATGACTTGGATTTTCTCTTTTTTTCTTGTTGCGCATGTTTGATTACATTTCTTTTTTACAATACGACAAATTTTGATATAGAGATCCTTTAAAATAGACATTCAACATCTGTATGCCACGACAGATTCCAAAAATAGGAATCTGTTTTTCATTGGCATATTTTAATACTCGCATTTCATAATAATCACGATCTAAACTTGAATTACCTTGTAAAGGTTCTGGATTTTCATTATAAATCATAGGATTTACATCAATTCCACCTGTCACAATCAATCCATCTAATAGATTAACTTGAGCTTGAATTGTATCATAGTCATTTGTGATTGGAAGAATGATCGGACAGCCACCGGCACGAATGACACTATTAATATAGGCTTCATTGATAAACTGTTTAGGAAGATTTTCTTTATCCAATTCATTACAAGTTAGACCAATAATAGGCCTATGCATTTTGATCCTCTAAAAGAGAGATTTCAATTTTTTCGGTTTCTTTTATGATATATTTACCTGGAATGGCTTCATCTACATATTCCATTTCACCATTTTGATTATCAAATGGATCATTTGGCAAAAGTTTTTAGCTGGTACAAAAGCACCTTGGAATTTTGATGAGCATGGTGTTCTAAATGGATCTAAATGTCCAAAATAGAAATCTTGTCTTTCCAAGTTTTTAGCACGATAGGATCCACCACCAAATGAACAATCCGCATATAACCATCCATATGGAGCTACATAGAATCTTGCCCAGTCATGATTACCAATGGTTTCAGGTGTAGTATAAAGTCCAGCTTGCCAAGTGGCAGGAATGCCCGCAATACGACATAGAGTAATAAATGTCAATGCTTGTAAACCACAATCTCCCTTTAATCCTGTTGTGATATATTCTGGAATACAAGGTAAAGTCGCATAAGCACGTACATATGAATAGGTCACATGTGTTGTGATATAGTTATAAATCAATTTCGCTTTTAATAATGGATTTGTTTCTTCACCAATGATTTCTTTAACTAGATCCTTTAAGTAATCTGTAAATACAACATGTGGCGCATATTCTTCAAGACAAGTATCTGGATGTTCATCTGTTGTTACAATACTTGGGTCTAATTCTTCATAGTGCATATGATTGATAAATTCATATTCTACACTGAATTCTTCACCTTTTTTCATATGGCTTTTCAATATATACACATCTTTGATCTACACTATTGTCATTTACTAGACCTTCATGAGATGTATTTAATAATTTAAAAATCTTCAACCTGCGCATATTCTTTCGGAATAGGAAGCCATACACGAATTGTTTTTTTCCTGGCTTTTCAAATGCAGAATCTACCTTCAAGCTTGTCTTGACATGAATCTTGCAGTAAACATCCTTTTCTTCCTTCATTTTATGCATTACATCATCTAATAAAGTACTTGCAGCACCATCTTTTTTCAATTAAACGATCTTTATATGCTTTACGCACTTTAATTAGGTTTTCAAAGAAATTGTCTTTTAAATACATTTTTCCCTCAATGAAAATCCATTCAAACGCATTGTCTTTGAATAATTCATCAAATTCTTCATCTTTAAAATCGGAAATTTTAGACTTTAATAACTCGATAGCATCTTCTTTTGAATACGTAAAATTTTCAGGAAGACGAGAAATCAATTCTTTTTCTAATTCTAAACGCTCCTTTAATTTGGTAGGAATATCTTTTTGAAGACGCAAATCAATCATTTCCTGCATCAGTTTAAATTGCCCGTTCCATTTTAATTTCATTAAATCTTCTGGAAGTGGCGTGTTCAATGTTGTCATGTTCATAATAGTTCACCTCATTTTGATTATACGCTATTATGAAAATTATTACATAAAAAAATGAAACTTATTGAAATAAGTTTCGAATTAATTCCTCCTGAGAGTATTTTTCCTGTGTTTTTTTATCTACACTCATTAAAACAGGCGGTAGTTTTCTAAATGATTTGTAGTACTGCAAAATTAAAGATAATGCGAAAAAAGGTGCCCATTCAATAAGTGTCATATTTTCTTTTTTGGTTCTAATAAAAATCCATCTTTTAAGACTTTACAATTTAGGGCATATTCAATTCATTACCGAAATTCACTTTTTAATATTTCTTCATCAAAAGATAGAATAGAACTCAAGTTATCTAAAGGCGCATTCATACTATATTGATATGTATGTTGATCGATTTGTTTCATCACTAACGTTTTATATTTCATGCTCTTATTGTAGCGCATAATAGTTTTTGTTTCTGTTAAATAATATTAACATGGTATAATTCTATAGGTGATAAAAATATGACATTTGAACAAATGAATTTAGATAAAAATATTATACTAGCTTTACATACACTAGGCTATGAAAAACCATTGCCCGTACAAGAACAAGTCATTCCCAACATTCTTTCGCAAACGGATTGTATTGTTAAATCAAGAACAGGAAGTGGTAAAACGGCATCTTTTTGCGATTCCTATCATTCAAAATCTAGAAATTGATGAAAGAAGTCCACAAGCGTTGGTACTTACTCCCACTCGAGAACTAGCTTTACAGATTCAACAAGATTTTGATCGTATTGGAACCTTTAAAAAAATCAAGACACTACCTATATTTGGTAAGCAGCCATTTAAGTTTCAAAAGGAAGATTTGAAACAAAGATGTCACGTTGTGATTGGTACGCCAGGAAGAGTTTTAGATCATCTTCAACAAGGAACACTGGATCCATCAAAAATTAAATATGTAGTCTTGGATGAAGCGGATGAAATGTTGAATATGAACTTTTTTAGATGAAGTGCAGGCTATTTTAAAAATATATGCCTAAAAAAAACATGTAACTTGTTTATTTAGTGCAACCTATCCTGCAGTGATTCAAAGAATGAGTAAGAAATATTTGTATAAACCAACTAAAATTGATCTAACAAGTACAAATAAGCCAAATATTCTAGAAGAAGCCTATCACGTCAATGAAGAACATAAAGAATTATTCCTTCTTCATTTATTGGCATTAAAGAAACCAGAATCCTGTATGATCTTTTGTAAGACTCAGGCAAGAGTGGATGAAGTCTATGCATGTTTAGAAAAGAATCAAGTTAGTGTCGATAAAATTCATGGTGGTATGATGCAAGAAGAAAGATTATCACATATGCGACGCTTTAAAAAAGGAAAGGTACGTATTTTAGTGTGTACCGATGTCGCAAGTCGAGGAATCGATGTTTTTAAAGTGGAGATGATCATTAACTACGATATGCCTAGTCCCGTTGAAACATATACACATCGTATTGGACGTAGTGGAAGAGTTAATGAACAAGGCTTAGCTATAAGTTTAGTGAATGAATATGATGGAGTTCGAAAAAGAAAAACTAGAGGAATATCTAGGCTATAACTTGCCATTTAAAGAAGAGGGTGAAGTGTATTTAAGTGATTTAGATATTTTAGATTCATTAAAAAGAATCAATCGTGTGGTGGTCGATAAATCAAAAGATTTAAGAAAGGGCATCACTAAAATCTATTTGAATGGAGGAAAAAAACAAGAAGATTCGTCCCGGCGATATTGTAGGGGCTATCTGTGAAAATTGATG
>VOFK01002385.1_pt1 | contig 13736 bp, 20 predicted proteins | sample 5384121 | NCBI WGS metagenome assembly VOFK01 (sample SAMN12384730, study PRJNA508395) | human gut metagenome | isolation source: healthy gut J | host: Homo sapiens | reverse complement strand
TATTACGCGTATTGCCGCCCAGTGCGACACGCCCATTTTTCAATAAAGATGTCCCTGTTATCATAGTCGTAACTGTTCAACAGGTTCTGTTGCCCAACACTTTGCTTCTCCAGCTTTAATATGCTTTGAAATTCTCTTTAAAGATCTGTAGCAAAATGTGGCATTTGCTTGTTGCTAATTATGCGTGTATGAGGACTTCCGATTTTGACCACTCTTTTAAGGTGTCAATGCAAGTTTTCACTGTACGCATTTGCAAAATAAAATGAATTAATAAGTTCAAGTTTGGAATCAGGATCTTCTTCTATTTAAAGCCAATCCTATCACTGTTAATCCATCAAGCAGAGCGTCTATGAGACGTTTGCTTAATTGACGAATTCCTACACTATTAGGGGTTCGTTCCCACATTTCTATAATATACATTAAATTTCTTGTTTCTCTGTAACAGGTGCACCTCTTATTACGAATTGTCTTTTTAAGCTATTAATTAAAAGATTTTATTCAATAATGTAAGTTCTATTACATATAGTTTATTTTATTAAATTACTTTTATTTTTTCCTTTATAGAGTATGACAATTTCATGTAGATATTAGAGCAGAGTCAAAAAAGGACACCTAATTACACAAAATGCAATGTTCTCACTAGTTAATTGTTGCAATTTTGCTGCTGGGGAAGGAAGTTGCTAACACCAATGTACCAGCTGCCGAACGACGAGCCTACCGCGCCCAGTACTTAAGAATTGGTAGAAAAGAAATCGTCTGCAAAATAATTCCGGCTGCTTTTGAAAAATTGCAACTTCCATTTTATCATCATCATAATCTCACTCGCTTGCCCTGGCGTGCCAATACATACGCATAAGTTCACCAACAGATGGTAGGTACCAATTATGATATTTAAATTTGTTGCCAATTCTTCGCCTGCTTTTACTGTGGGTTGATAAGCATAGCATTTGCTGGCAGCAGGGATAATAAAATTGTTGATATTTTTACTAAAGATTTTTTCATTGTTGAGGTATGTTATTTTATATACTGGGTTAACATCAAGCTTGTTCAGTATATAAACTCCAGCTGCTTTCGAACATCGGCAAACATTAACCCAGAATCTTCTAAGATTTTAGTTTTCATGTTGAATAATTAAAGTTTTGCTAAACCTGGGGTGGAACTGTCACCTTTTATAGGCAACCCGATAAATTGCTAACCAGCCAATTCCTCTTTTCCGTATTATCGTATTTACAGCTTTGATACTATCTCCAACAGCAGCTGTTTAACATTCTGAATCTACATAAACCGTCAAGTATTTTCATCTACATAATTATCTGTTTATATAGGTTGGGAGGTATGACCTTGGTAAAATCATATTCTGTAGGTTGTAAGCCGATGCTGTGTAATGGTAGCAATTGAACATATCATATACACTATAATTAACATCATCTTGTATTCCAATAGGATAAATGCATATTGTTTATTCCACTCTTCTGTTTGTCCTGTATTTTGAGGACCCCATACACCTGAATTTTCAAGATTTAATGCTACGCATACGTCTATCATTATGGCATCTGCTTTGGATTTATGTAAACAAATTCCAACTTCTTTCAGCAGTTGTAGGACCATAAGTTTCCATCATAAAATACATAATCTCCGAGATGGGCACGTCTGGGGTATAAACCAATATCCCATGATGCTTCAAGCACTTTCGTTTTTTGTTAGATAACATCTTAAAGTTGTATGTGGAGCAATCTTCGCTCTAATTGAGATACATTGATAACGCAATAATCTTTGGCAATATTTATTTTTTGCATACAAGTTGGTATCTAATGACCAACGAATACTAACTTCATCATTCCCATTAGTGGTATTCGGCTTACAGTAAAAGTGTGTGTTCACCTGTAGAATAAATGTATTGGCTTCCTTTGATTTCTATAGCTGCAATAGGGTTGAGTAGTAAGTAATATGAAGATTGTTGTTTTCATCGTCTACATTTCCCCAATGATACAACCAGTCAATTTTATTGTTAAAATTAGGCCGGTTGGTAGTATTGTTTATTACTGCTATTTTTTTTCCAGATACACTACTATCTGTAATAGAAGCCAAATAGTTAATCATATAAAGAAACCTCGGTCCAGTTTATACTTGCTAACTTTAAATAATTCAACGGGGCGTTACCTGTAAAGCATAAAATTAAATATGGTACGCGAATCTGCAATTCCTGCGCCAATTGATAGGCTTTGCATTCGGTCAGCTCCTTCCAAAGTGATAGTTCTCAAATTAGGTTGTTGATCTAAAGACAAAGATGTTAGAGTTCCAGGAAGATGAACTTCTTCTAAATATTCGGTAGCTGGAAGAACAACGGAAGAAGACAACATTGTTCCTACTAAATTCAACATTCTAAGTTTAAGCAAAAATAGATAAATCTAAACCACCTACTAAACTAGCGACACGTTTTAATACTAGTTCTTTGCAACAAAGGGCAGCAATTGTTGTCATACCAGTAGGACGGAATTCGACTACCTCATTTTCATCTACATGAAAAGTTGTAAGACGAGCACCGCTTAAATTAAATGTTTCTCCTAAACTTTTGTATCTGTAAAAGTCACCAATGGAAACGCATATAATCAATACCATTTAAGAAAATATTAGTATTGCCATCTGAAGTTCCAACATTGACATCGTATGTTTCTCCGGCTTTAATACGTGGAGACAGTGCGTTACCAACCCCATAAGATAGTGTCGAACCTATGGCAAATGAGGGGGTACATCCAAAATATGTGGTACAATAGAAAATTTAAATTGTGGACGTGTACAATCTGTTTTTTTATTATAGACCGGAAGTTTAATGAACCTGCTGAACCTTCACCGTCACGCCTTCCAAAGTCTCCAAAGGCTGCATAAGAAGATATGTAGGTAAGTCTGCGTGCAACCCATTGCATTTCTGCTTGTAATCCATCTCCTAAACTTTGTGTTATGGGATCTGTACCATTTGTGTATTTATTTTCCGGGTCTGAACTCACATAGGCGGTTCTGGCACGTTCATATACAAGACGGGCCACTTCATTGTAAGCAACGGCTGGGGAAATAACGTTGTACGTAAAAATAATATTTTCCATACAGCCCATTAAAAAGTTCCATCATCACTTAATTTAAGCATTGCTTGTAATATAGAGCGCATATTGGTACGCAATTCATCTGGAAAGGCATTTTCCATTTGGTTAAATAGTGCATTTCCTTCGCTATTCCAATAAAACCTCCATCATTGTTTTTATCATGTTCTTCTACATAGTAAGGTTTTTCTCTTTGCCCTACATTATTTTACAGGAAATATTGTGTCCAAATCATCTTGATGCCAACCAATTAAATGAGTTTTTGGGTCAACATAAAAATATATATTCTTCCCTCTGTTATCACTGGCGGCAATTAACTTACAAAAATTCATAGCAAAATGAGTTTCTGTAAGATTAAAAAGTATTTTCCTGCATCAGCCTTGAACAATGCTATTCTAGCCGTTTTGAACGATGAGTTAATTGCTATCCCAATCTGTACCGCTGGCAATATTCCCGCATTGTTCGTTGATATTTACAGTCGAATATCTTCCACTTTCAATCTTTTCAATGCCCTGCACCCACCCAAGTAGAAGTAATGAAATCATATCTGAATAAATCGAACTGTGCATTGTTACGCCCTGCTTTGGTCAGCCAATAATGCTTGGAGGTATCAAGATTTTCTGCTGCATTTAAATCTTCAATGGTACCGTTGAAATAATCTATATTATCATAATGCTTAAAGACAAAGTTAAATCCACTTTTGATAGGGGCGATCTTATTGGTATCCCCAAAGACCAGACTCATTTGCTTTTCGCCGTTATACATCCAATCTTCTTCACCTTCTAAAAGTGACATCTTCATCAATCAAGGTACGCGGCACATCACCAAAAGCACGGTCATTATCAGCTCGCTTCTAGGCATACATAATCTGGAAATTTTGTTTTTGTCGTATCCGAATGTCGGTTTGTCTCCTTACCTGGTCCAAAAGTCATAAAAGATTTAAATTGTGGTTCGGAATTCTCATCTTCTTGTACAAAGAACAAAAACGGTTTTTGAAGTACAGCTACACGACAATTTTCAAAACCTTCTGTATTGGTAATGGAATTACCACCACATACAGCTTTAAATAAATCATTAAATAGAGCTGTAGAACCTATTTTATGACTTTGTGCTGAACTTGCAAAATTTACTTTCCCTACCAATTTGAGTGCTCCGGGTACATCGTTGGTTAACTGATAACATTTACCACGATTTACTCCATTTTCATCAACCCAATATCCATCTTCATTGAAGCTCCATTGTCCATTCCACCACCAATACAACATGGATGAGGTTCCTTGACCTTTTCGTTCATGTCGTACAATGTTCCACTATTCTCCGGTTCTCCAGGGATATGGATAATTAAAGTTCCGTTGAATTTGTCCTTTTTAGTATTGCCATAAGTAGCATATTTACCTTTCCAAAGAATAACATTGTATTTTTCATAAGCAAGATCGTAGCTGATAGTGTTACCATCAAGAATATTATTAGAATCGCGGAATGCTATTTTTTCTTCACTATTATCTAAGGATGCCATATAGTTTTGGCGCACATCATTAGCTGTGAGTGCTTTCTTATACACCTTAATACTGTAAATGTCAATGTCGGCTCCAGAACTACCAATACGGATGCCTTGTGATGTTTGCTTTCCGTCTACATATTGTACGAAAGTGTCGTTCTGTTGCATAGTTGATTTCACGGTTAATAATTCCATTTAAGAAAATGCGGCAATAGTTTTGTCCGGTGCTAGATAAGTTATACAATAAATTAACCGCGATTTTAGTACGTACACCTTCATTGTAGCCGACATCTTGATTTTTACGGGTTACTTTAGATTGGGTCATGAAACAGGCATCAATAGGTTTCATTTTCCCAACCTAGCGGATTATTATCTTTTGTGTAAGAACACATGCGTAATATCGGTTCATCTTCGTTGGTTACATTGCGAATAGCATAGTCTATTTCAAATGTAAGAGAACCTGTTTTTTGAGCTTGGATAAAGTCGGAGAACGTCTCATAATCAATTGCTATGTTTCTTCCACTAGGAACACGCAAACATTTGATCCCATTATCGTCTTCAACCCAACCATCACTAATAAAACCAAAATTTTCAAAGGTCGCGGGAACATTCTCGCCTGAAACTGTATTAATAATAGTATCTGGGTGGGTTTCTGTATTACTACGTAGTTTTGGATTGATAATTAAATCGGCACCATCAGTCGGGGCAAAATTTTGTGAGTTATCGATATTAAAACTAATACGATCACGCAAATATTTTTCTCCAGTGCTAAATAACATATAAGCACTGAAATTCGTTTCTTTACTTTCGATTTCTATCATATTGCCAAATGTGTAAACCACACCATTTGGGCTTGCTGTTCAGTGTAAGACAGATAATTCTCAACCTCTTGAATGTCTGTTAATTTAAAAGTAACAGGTAATACATCTGAACCTGGGTTATATATTGCCCATTGGAAAAATTGAACGGATGTCCAGTTTACAAGAGACTCGACTATCTTGTTCAACATGATATATGGAGTTTTATTGTCAGGATCTGAAACTACCATAACCTGTGAAACAATGTGTTCACTTTCCACATCTGTGCCGTCTACAGATAACCAAAGCCTCAATTTCATGTACTCCATGAGACATAACTTTAAACAGAATCCCCTTCAGTGTCAGTTACGTCAAACTGGTTTGGAGTTTCTGTGTACTCAACTTTTACCAACAGCATATTGAACAGAACGTACACCGCCTTCACCACTGATTTTTTAAATTTAGTGTTTTTGGCTACAGCACCGGTATATGTATATAACAAAGACATAGCAGCACCAGTAATAGGCTGCTGCCACTCATTTCGGAACGTAAGTTACAATTCTGTTTTTTAACACTTTGGAACACTACATAAGTTGTGGTGCTTTGTGTTTGGTCTCCGGTTACAATGATACGTAATTGGACAGGTTCCGCTGTTAAGTAATCCACTAATATCTACATCTGTATAAGTATCACTGTCAGCTTCTACACTCTTAATTGCCATTGTGCCAATTGTACGCCATGAATCAGAAGCGGAAGAACGCCTTTGAATAGTCATCGTACCGTCTTCATAGGTATTTGCATATTTCCCAGTAACAGGATTGTATGTTTGGGAAGTAAAACGCATTTTAGAACTACGCACCATCAATGCTTACATAATTTGTTTGATTACTGGCCGTAGTTAATTCTACAATATTCATTACCCCCTGTTCGTCACTAATAGGGATAGTAACATCAAAGCAATTTTAGTGCTTGATTCTCATCAGGGTCAGCAAGCCATTCATTGTATGTGTTTTTATTAGCAAATGCTCGAATATGATAAAACCCATCCGGATCTTTTGTCATAGGAGGAATATGACCAATCTTATTGTTTTCATGGTCTTGTAAATAGCTCTTTATAAACTTTTGCACAGCCTCCCCAGAGTAGGGGGAGAAGATTCGTTTCATCAGGTGCTGCGGGGATGGTATTGTTTTTTTATTGCCACCCCAATCCTCTGTAAACTTGCCAACAGGAATTTCGTCAGTTCTGAATTTCTTAGCCATAATTAATTATTTTTGTAAAGCGTAATTTAAAAATTTGTTAGTTTTCAGCCTTCATCATTTTTCCAAGGGAGATGAGTTAATCCAGAAACCAGATCCAAAGCAGGAAGCGTATAGATTGCCAAACTAATTTTGTCCCTATGTAAACTGCGGTAATTATTTTGTTACCAACTCTTATTTGACTGACATCTTTACCATTTATCTGTATCATTCTTCAAGTATGAAATACACGGTGTTTTCATCTTTTGATTCGATTTGTTCAAAAGCCTCTTCATTTTCAATTACATCAAATGAAAGATTACCTACTTGTTTTTTGAAAGAAAAGGTGTCATTTGAGTTATTGTTTACGGCATTTATCAATTGATTAAATTCGTGAGCTGTTAAACGTCCACGGTTATTAGTTCCATTGTTTTCTTGCTTATTATTAAAATCAAGCAGGTTAGGGGATTGCTCTTGTTCTGCCGCCATACTTAAAATATTAAAGGGAATTCATACGGGAACATGTTACCGTTTAGAAGTTCACACATAAAACAGTCTTGTCCTGATATTCCATAATTTAATGTGATACTTGGTTTTGATCTATCAATTTCTTGTTGTACTATATTGCCTTCATTATCTCTTTTGTTCTTTCCACCAATCAATCACTTCATTTTCCATATCAGGAAGATGATACCTAGTCCACTTTGAATATGTAGTTTTTAGCTACATAATCCGGATCAACTAGTTTACCTTGATAATAGACGTTAGCGGTTAAAACAGTTTGACAACTATTGTTTTTATATGATACTCCTTGACTGGAAGTAATTTCAAGTGAATAGCCCACTATATATTGTTTCCGTATTGTGAATGTAGCGAATACTCTTCATCACTAAATTTCACGATACAACGAACTGTTAGCGAGTTACCATTATCCCAATAAGGTTCAAAAAGGCCATATTGTTAATGTCTTTCCATTTTCCCTTCAAACGGTATATAATCATATCCTTGTAAAATAATACCATTGTCGTTGACTGGAAGTAGACTGTAGGTTCTCTTCTTCCAGCGTTAAGGTAATGTCTGCCGGATTAGTAACAGGGTCGGCTCCTGTTAAGTCTCCTAAAAGAGTAAAGGTATCAGTTCCAACAATACGAATAGACTTACTGACTAATTCGTCTTTTACAGACTGGTCAAGGTTATCCCAAGTCATTGTCACATTTTTGCCAAATGTTACATCGCCATTTTTATTCCATTTAATATTTTTATTGGCAAAATGACCAGAACCATCCGTTTTGATTAATACAGAATTACTACGAGTACCAATACTGCCTTCTCCGTCAAAATTTAATTGAAGCAATGGGTTCTGATGGTCCCACCAATGCCACCACGATTAAACCAAGCTCCATAATCCTCTGTGTAATTAAGTATAGTGTCAGTAGGTTGGTATTGTGTGACTAGTTCTCCTGCCTCTAATCGTGGTGAAGAAAAATAAAATATTGATTCTCCTGCATTATCAGAGGTATCAAAAGTTGGGACAATGGATGGAACCAATGCTTCTTCTGCCTGTTTCGGAGTTTGTAATTCAAATGTTACCTTTTACGAGACCATATATTCGTGTCCGCAATAGGTATTTGAACGGTTCCTATTGCTTTATCATTTTGTAACATAGATAATTGACATGCTTGCCCCGCATCTATCCAAAAAAAGAGAATGTATATTTTTTCCCGATATGTTGCGCGAACCACTCTTCAGATTGGGCTATCATGCTTATAATTTTAGAGGCACTATATACATTGCCGATTCCAGTTGGGTTTTCTATTTGAGTGTCAATAGTAATTGCAGATGTGAAAATTAACATCTAAAGAATTAACGAATACATTCCTATGGATTTTTCCGGCATAAAAGGTTGCAGCAAAACCATTCTCATCACCAGCAGTTAATGTTCCAGAAATATGAGCAGATTTTTGAAGCAAAAAAAGTTTCTGTAAGTAACCTCCATATCCTTCTAATTGACCAAATACCGGATCTGTTATTCCATTCAATTTGCCAACACGTATTTTACTGGCATCGCCGAAGTTAGCAACACTAGATAGCAAAAGATGATATTGAAATCCGACACCCAAACTTCATCTGAAGGAGATATCTCACTTAAATCCAGTTTTTACTGTTCGCAAAAACGTCCAGAATAATCGACAGTTATTGTGTGCAATTTATATTGCCAATCTGTTGTAATAGTGCTCTTCCATTTCAGTACCAAACCACATAAACCTTTCTTTGAGTCCTGCAAGATAGCACCTCTGACTGTAAGTTTTAGACAAACCCATTCTGGCTACTAAGATTCTTAAAATAATAATGTTCATTAACCGCTTTTGTGCACGGCTAAGAATTCACCATTAAAGAAACAAACGTTATTATAATTTTTTTCATATACTTGAAGTTTATAACAATACTTTTTATTCAACTTGGCCTCAAATGTAGGTGAAATAACAATCTGAAAAATAGAAGATACGTCCCAATGAATGAAAAAAAATAGTCTTTATTTATTTCTTATTTTAATACGCATCTACGGCCAAACAGCCTTTTCCGTTGCGAGAAGGATTGATATCCATTTTGATTTCCGTTGCAAACTGAGTAGGTAGACAAACGGACAATACTCTCAGCAAATTTATCCTCGTTTACTCCCTTCTGGCCTCGCGTTCCCTGATGATTTTATAGGCGCAATGAGTGAATCATCGAATAAGCCTCCTCATAAGAAAGCGGAGCCAAAACCGGAAGATAAGCATTCTTTGAGCACTTCCACAAAAATACCCCCTAAACCGCAAACATGGCTTGAACTTTCCCCTCATATTTCGCACCAATGAACAAAGTTCTGTCCCTTTCAGCATAGGCTGCACCATTATCGACCTGGCATCAGGGATTCTGCATCATCCGGTCAAATTCCAGTGCCAAGTGTTGCTCACTTTTAATATTCAGCACCACCCGCCGACATCCGATTTATGCACCGGACCGACAACCTTAGCCACTACGGGGAATCCACATCGGCGGGCGAAGGCTACGATCTCTTCCTTATTATCCGAAACAAATTCGTCTACCAACGGGATACCTGCCGCATGGAGCAATGCCTGTACATAATGAGGCTCGATATATCCGTCTTCCGGAATCGAATCAATAATACGACGAATCCTCGGGACGTCCACTCCAAACAATTCTATTTCAGGAACAGCCGGTTTAGGAGCATTAACGATACGCGAAAGGGCCGTCCCGGAGTGTCACTTCATCGGCAAAGTTCACGTGCCCTTTAGCAAGAAACGCTGCAACTTCAGCTCCGGCAGTATTGATAGAAGGAAGAATCGGGAAAATCGGTTTCTTGCAAGTTTGCATCTTTTTCGTGAAGCACATCATACATTTCAAACATAGTAACCAATCCCGGAGTTCCGAAGATAGCCATCATGGCATCTATGTTTTCAAACTTTTCTTCACAGTAATCAATGCAGAGACGCAAATGCTCCGGTGTCCCGGTAGCCAGAATATCTATCGGATTTCCAACGGCAGCACCGGGAAAAAGTTGAGTTTTCAGTTCTTCCGCCAATTCGCCTTCGAGCTTCGGTACGTTCAAACCGCCTTTACTCAACGCATCTGTCAACATTACCCCCCGGTCCTCCGGCATGAGTGATAATGGCAAAATTCTTTCCTTTCAATTCGGGTAAAGGTAAATACACAACCTACGGTCGTCAGTTCCTCACGAGAGAAACAACGCACAATTCCTGCTTTACGGAACAACGCCTCTACCGCTGAGTCGGAACTTGCAATCGCTCCCGTATGAGAAGACGCCGCACGGCTTCCGCTCTCCGAACTTCCGGCCTTGATAGCAGCAATCTTACATCCTTTTCTTATCAAAGAGGAAGCATGAAACAATAATCTGTCCGGGTTCTGAATACTTTCAATATAAAGCAATTTCAGATGTGAATCTTTCTCGGGATCAAAGTTCTCGTCCATAAATTGCAAGACATCTTCTACTCCGATCTGTTTGGCATTACCTACCGACCAGACAGAATTAAATTGCAATCCTTTCGTCACCGCACTTTCCAGAATAAACACCGCTGTTGCACCGGAACTGGAGATTAGATCAACTCCTTTCAGGTTCAGGTTAGGGATAGGTTGGCTGAACACGCTATGATGCCAGGTATTCATCAAACCGATACAATTAGGTCCAATCAGCGAAGCGCCGTATTTATTCACAGTTTCCAGGATACGTTCTTCCAATAGCGCCCCTTCATGCGTTTCCTCTCCAAATCCGGCAGAGAGTATGATAAATGCCCGAGTTTGTTTTGTACCAGCCAATGTTTCCACAATATCGGGACACAGTGCGGCAGGCACAGCCAATACTGCCAAATCCGTATCAGGAAGATCTTTCACATCTGCAAAGGCGGGAACTCCTTGTACTTCCTTCTCCTTCGGGTTTACCGCCCGAAGTTCTCCCTGATAACCTCCGTTTATCAAGTTCTTTAATATTGCGCCACCCGGCTTATGTACATTATTCGAAGCCCCTACTACAACAATACTTTCAGGGCGAAGCAACTGGGTTGTTATCATATCATACGCTGGTTTTCAACATTTAACTTAGGTACAAATATATATTCTTTCTTATGAGAAAAAAGAAAGAGAAAAAAAGGGGAGAATTGCATATAGAAATAGGCTATGGAGAAGAAAAAAAATAAAATATCAGTTAGATTATACTAGCTTTTTGAAATATAAAAGGGCATCTTACTATTTGTACTAACCCGCCCTTCTCTAGAGATTCACACAGTAATTGTTAGGATTTAACGAATGATATCTCTCAGACTCCGGATCTACTACATACCAACATCCAATAGCTGCATCATACAAAATAATCTTGCTCTAATATGCTGATTTAGTTTAGACAACTTATATATCAGAGCAAGACTGTTTTTAATTAACTTTTATATTACGATAAGACAGATAACATAAAATTATAATGGTATTTGTTTATAAAATTTCGAAACTAATAATATGTCATTAGTTGCAAAATCAAAAATCAATCAAATAGTTTTCTGAAAAAAATAAAAGAATCTATGCTGCACTTGGATATTATTACATTTCGCAGAAACCTTGTAAAAGCCGACCCTCATTTTTTCTTCTTTTCCAACAGCATTGGAATCTCATGCTTTTAAAAAGCCATTATATAATACCTTATCATCCACCGAAATAGTAACATTAATTTCTTTGCTATTTTCATAAGAGTTACCTACAAATATTAACGCAGTTCTGGATGTAAAACACACACAACACACACATAATATTATTCCTATCGTTATTATTATTTTTTTTCCTTTCATAATTTCATCTATATTATCGCCATTTAAGACCTAAATTATATATATCGACAACAAGATTATTATTTAGATTATTTTGTTGCTGCAACATGATAACTCTTTGGTTTGCTATTGCTGTTGTGAACAACTCCTCCCTGCTTCATTATATTAAATGGATTCTGCGAATGTGATAATCCAATTGCATGCCCAAACTCATGAGCAGCTGTAAAAGTTTTATTATAAGACAAATTATTCGACAACCAATTATTATTAGCAAAATCGCTTGAAGCCAAAGTCATAACCTTTCCACCTAACATACTTGTTGCTCCACGCGCTCCTTTACTATCGCTATCTGCTAATACAAATAAATGATCAGAGTTTTCGACATCTTTCATAGAAGTTGCAACTTTAAGATCCATATCAACCTTTAAATTGTAAAGTTTTATTATCGCTCCATTCAAATTTTCCTTCATAAGTACTTTTTATATCAGAAACTATATCTTTGGCAGCTCTAGCCATATTTATATTATCACTTGAATTATTAAATATCTTTGCAGTTACATGCATAGTGACAATATCACCATTCCGAGTATACCAAACACTATCTCCATTCACATCAATATTATTCACCGGATTATTTGCGCCATATTGATAAGGTGATAAAAAGAAACATACTTCTCTGAAAATCTATCAGTTTTCATAAATCTCCCTAATGCCGCATCATACATCCTCGCTCCATAATCATACCAGTCCAACCCACCTTTACTATCCAGCTCCTCATGCCATTATACTTATAAGGCTGGACGCTCTGCCGGGAACTTGTTGACATCAATCCGCCGAAAGCATAATAATCGTTCACTTCCTCCGCGTTGCCATGTTCAGCAACAACCACACGATTATTACCCTGATGATCTTTCAAATAATAATGATACTGACCGTCAGTAAGGGACACATAGCCGACTTCTGTCAATTGAATCTGAGGTACTCCATTTCCATAGACCACATTGCCGCAGTAATCCGTTGTAACACTGTCTCCTTCCAGCAAGTGCACGGTACGGAGTTTCCTGCCCGCAGCATCATAAAGATAAGATATACTGTTACCATTCGCAAACATTACACGACTAGGCAAATTTAAACAATTATACTGAATAGCAGTTTTATTTTTTGTTTAAATCTTTAGTCAGGTTGCCGTTTTCATCATATTTATACTCTGTGGACAAGTCAATACCGTCCTTGAACTCGAAGCCGTTATTGAAGGCAGGGGTGGTTGAACGGTCTGCCACCTTCTTTAACCGGTTACCGGCATAACTCAAAGAAAGGTCATCAATCACATCATAACCCGTCGCTGAAGTCTGCCATAGCGCTTCAGACCCAAGATTTTTTATCATAGCCCGTCACCTGCTCATTAAAAAACGGTTGGTATTTCTGGCAGAAGGCTCGGCCCCTTCACCATATTCCGCATCAGTCAGGCGACCAGACGTCATAACTGGTATACCCGGCGGGGGAGTGGCCCCGGTCACTTTTCCAAGTCATACTGCTGATATTACCATTATAACAAGGGACTCCCAAACCCGTCGGTAAAGAAAAGACTGGCCAAACTTACCGCCTTCAATACCGGTCAGCCAGTTACGGATATTGTAGGCATAGTCTGTTGCATAAATACCGTTATCCAGTTTGTTCGTCTGCACCGGCCCAACTCGTCATGCGTGTTCCAAAAGCAAGACGGAAGGATTGTTATCGTATTGGTGGCTCACTTTCGTGTCAGGCGTGACGAAATGGT
>VOFK01001218.1_pt1 | contig 13797 bp, 21 predicted proteins | sample 5384121 | NCBI WGS metagenome assembly VOFK01 (sample SAMN12384730, study PRJNA508395) | human gut metagenome | isolation source: healthy gut J | host: Homo sapiens | reverse complement strand
AATGAAAGCCGCCTTCTTCAATCTTTCCTTGAATTCCTCGTAGCTGTCCACTGGTGATGCGGCTGTTACGGTAATCGAGCGCTTTCTTTAGAAATTTTGCCTGAATGTCCTCGAGCAAAAAGCCTTTTACGTATTCCTTCGATACCGAAACGCGTTTTCTTTCCAGTGTATCGCGGCGCATCGTTTCCATTGTATTGTTCTCCAGGTCGCGGCCACCATCACCAGACGGACGGGAACACCTTTCACCTCATAATCGGCAAACTTGGAAGCCCGGACGTTTGTTGTCGGCATTGTCGTACTTCACGGAAATGTCACTTCCATTGACTTTCAGTTTTGGCTACAATGCCTGCCACTTTCGTCAATCTTGGCAAAGCATTTCGGCATTCTTGTAGATAGGTACGATAATCACGTATCCGGAGCCAAAAAGTGCGGCGGAAGCACCGAACCGTTGTCATCGGAATGTGTCCCATCAGATAAACGCACCCCAAACAAGCGGGTTGATACCTCTTATTCTGGTCCCGAACGCCTGGCGAAGTTCTGTCCCTGCAAAGCTTGCCATCCTGCATCATCGCTTCAATGGTATAGGTGGTGTTGAGGCACCGGCAAAAACGCTACGTTGGCAGCTTCACGCCCTTTACCACGGGCACCACATGTTTTTCCGGCAAAGCTCGGCATTCGCTATTCCAGCATCTTTACCGCTTCTTCTTCGGCTTCTTCTGCGAGGTGGCATGTGCCGTGTGTCCTTCCTGCCAGAGGAATTCGGCGGTACGGAGGAACAGACAGGTACGCATTTCCCAACGGAACACGTTTGCCCACTGGTTGCACAAAGATAGGCAGGTCGCGGTATGAATTAATCCAGTTCTTGTAGGTGTTCCAGATGATGGTTTCGGAAGTGGGGCGGATAATCAGCTCTTCTTCCAGTTTTGCAGCAGGGTCCACCACCACACCGCCGCCATTCGGCTCGTTCTTCAAACGATAGTGCGTCACGACGGCACACTCTTTGGCAAAGCCTTCCACATGTTCCGCTTCGCGGCTGAGGAATGATTTCGGAATAAGCAAGGGGAAATAAGCGTTGACGTGTCCCGTTTCCTTGAACATATCGTCCAACTGACGTTGCATCTTCTCCCCCAGCTAGCATATCCGTAGGGCTTGATCACCATACAGCCGCGTACTGCCGATTGTTCTGCCAAATCGGCTTTACCACCAACTCGTTGTACCACTGAGAATAGTTCTCACTACGTTTGGTAAGGTCTTTCAATTCTACTGCCATTCTATTTCGTTTTTTTTAAAGTTTTCGTTGATTTCTCTAAACAGTCGGCAAAGTACAAATTTTAAAGGAAATTTATTTGAAAAACAAATAGTATTTTTAGTAGAACCCAAAACACACTAATCTACATATTCTATTTTAATCACAATCTTCCTGCTTTTTAACAAGTTCCCCCACTTTCCCCGGACAGAAGGCTGGTGAATGTCCGGAAGGGAAAAACAAGAAGAAACTGCCGGCATCGGCAGAGTAGTGTTTATCCGGGAAGAGGTATAAAAAGCAAACATCCTTTTTTTGAATTATACGCCTGGCGTACTTCGACGTCACTTGCCAGCCCCATCTTTTCATTTCCCCAGAGTACATACTGAAGGTCGACAAAACGGAGGTGACTTTCAATATTCCCTTTCTCCACCTCTTTGGGAATGTATTCACTGACCGTAGCCCAGCATTTCCCCTCCAGAATGACATGGTTGCCAATGGACAGCGCTTCCAAATCATGTTCGGCAAGAAAGCGGAATGCAGCATCCCAGACATCCTTGTTCTTATGATATTGGCAGGCAAATTCAACAGCATTGACTGATTTATGGGGAGAGACAGTCCAGCCATTGGACCAAACGGCACTTTTCATCCATTTCTTCGCATTTCCGGAAGTCCACTCCGGACTTGTCTGTGCTGATAAATACATACAAAAGAGTATTAATGAATAAATAATTGATATACGCTTCATATTTTTTATTTTTATCGTGAATTGAAACTGGTCATAAGATTCCGTACGCCATGCCTTGTCCTTGGTTTGAGGAGAAAAGCCGAAAAGCGGAGAATAGGTCCTGACCTGCACCGTATGTCCGTCGGGCAGGAATTCGAGCAGACGCAGCCAGCCGTCTCCCCCTGTTTCCACTCATGCCGCCACCCAACGCCTGGCAGTTGAACATCATCCACATCGTGTCCGGCTGCATTCTTGTCGGTACGGAATCCCGTGGTATAGTCCAACCGTTCATTCGGAGTGGCATAGTGTCCGCACAGCACAAGACGGATGTTGGCGGAAGGTTGCACCAGCTTCTGCCAGATGCCTTCGCCCGTATTGGACGGGTTATCTTATAGCCTTCCTTGGTGATGCGCTTACTGTCGAAGCCGGTAAGATAGGAATGGGTGATGAGAATCACCGTATGGTCCTTGAAGCGTGGGGTAGCCACCAGCTCCCTGCCCATGACAAGACCCTCATCACGTGGGGCAAATTCAACGGCAATAATCAAAAATCCCCCCAATGCTCGTCCGTTATCTCCATTGCGGCATTTTCCAGCGTAGGCAGGCCGTTTCTATTATTGGTTGCAGCCACGATGGTCTTTTTCCATTGGCTGTTGCGCTCTATCGGGAAATATTCCGGGAAACGGGTCATCGAGTTCTCCGAACGGGTGTAGCCGTAATCATGGTTTCCGGTAGAAATGAGATGGACCTTTGTTGTCCAACCGCCCGAAAGCCCGCGACACAAATGTCCACTGCCTCCCGCTCAAGATTCCCCGAAACGTGGAAGGGAGGTAGAATACATTCATTCTGGTCTACCAAGTCGCCCGTACAAAAAGCACCGCCTTTACACGGAGGGAGTCTATATGATGAGCGGTCCACGCCGTCATCAGCTCAAAAACCGGCTGGTTATAGTCATACTTCACGTAGTTTTGCGGGTCGCCCAGCAGGACGATGGAAAAAAATTAGATTGCACAAATGCTGCTGGTTGGTATTGACTTGTGCTTCGAGCTGGAGGAATGCCAGCAGGCATCCCAAACAAAGAATGATTCTGTTTTTCATGGTTGCGTACTGAATTGATAAATACATGTCTGTTTATAAAGGTCTCCCTTCACGTAATACGATGGGGAAATGCGATTGTTCGGTGTATCGGGAAAGCACTGGGTTTTCAAAGCAGACACGACGCGGATACACAGTGCCATGCATGCCCGTGAAGCCCGGCAAATAATTGCCGGTGTACATGATAAGCCCCGGCTCTGTGGTATAGATATCCATTCTGCGCCCACTGGACGGACTGGATGCAGGTGGCGGCGAAAGAGAGCTCATGCAACGCGGGTTTCTTCAAGACAAAACAGTGGTCATAACCGTGGCCGTTGAGCAACTGCAAAGTCTTTCCGGTTGATGCGTTCGCCTATGGAATGGTAGTCGCGGAAATCAAAAAGGCGTATCGCCCACTGCCCTGACTTCACCGGTATTGTTCGTATTCATGTCGATAGCAGGTAGAAATCTCGCGTTTATCCTCACCAGATGGTCTTCAATGGAAGTAGTGGGGTTCCCATGCCCGCCAGGTTAAAATAGGCATGATTGGTGGGACAGAACAAGGTGTCGCGGTCTGTCTCCTGCCTCATAATCTATACAGAACCCATTGTCGTCCGTCAAGGTATACATCATCCTTACCGTAACATTGCCCGGAAAACCGGCTTCTCCATCGGCATGGAAATGCCGGAGGAGAAGTTGTTTTCACACGGTTGCTGTGTTCCCACACCACCGTGTGAAAAACCGTTATCACCACTGTGCAGAGTATTAGAAACAGAGTTAAGCTGTGATAATCTTTTTTTCTCCTACACGTAAAGCGCCGTGCAATATGCGTCCGGCTACGGGGCCTATAGTAGCTCCTATATAATAGTCCTTGCTTTTGCCTGCCAGGGCCTCTTCCAGCGTATCGAAGCCTATGACGACATTTTCAAACTTACCATGACTATCAGGAGCCATGATGGGATAAGACGATGGCCCCGTAGTTCGTGACGCACATCTCCATACCGCTGCCATTGCGCAGTATAAAAGGCCGGTCATCCTTTCCGTTGATTACGGACTGAAATTATCGGGATTCAATCCCGTCAGGTTGGTCTTATCTTTCATACTTTCTAAACTTCGGGATATTCGTTGCACAACAGATGTTCGGCCGGAACATCCTCTTCTATCTGCGGGAAACGCCCCTTGGGGGTGAGGGAAACGGTTGTCTCTCATGTCATCGTTCACTGTAGAGACTTCGCCTACCAGACAATGGTCGTCCTCGGCCCAGAAAGTATGGTAGAGATAAGGCTCATAACAAATGCTTTGTCCGGGAGCAAGACGCACCGTTTCTCCGGGAGCTACCCGTGTACTGACTCCGTCGATGGAAACGACAAGCGGTTCTTCAGTCAGCGCTTCAGTTTCCTTGTCGGCCTTCCACAGACGCATGCAGAGGATTCCTCCACCCCGGTTGATGATGTCTTCCGTTTTCAGCCAATGGAAATGGGTAGGAGTAACTTGTCCGCAGCGGACAAACATAATCTTTTCACAATAGGGTTTGTCTTTCTTCTGCAGACTTCCATTACGGAGGGTTACCAGAGTCGCCGATTTTCAGGAAATCGCCCCAGCCGAAGTCGGTCAGGTCCCAGCCCATGGCTCTTTCCCGGATGTCATTACATTCCGGTCCTTTGCTTTTCCAGTCGTCCGGGTCCAGTCCGCCCATGGCGGCAACATGAAGTGGTACTTTGTCATAAATGCTTTGGCTTCGCGGATATATTGATTGATTTCACTGCGTTTCATATTTGTCTATTTTTTTAAGGTGTTATACTTTTATTTCTTCAATAATTCTTTTCAGTGGGATAGCCTGGAACTGAATGTCGGCCTGGCTCCCCTCATAAAAGATACCTATGGTATGCTCGTCAATGGAAGTCATGCAAGAGTACCCCGCCCCCTACCTTCATCCAACAACATCCAATACCCTCGGGCCAAGTTTGCCCGTCATCGAAACTCACCTTAATGGTAATGTTGTTACGGCGCTCTTTGAATTAGGATTGGCAAAGAGTAATACATGACGTTCTTCTCCGTCTTCAATATAATCATGGCGCAGCAAGGATGCCTGGCAAGCCGGTTCAATGAGAGCTCTGCGCGACGTGGGATGTTCCGTCCACGTTTTCCCCAAATCGGCAGTGACGGCAATAGCCCGCCCATTACCTTTCCTGACGTCCCCGGTTGCTGCGCTCACGCATGTTCAACATCAAGGAATGGTCTGAAAGTTCTACCACCCTGACATTCGTTGGTATTGTAGTAGGCCGGTTCGCCTACGGTCCAGTTTTCGCCCTTGTCTTTACTCCACATGATTGTAGAGAACTGAAGCCCGTCTTCGTTCCGCCCCTCTACCGGAAATACCAATGTACCGTCTTCCATTGTGATGCCACGACCCGGTCCGGGAGCAAAGCAGCCACCATTTTTCCTTTTTACTTGGCGGGTAATGTTACGCGGCTCACTCCAGGTAAGTCCGTCGTCGGTACTTTACTAATCAGGAATTGAGAACTTTGTTTGACACCATATCCCGGCTGAGAACCGTGCGCACGCCACTGGTGGTTCCATACGGTCGAGGTATCGGTAAGATTCTCTATCCATTTGCCCGTCTTGGGGTCCAAGACTCCGTGCATCCATAACCCTATGACATAGAGGTCTCCGGTGAAATCATCCGACAAGATGCAACCATCACTCACCCATTATATTTCTGAGGTAGCCCGCCCCATTCTTTCATATCCAGAACAAGTCTGCATGGGTTGCCAAGTCCGCCCTCCATCTTCACTGCGATTGATGGCAATATCAATGTCGCCCTGCAAATCGTCATCTCTTTTCATTGCGTGCATCATACAAGGCCAGCAAGGTACCTTTCGTCGAAGTCACCAATCCGGGAATGCGGGAAGTGTGTCCCCGTCCTGACCCGGCTGCCGCAGGGCCACTCCTATACGGAGCGGCTTTACTGCGGGCAACTGGCGGATGCCCACCAGCCCCAGGTCTGTCTGGACACTGCTACATGAGATTTCAATCTTGCTTGTAGCCTGCGCCGCATCATCCCTCAGTCGGAGTGTCACCCAGCATGTCAGTGTATCTTCCTCTATCTGCCGGCCTACCTTAAAACTCAATTGTTTGTTCACCGGTTTTGGCACTTGTACAAACCTGCCCACAATTCTCATCCAAGAACAGCGAAGCGGAAACGACATCACCGGAACGGACAGTTCCATCCAAAGTGAAATTTATCTTTTCCAACTGATATGCCACGCCGCTGTTCCCTAATCAGACGCAGACACAATACCGGATTATGCTCCTTCAATGTCAACACCGGATATACCGGTTGCCGAATCTCCACCGCTATCTTATCCGTATAATTTTGGCATGCCATGATGCCCCCAAGCAGACAAGACCAGTAAAAAGTATAGTCTTATATCTCATATCATCCCAATATTTATTTGTAACCTTCCGTTTGTGTTATATTTCGGATTAGTATTGAGACAAGCAGGAGCAATAGGGCCACAAGGTAACATTCTTTCTCCCCTTCACGCCCCTTCAAGGTCTCAATAAGCTCGAATTCCTTATTAAAGCGAAGGTATGCCCACCATGCTTTTGATTCTGCGACAAACTCTTTCAGTATTTCGCTGATAATGGCATTGTCTATGGCATCCTGAGTCCTTGCCGTGTAGTAGTTGTCTACCCCATAAGCACGCTTGGCCACTACATTCAGATTCTGCAAAGCGGCATCCGTATTTCCCAAAGGCATTTTCCACTTCAGCTTTCAAAAGATAGGCTTCGGCCAAACGATAGACGGGGACATCACTGTCAAAACTACGCGTATCATTGGCAAAGGAGCCTTTGAACTTCACAACCATCCTTTTTAATCTGTACTTCTTCCGTCGGAACTTATCCTCGAATACCCGTACTGAAACATCCGTACGCGTGTCACGTGCATCCCTCAGCCAGGAAATCGCAATAGGCTTGCGTGGGGCACAACATACTGGGCATGGGAAACCGGCAGGAACCTCATCCTCGGTATATCCGGCTTCCCTCAGCCGGGTTCTGTCACCGTTAGGTGCCAGATAATAGGCGAAAAAGTTGGGGGATGTTCCCGGAGTCACATTTTCATTGACGATATAGGGCAATGTCCAGATAAGCTCAGAATTGGCTTCGTTGCTTAAATTGAAAATATCGGCAAACGTGGGAAGAAGTGCATATCCGGCTTTCAATACCGCATCAACAGAAGACTGCGCCGTACTCTCAGAGCCGCATTCCCTCCTCCCAGACGCTTTGCCTTCCATAAGTAATATTCAGTACGCAACATGTTGATGGCTGCCGGAGATGCCTTATGGAGAAGCTTGGAAGAAGCGGGCATCAACCTTTAAAGCTTCTTCTATATCGGTTTCGACCTGAGCATATACTTCAGAGGCCGCCGTACGGCTGGGATACATGTCCTCCTGCTTTTCTGACTCAAAGCCGGAAGTCAGTAGTGGACAGTCACCGAATACCCGCACCAGAGTAAAGTAACAATATGCCCGTAGGAAATAGGCATTGGCCATCACTTCACTGCGTGTAGCTTCATTGGTGAAAGAGATTTCCGGAGTATGCTTCAGAATCAAATTTGCACTGTTAATGGTAGTATATATGCTACTCCAATTTGTACCTGCATCACCGCTCAGCAATACGTTTGTACCCACTCTATTAAAAAACGCATCATTTACCGCCCCACTCTCATACCAGTTTGAGCGCATCTCTCCATAGATGTTGAGCAAATCGGAAAAAGGCGGAACGGAATTGAGTATATGCTCCATTTACCGCACTCGTAGCATCGCTCTCCTCTGTCCACATGGATAAGGCTGGTGAACTGGCTGGGCTGTATCACATTCAGGTCTCCATGACATGATGTAAAAAAAACGAGACCCCACTTATAAGAAGAATGCCGGATAATATTTTTATTTTCATAATTCTTATTTTTCGTATTAAACTTCTTTTTATCACAAAGTAACTTTTTACATCCGATAGAGAACTTACGGATAGGCGGATAGGTGTTGAAACTACCGGAATAGGTACTTGATGCACCTACTTCGGGAGAAAGGGCCTATTACTTCCGTAAAATAATGCAGATTGTTTCCGGCCAGGGGTCAATACCAGCCCTTTCAGACCAATCTTTGCCAACAATGCCTGAGGCAGAGCATATTGCAGAGAGATTTCACGGATACAGAGATAATCGGCTTTCTGGGTGAAAACATCGGAGTTGTCCCGGAAATTTTATTCAACTCATCGGAGTCATTGCCTGAGAAACGGGCATACTTGGCCTTACTCGGGTCATCCCCCCACATTCCAGCATTTTAGGATTTCAGCAGGCAGGCTGGTGTTTCCATTCATGAAATTACACATCTGGCGTTGCAGATAACCATTGGAAATGGAGTGCCCCAAAAGCAAAATCAAGATAGACATTCAAAGTGAAGCCCTTGTAAGTGAAAGTATTGTTCAAACCTCCGGTGGTATGGGGAATCGTATTTCCCAGCAGGAACATATCATTGCTGTTGATGATATCGTCTCCGTTCAGGTCTTTCCACTCATAGTCTCCGATAGTCTTTTTCCGGCACCCAGTTTCTGTTTCGTGGTCCAGTCCCAACCTTTGGATGAGGTGTCATAACGGGCATTGGCAGCCTGCTCGGGAGTTGTAATGATAAAGTCTTTCTTATATCCATAGAAACGCCCCAACGGTTCACCCTCGGCAACACCTCCGAATTCTTTGGTCGTGCCATCCTGCATTTTTACAGAGTATCCTCCCTGGCGGTTCTTGTCCCGTCCGTTTTCGGGCAGTTTAAGCACCTTGTTCTTTACGTAAGTAATGGTGAATTTAGATTCCCACGTGAAATCCTTCTTGACAATGTTACGTGTTGTTATTTCAGCATCGAAACCACGGAAACGTACTTTTCCAAGATTGGTAAGGATGGAACCGTATCCCGACGTATTGGGCAATACTTTGAAGTAATCGTTATCCGTAATCTTATTGAAATAGTCTATACCCAATATGATGCGGTTCTTGAACAAGCCTCAAATCAAAACCTAAATCCAATTGTGTGGAAGTCTCCCATTCAAGAGCCTTGTTAGGCATGGCCGAAGAAACGGTCGCAGCACTTGATCGTAACTGGTGGTAATGGCATACAATCCTAATGCATCGTAATAGCCGATGGAGTTGTTACCGGTTTGCCCATAACTGCCACGCCACTTCAAATTACTTATAAAAACCGATATTCTGCATAAAAGGCTCATCACTCATAACCCATCCGACAGACAATCCGGGGAAGAATCCCATTGGTTGCCTTTGGCAAAACGGGAAGAGCCGTCCTCACGGAAAGTAGCAGTCAACATATATCTTTTTCAGATAATCATAGTTCAATCGGCCGAAATAACCGATATTCACATCTTCCTGCTTGGTCGACGTTGCATCGGAATAAACAGAACCTCCGTTCAATGTCGGTATCTTGTCGGAGCTGTGTCCGGTAGTGGCAGCATACACATACTTGTACAAATATTGCTGATAGGAATATCCTACCATCGCACTGATGCTGTGTTTATCGGCAAACGTTCTTGTATAGCTGGTGTAGAATTCCAGTTTCTTCCGTTGCTCATCCGTCATGTTGGTAGTCGCCTTCCGCGTTCCATTCATCGGGTTGGCACGCATGAATGTATCTCCATGGCTGTTTTGCGTAAACAAAGAAGCGGTGCCCACAGCATGCCATCCTTTCAAAAACTTCCCAATCAAGAGAGCCGACTAACCCCCAAACGGTTGGTACGCTGATTGTTATCATTAAAATACGAGTAGAAGCTCGATTCGAGACGAAGAGTTTGGACCTGGCGTCGGGGTTCCGTACCATTCATTGTCAGACACCCAATATTTACGTTGAACAGCCGGGGGTCATCAGTCCACGGGAAATCACCGATACTGACTGGCATACTTTCGCTATTCGTCTGGCTGTAATCTATGTTGCTACTGAAAGTCGGTTCTCTCTGATTTTGGCAGTTAAATTAGTACGGGCATTGAAACGGTCGAATGCCGTGCCTACACCTACACCGGAATCTTTCATATAGCCAATACTGCCCACATAGCTCAATTTCTCCGTACCTCCTTCTATCCCCCACATAATAATTTTTGCCAAAGAGCATTCTTGAAAAACAAGTACTGGCCCAATCATTATCTTCAAAAAATCAAAGTCTTACTGGGGATCCAACGGATCAGCCACAGACTCCATCCTGCCGGAATGCTCTTCCATCCCTCAGGTAACGGTAGAAAACTTGAAGCATCCGTATTGCCGGAACTATAAGCATATCCGTCAAGGTATAACTTTTCCGGACTGGGTCCGGAAGCCCAACGATCGCGCATGATAGTAACAGCTTGGGTAGCATCCAGATACTCAATCATCCGCTCCATCTCGTTTGCAAAGGAAGCCTCAAACGTCACTCGAGGAGCACCGCTTTTTCCTTTTCCTTTGTCGTAATCAGGGACAACTCCATTCGATGCACGCGAACCATAAATAGCAGAAGAAGCGGCATCCTTCAAGACTTCGATAGATTCGATGTCATTGGGATTGATACCCGCTGTACTGCGCTCTACGCCATCAACTAATATAAGAGGAGAATTACTCTGACTGATAGATGAACCACCACGAATCAAGAACGTAGCCTCTGCACCCGGAGTATTGTTCTCATTGTACACGCGTACACCCGCAATTTTACCCTTCAGCCCTTCTCCCACAGTATTGATAGGAGTTGCCTTCAATGTTTCTCCATCCACCTTTGCTGATGGCGGATGTTACGGTACGCTTGGATTGGGTACCATAACCTACAACCACCACTTCATCCAGCCCCATGGTGGTCGGTTCCATCCGATGTTAAGAATCTTTGATTAGTAATCAGGATTTGCTGTTCATCATAGCCCACATAGGAAAATACAAGAGTTTCCCCCTTGCTTACTTTCAGCTGGAAAGCGCCATTCATATCCGTAATAACTCCTCGAGTCGTACCCTTCACAGCGATGGAAACTCCTGGAAGAGTTTCACCAGTATTGTCCACTACTACACCTGATAGGTTAAATTCTTGTGCCCAAAGCAAAAATGGGCAAAATAGTAGAAAAGTTATGAGGTGAAAAAATGAAATATTTTTCATCTTTGTTACGATTTTAATAATAAATTGTTTCAGTAATTTATTTAAGGGGAAACGGAAGTGCCAATACTCGTTTCCCTCCTTTCGGGGGTCAAACTTAAGTTGGCCAATGAGTTTTTTTCATTGGATGTATTGTTGCAATATCTCCATAGGCAATCGTTTTTAGTTAATTAATGTATTTGAAGAATTCCGTATTTTTTAATTCGTTTCTTGTCTCCTCCAGCTCTTCTTCAGAACAAGGAGCTATCGGCAATCGACATGGTCCACAGTCTATTCCTGCCAGTTTCATGAATATCTACCGGCTCTGACTCCTCCCCCCATGCTTTTATCAGCACATCAATGATTTCAACAGATTTCCATTGCATTTCACGGGCTGTTTCAAGGTCTCCCCTTTTCCATGGCTTCCATCACAGCTTTGTATATACCGGAACATAGTTGTAGGTACTGCCTCACGGCAGCCTTAGCTCCAACCGACAATCCGGTAATCAGTATCTCATCAAAACCGTGCAAGACTTCGAACGCCCCACCGTCCGCATGAATGCACTGCTGCATCTCCATCAGGTTGTTATGAGTAAACTTGACTCCCCACCAGATTGGGAATTTGCTTCTTGCCCTCTATAAGGAACTTGTGTACCGGCAAGGAAACCCCCCGGTTATGGACGGCATGTTATAGTAATAAAACGGCAAGCGGGAAGCCGATGCAGCTATCGGCTTGAAAAAACCTATCAGCTCATCTACAGAACCGGGCTTGAAAAAGCGAGGGCGCCATGGCTGCTATCATATCAGCTCCAATAGCTTGCGCATGGGCTGCCAGCTCGGCACACTGAACCTGCGACATGCCACCTACATGCACTATCACTTTCAGTTTTCCCTTGGCTGCCTCCATCCATTTTTCCGCAACAGCCTTTCGTTCTTCTGTTGTCAGAGAAACGGATTCTCCCGTCGTGCCACAAATAAACACTCCCGTCACACATTTCTTTTTGCATCAGAAACTCTGCATACGGCCCGATCACCTGCAAATTTAAGGAACCATCTTCGTGCATTGGCGTAAATGGTGCAGCGATTAATCCTGTTAAAAGTCGTTTGTTCATAAATAAAATTATATTATAATTAATGATAGGTTCAAACCTATTTTTTCTTAAAGAACAAAGCTTGCCAGATAGCCTATGACAAAACATGAGATAAAGCCGATGCCGTGTACAAAAAGCAAATGGAACGTCTGGAATCTGGCAACAAACAATTGTACGATGATACTTGCGACTATACCAATGATTGCTCCTCCGGAATTGGCGCGTTTGGTAAGCATGCCCAACATGAACAGTCCTCCCATACTGCCCAATATGAGCCCGAGTATCTTGTTAAATTCGTCCCACAATGAAGCGATATTCCATGTTGCCATAAGAAAAGCAAAAGATAGACTAATGATTCCTATCACACAAGTTGCCATACGTGCCGCATGCAATTCATTGCCACCCTCTCCCTTATGAAAGAAACGTGAATAAATGTCTACTATATAAGCTGTGGCTGCCGAATTCATACTGCCGCTCAAAGTGGACATTGCCGCAGCGAAGATGCCCGAAATCAACAACCCTACAATACCGACCGGCAATTGGGTAAAAATATACCACGGGAAAATAGCATCGCCGTTAGGAATACTGATACTCAGATTCTCAGGATACACCTTGTAATAGGCATAAAAGCGCAGTGCCTATAAAGAAGAAAATCAGTGTGGCGGGAACAGTCAGTATCGCATTGGTCCATACTCTTCCGTGCCTCTTTCATCGAAGAGGTAGTGAGATAGCGCTGCACCATACTTTGGTCCGTCCCATAGGTGGTAAGATGGGTAAAACATGCGGCAATAATGACAGTCCACATCGTAGCATCCTTCAAGTCAAAGTTCGTTGCTCCCAAATCGAACTTACCGTTTGCCACGGCAATATCAATCGTTTCACCCCATCCACCGGGAAGAGAACACGAGATGTATATCACTGCAAATATCGCTCCTCCCAACAGTACAATTACTTGAATGGCATCTGTCCATACAACCGCCTCTATTCCCCCTATCATTGTATATAGAATACTACAAACTCCCATAATACCGATACATAGGAATATATCCAACCCAGTCACCACATTCAAAAGCAATGGAGGGCAGAAAAAGCACAACACCCATACGCCCTACCTGAAAATAATAAAGGCCAGACTGCAAATAACCCGGATAAAGACATTGAAACGTATCTCCAGATATTCATAGGCAGTCGTTATATTCAATCTCCGGAAAAAAGGAATAAAGACATAAACAATGACGGGGCAACAAACACAATACCGGTATTGAACAACACATAACTCCAGTTCGTGGCATATGCCTTGGAGGGTATGCCATGAAGGTGATGGCACTCAACGCGGTTCCGAAAAGACTCAGCCCGGCAGCCCACCACGGAATGCGTCCTCCACCCTGAAATAGTCATTCGTACTTTCTGGCGCCGTGAAAAGTAAATTCAATTCCGGCCAATACGGCAAAATAACCGATAATCACAAGGATAAGACAAGTCCAGCAATACGTAACTGAACGAAGCAATACTGAG
>VOFK01003099.1_pt1 | contig 13803 bp, 16 predicted proteins | sample 5384121 | NCBI WGS metagenome assembly VOFK01 (sample SAMN12384730, study PRJNA508395) | human gut metagenome | isolation source: healthy gut J | host: Homo sapiens | reverse complement strand
GGAACGTGTGTGTGAGGTACGGAGAGGGCCTATATTACATCGAAAATATATTCTTTTTACACGGCAAACATAATTATGCCCGCTGTATCCATAAATAAACTCAGAAGCGTATTGATATTTATAGCCATTGCCATTTGCAACTCCTTTTAGTTTTATAAATGCTTTTTTATGTATAAAAATCGGGCAAAAAAAACGAGATCCATCATAATACCTATAACTAGTGCTTCCATTTTTCTACACCTCATATTTCATGTTATTTGACAGAGTTAGATGCAATGTGTTCGCTTGCTTTCTAATATTTTAATGCTAGCATTTGTATTTTCTCTAACTTCCTCAGAGTTATTAAATAAATTCTTCAATTTTTCTTTTTTCCCCCCCTATGGTATTTTTGAAGCCTGAATTTAAAACAAAAGGCTGCACTAAGAAATTTTTTAAAAAAGAATTCTTAATGCAACCGAACTATCATAGTATTAGAGACTTATGCTTATGTGAATCTCTCAACTGAAAATAGTGTTTTTCAGCTTTATACCTCTAGACTTCTAGTTTTGCGTCCTTATATTTCTATAAGTTTGCCATATTTACTTTTTTTAGTATATATTAATTTATATCACCTGTAAACTGCTATTATTGAGATTGATTTGTATCTCTTCTGATTTTTATCTTATTTCTTGCTAAAAAAGCTACTCACTCACTTGAATTTCTATCTTGCGTAGGTCTTTTCTCTACCCTCTACCTGTCCTCGCACTGCTTTCCGGTTTAAAAAAATTAATGTTACTATTTCTAACAACACATTCTTTCATAACTTTCATTTCTTAATTCCTCCATCCATATTATTTAATTAAGCCCAGTCTAAAACCAATATTGTTATGTATAAAACATCAAATACAAACCACATAATACCCAAAATCATATATATAGTCTGTTCATTTCCCATAACTCCATTATATGGATTATCTTTTTTTACACATATGTTATAAACAAAACCCCTTAAATGATACCTAGAAAATATATTATTTTTTTACACTGCAAACATAATTATGCCCTCTGTATCCATAAATAAACCCAGAAATATATCGCCTGTCATTGCCATTTGCGACACCTTTTGGTTTTATAGAATTGAGTTTTTATATATGTAAATCGAGCGAAAAAAAAAACACATCTAACATAATACCTGCAATTAGTTCCATTTCCTACACCTCATATTTTTTCATGTTATTCGACAACGTTAGATGCAATGTGTTCATTTCTATAATACCTCCATTATATCAAAAATATATTTCAATTTTAATTAACACTTACATAAGCCAATACAATGCTAATACCTATCAAGTAGAAAATAACAAATACAAAAAACTACAATACTAGAACCAGATATAGAGTCGGTTCATTTCCCATCACTGCATTCTTGGGATTTATTTTACTAACATATATCGTATAAACCTCCCCTCTTGTATGAAGCGGTGAAAATATATTCCTACTTACCCAACCAACATAATTATACCCTTTATCGTCACGGATAAGGAACTCAGAAAAAGTAATGATTGCTATTACCATATGCGATACCTTCAGTTTTATAGAATTGAGTTTTTTGTATAAATATCTAGCCCAAAAAATCATATCCAATATAATACTCATAACCAGTCCTTCCACTTCCTACACCTCATATTTCATGTTATTCGACAGCGTTAGATGCAATGTGTTCGCATGCTTTCTAATATATTTAATGCTGTTATTTGTATTTTCTCTAACTTCCTCAGAGTTGTTAAATAAATTCTTCAATTTTTCTTTTTCCCCCTATGGTATTTTTGAAGCCTGAATTTAAAACAAAAAGGCTGCACTAAGAATTTTTTAAAAAGATTTCTTAATGCAACCGAACTATCATAGTATTAGAGACTTATGCTTATGTGAATCTCTCAACTGAAAATAGTGTTTTTCAGCTTTATACCTCTAGACTTCTAGTTTTGCGTCCTTATATTTCTATAAGTTTGCCATATTTACTTTTTTCTCTACTGAATTTTATCTTATTTCTTGCTAAAAGCCTACTCACTCACTTGAATTTCTATCTTGCGTAGGTCTTTTTCTCTACCTCTACCTATCCTCACACAGCTTTCCGGTTTAAAAAATTAATGTTACTATTTCTAACAGCATATTCTTTATAACTTTCATTTCTTAATTCCTCCATATTATTTAATTAAGCCCGTCTAAAGCCAATATTGTTATGTATAATACATCAAATACAAACCACATAATACCCAAAATCATATATATGGTCTGTTCATTTCCCATAACTCCATTATATGGATTATCTTTGTTACACGTATGGTATAAACAGAACCCCTTTCATGATACATCGAAAATATATTCTTTTTACACTGCAAACATAATTATGTCCTTTGTTTCCATAAATAAACTCAGAAGAGTATTGATTTGCATTACCATTCGCAATGCCTTTGGTTTTGTAGAATTGAGTTTTTATATATAAAATCGAGCGAAAAAAAACACATCTAACATAATACCTGCAATTAGTTCCATTTCCTGCACCTCATATTTCATGTTATTCGACAACGTTAGATGCAATGTGTTCGCTTGCTTTCTAATATATTTAATGCTAGCATTTGTATTTTCTCTAACTTCCTCAGAGTTGTTAAATAAATTCTTCAATTTTTTCTTTTTATGGTATTTTTTGAAGCCTGAATTTAAAACAAAAAGGCTGCACTAAGAAATTTTTAAAAGATTTCTTAATGCAACCGAACTATCATAGTATTAGAGACTTATGCTTATGTGAATCTCTCAACTGAAAATAGTGTTTTTCAGCTTTATACCTCTAGACTTCTGGTTTTGCGTCCTTATATTTCTATAAGTTTGCCATATTTACTTTTTTAGTATATATTAATTTATATCACCTGTAAACTGCTATTATTGAGATTGATTTGTATCTCTTCTGATTTTTATCTTATTTCTTGCTAAAAAAGCTACTCACTCACTTGAATTTCCTGCCGGCGTAGGTCTTTTTCTAAACTTCACATATTCTGGCACAGTTCTCAGCCTATCCCAGCCCAGCTCTCTACATATCATAACACAGCTTTAAGCCCCTAAGTACTCTCCAGCTTAAAACCCATCCTACAATATCTCTGCAAGCTCTGCAAAGCTCTCTATCTTAGCAACATAGCTGTCTTTGGATACGTCTCCAAATCCATACTCAGCATATATAAAATCTATGCCCGCATCTTTGGCAGACTTTGCATCACCTGCTGTATCACCGACATACACAGGGTTCTTTAAGTTGTTTCTTTCTATAAGTATCTTATTAGACTCGCTCTTTGACAGAAATGTCCTTCCCCAGCATTCAGTGTCTTTGAAGAAATCGGACATAAGGTGTGCTGTAAGAAAACTTTCAATATAACCATCCTGACAATTGCTCACAATATACAATGGATATTTCTTGCTTAGTGTATAAAGAGTTTCTGCAAGCTGTGGATAAAGAATTCCACCTCTTTCTGCAAGATATCCATGCTCAAATGTACACAGCTCGTCCATAAGTGCATTTCTTACCAGTTCCTGTTCTTGTGGAAACAGCTTTGCAGCTATGTCGTACATCGGAAGTCCCATACAGTCATTAAGGTCAGCTTCCACTATTGGTGCTCTGTGAATCTCTTCATGACGAGAAAGTATTATATTCCACGCCTCGCATATTGGTTTTCTTGTATCCCACATAGTACCGTCAAGGTCAAATATTATTCCATCATAAGATTTATTAAGCATTGTCAGCCTCAGATCTTTATCTAATTCATCAAGCAATGTCTTTAACTGTGTTTCCTGTGTTATATCATAAACAATTGAAAAGCAGTCTCTTGCCAGACGGTAATCTTTATCATTCATCATAAGTTCACCGACTCTGTATATAATTCCTATTGTCTTAGAGTCAGGTCCTGGTTCCACCTCATTCTTATCAAGTATTTCCTGCATCTGTTTAACAGAATATTCCGGTGTCTTGTCATTTAATGCCTGCTCAAGATACTTAAGTTCATTATCAGCATTATCTGTCTTATAATATATATTGCTGTAGGTGTAGCACACCCTTGCCGCCTCAGTATTATACCTGGCAACATAATAAAATCCCATATTTCTGTAATATCTTGCCATCGTTGCGCGGCTACAGCAGAATCTGTATGCCTGCTTTGTAACATCAAGATATCTCGACAGAATATTAAGATTCTTATAACATTCTGCAAGTCCAAGATACGAATCAAGGTCAACAGGATTCCAGCATATAGCCTTCTTAAATGCATCCTCAGCTCTGCGAAACTTTGATAACTTCAGGCACAGACTGCCATAAGTCCTGTAGTACTCTCCAACCGGCAGCTCTGTACACAGCACATCCGTTTCCGGTTCAAAATAACATGCGTACACATAATATTCCATAACATGATTAAGGCTTATATATATTGGTCTGCCGTCCATGTCCGATTTTTTCACAAATGTATCATCCATAGTTCCGGCTTTACGCTCGTCCGTACACTCTTCTATTCTTTCAAGTATTGCAGATAATATATCTGCCGCTTTGTCATAATCACCTGAATTAAATATCTTCTCGTAATCTGCAAATCTGTCTTTGACATCTGCAAGCTTCTTTATGTCCATTACTTCTCCTTTTTAGCAGGAATTTCATATGTTCCTGTGAGTATTGCAACGCTCCGTGGCTCAACACATACACTTCTGTTATTATCTTCAATCACAGCACCTGATACATTAGAACTCATATCAACCTTCCATGTACCATTAATCTTAGGAAGTGCAAAGCTGTGATTCTCCCAGTGCATATTATATGCAGCATATATCAGACTGTGGTCTTCTCCATCACCATATACACATGAATACATAATTCTAAATGTCTGTCATATGTATTCATCTGTGCATACCACGCATTAGTTCCATGATATGATATATCAGGGGTAGCCACATGATATCCTGTCACTTAAAGTAAGCGACTGCGGCATATGAAGTATCTTATTATTCTGTCTGAACTGTATAAGAGCCTTTGTCCATTCAAGAATTTCTTTTCCCTCTTTAGTTTCCTTCCAGTTAACCCATGAAAGTTCACTGTCAACACAATACGGATTATTGTTACCGTTCTGTGAATTGCCAAACTCGTCTCCGGCAAGTATAAGCGGAGTACCTGCCGACAAGAAAACAAATACCAGTGCATTTTTTAATCTGACGCATTCTTAGTTCTTTAATCTTTCTCTTTCTTGTCGAACCTTCCTCGCCACAGTTCCAGCTGAAATTAAAATCCTCGCCATCCCTGTTATTCTCACCCATTAAGCTCATTATGCTTTCTGTCATAGCTTACAAGGTCATTAAGAGTAAATCCATTGTTGTTGGCAATATAATTAATACTTGCACTATTTGCCTCATTCTTTCTTGATATAGCTGCAAATTCTCCAAGCATATTCTCGTCACCCTTTAACAAGCGGCGCACAATATTCTGGAAATCATTATTATAATTAGCCATATGCTTCTTCGTTCCGGTTTTTGCCATTCCAGTATACAGTTATAATCTTGGTATCCGCTAAAAGTGCATCCTGTGAAAGTGCCTTAAGCGCTGACTCATCACAGTACACATGAACTCCGTCAATGTGATATTCAGTAACCCAGTATCTTACACACTGCAGGATAAAGCCTGTACTTTCGTCAGTAAAAAAAACATTTCCATAACGACTTCAATGCCATTTCTGTGCAGTTCTTTAACCATATTCTTAAATTCAACTGTATAATCCCTAAACACCCCGGATGCTTTGAAGCAATTGAAGAATATGATGCCTTAGGTGCGAAATAAAATCCTCCGACATATCCCCAGTAATTAATTTTCCGCGTATTCTTATCCACACTGTAATGTGTTCCGGCTCCGTATTTTTGACATTATAGTATCATTCAGCTGTGGAAAACGGCCTATTTCATCAAATTCATATGCAGGCTGTAACTCAATAGTTGTGATTCCAAGTTCCTTAAGATATGGAATCTTGTTAATTATTCCTGAAAATGTTCCTTTATCTTTAACCTTAGATGTTCTGCTTTTAGTAAAACCTCTTACATTCATCTTATAGAATATACAGTCGCTGTAATCATAATTAAGCGGCCTGTCATCTTCCCAGTCATAATCTGCCACATCAATCGCAGCCAGATACACATCTTCCTCGTCCGTCTGTCCAAATCTTCCGCAATCCGTTATCGCCTTTGCATATTGATCAAGATACATTAAGCCATCTATCTCATAGCAATAGAAACTTTTTGTCCAGCTTCCTGTCACATACATATACTGAAAATATGTTGCCACATTTCATTGATGAATCCAGTTCAATGCGTTCTTTAAGTTTCATATGGACATCAAAAAATCAGCAGAGCTACATTATCACATTCTGCCTCATATGTAAAATTATATCCATCCTTATATCTGCTGCATCCCATAAGCATGGGATTTCCTTTACTAATAAGCATATTAATCTCCACTCTATTTCTTATACAAGCCCCTCATAGTATTCTTATCCAGCTTATAGAATCTCATTATAAATATTGTCACAATCCAGCCTATTATCGGAATTATGCAATAGAAAAATATTGTCAGAAACTTAAGCTGTGGTGTCAGTGGGTCCTCCACCTGCGGAAAAACTTTAGAATACCCTGCTATCGCAAGTGCTATTCCTACAAATCCTGTTCCAAGTGCTGAAAATGATTTGTCAATAAATGAAAACAGTGCTCCCATTATTCCCGGCACAAAATGTCCGCTCAGTGTATATTCGTAATCAGTACAATCGGCAATCATAGGAACAACTATATTATTAGATATTGATTTTACTCCGTTAAGTAGCGTAAATACCAGCAAAAAACGCCACCGTTATAAAGTTAATATGTCTTAATGATACATTTGTAAGATCTGAAAATATCATCATAAACATAAGTATCGTCTGAAAAATAATAGCAAGATATGTCGACCTTACTAATGTCTTCTTCTGTCCGCATCGCTTGGCATGCTCTATCCCAATATATATTATTCCCAGATTAGGAATACCTACAATTATTCCAATTATACCAGCCAGCGGATAATTCTGCATCAGAATTCCATAAAAAGCATTACAAGAACTGTTGAATTACCATATACCATCTGTGCGAATTTGTTAGATGCCGCCGCAATAACAAGCATTCTGATTGGCTTATTATGTTTAATTATAGCCGCATAATCCCTGAAATGTATCTGCTGCTTCTTATCCTCATCAAGCTTGAAGTACTTTACATTATCCTTACTCCATATTCCCACAACAGCCAGTGCTGAGCATATTCCGGCTACAATAACCACTGTGATTACGAACTCTGAGAAAAGTGCCTGTGACTGGAATGTCTTGTATTTCTCAATCAGATACACTGACACATAGAAAGCAACAAGACCATGTGCGAACATTATAAATGTTGAGTCAAAAAAATGTTATCATTGGCCTCTGCTTCATGTCATTAGTAATACCGATTGTCCAGACTTTACAACTGCTGTCTGAAATGTGTATCCTATTATATATACTGAATATACAATTATAAAAAATACAATGGTCTTAAAATAACTGGAACAAGGCTTGTAGTAAAGAACAGTACAAGACTGCTAATTGCCATTAGTAAGTATCCTATAACAATATAAGGCCTGAATTTACCATATTTTCCATTAGTCTTATCTATAAAAATACCCTATTACCGGATCTGTTACCCCATCAAATATTCTCATTCCCGTAAGAATAACTGAAATAAGCACAACTGAAAGACCTGCTATTCCATAAGCATAATATGAGACATATCCCATCATCGCAAGAAACAGATTAGTTGATGTATTATTAAGAAAAACAAGCCAATCTGCCATATTCTGGCTCTGTTCTGCTCTATATGCCCATGCTTATTCTCCATATATTAATCCTGCCAATACATTTGTAATAATCTCTGTTACGATTATATAATCATATGCCCTCATAGTCAAATTCAGGTATGAAGCTTTCCTCAGCAACATCACCTTCCTGAATAAATCCATTATTAATCCCACAGTCTATTGCATAATCTACCACAGAATTATATTCTTTTTCTTGTCACTTTTACGCGACAGAAGTGGATGTTTTTAGTCTGTCAAATGGCGTGTACTGGCTCATTATGCTTATGTATATATCATCTCCATATGTATCAATAAGATACTTTTATAACCGCTTTGGAATCCTTTAGTTGTTCCCGGAAGTATAAGATGTCTTACAATTACGCCTTTTTTTCATAATCCCGGCTTCAACTCTTTCCGCTCTTCACGAGTTCATCATCTTCTATGAAGAATTCCGGCTTTCGAGTCTGTCTGACCATCTCATGTATTGCAGCTTTAGCCACATCAGCATAATCTGGTGCTTTCGGTACTCTGCCGAAAGCCTGCTGTCTATGTATTTCATGTCTGGAAGATACACATCCACAAGCCTCGTCAAGCATATTAAGCGTGCTGACATTCTCGTATGCACTTGAATTGTACACAACTGGTATGACCAGCCCCTTATTCTTTGCCTTGACAAGTGCCTCTGCTACTTGTGGCACAAAATGTGTTGCAGTTACGAGATTGATATTGTTGGCACATTTGTCCTGAAGTTCAAGAAAATGTCTGAAAGCCTCTCCACTGTTATCTTCTTTTTCCAACCTGTGCCGCAGCAATCTCAGAATTCTGACAGAATATGCACCTTAATGTACACCCTGAAAAGAACACTGCCCCACTTCCATGTTCACCTGATATGCATGGCTCTTCCCACATATGTAGAGCGGCTCTTGCCGCATATATATCATTAGTCATTCCGCAAAAGCCTTTATCAACATTTCTGTCGACATTGCAGGCTCTTGGGCATATATTACATTTCATAATTTCCCCTTATTGCGTTATTGTTTATCAATCAATGAATCCAGCTTTGCAAGTGCATCGCTGATTCCTCCTACTTCACATATTAAACCTTCTTCAACAGCCTGTCTACCCACCAGCACTGTTCCTAAGTCTTTAGAAAGCTGTGTGGTGTCAACCATCATTTCCTCTACTCTTTCTTTGCTTACATTGCTGTGAGCCGCAATAAATGATGTTATTCTGTCAGATATCCGTTCAAAATAATCATATGTCTGCTGAACTCCGATAAGTGTTCCGTTCATCCTCACAGGATGTATTATCATGGTAGCTGTAGGCACAATAAATGAATAATCTGTACTCACAGCAAGCGGCACACCTATACTATGTGAATCGCCTATGATTAGTGAAACTGTTGGCTTTTTTCATTGAAGCAATCATCTCTGCCAGTGCCAGTCCTGCACTGACATCCCCCCCACCAACTGTATTCATAATAAAAAGTACACCTTTAATATCTTTATCCATCTCAATCTCCGCCAGCTTAGGCAGCATATGTTCATACTTGGTTGCTTTTGCTTGTTGCAGGAAGATTATCATGTCCTTCTATCTCTCCAATAATTGTTATCACCTGAAGAGCATTTTTCGTGACAGCACCATCCTTATAATCATCATCTGTTTTTTTCTTCTTCAGATTTACCCATGTCCGCCTCCTGATAATATTATTCTCTATTATGGTTGGCGGCTGGACGAAATAATATTCACATATTTTTATATTATTATTATATTTAAAAAGTATTTATATTTCTCTTTATATACGTTTTCTTTTAATATAAAATAATCATAAAAAAGGAGATATTTTATACTTATGAGGCAACAGAGTTAAAAACTTTATTAATAAGGGGGACTCTTATAAAGGCTTGACTTTTTCTTTTTACTAATGTATACTTAAAAAGTAAAACATAGACTATATTAAATGAAATCTGAGGACGGAACTGGGCAGCCGTCACCCTTGTTGGAGATGTGGGAATGTCACCCCACCTATTTCATTTATTAGTAAGATGGTAACTCCGGTTACCATCTTTTTTTTTTTGACTACCACACCCCTAAAAAAGCCCCTTTTTACTACCATTGACTACCAAAACTTTAGTGAATTTTAGCATATCACGAAAATTTAAAAAGTCCGCGAAACCAGTATTTATCTAGCTTCACGGACTTTTTAATTCAAGCCACCTGCCGGAATCGAACCGGCGACCTTTTCATTACGAGTGAAACGCTCTACCGACTGAGCCAAGGTGGCATTATAACCGCCATAATGCGAAACTGTATTACATTATATATATTATTTGTTTTTTTGTAAAGCCGTTATTTCACTAACACCAAGGCAGACCCTCGAATATTCTATATTAGAATATTCAATGTTAAAGGGGCTATGTAAATGAAGAAAATCATCAGAATATATATTGCAATTTATTGCATCTGTATGCCTGTTCATGTCATTACCGGCTGATATATATGCCGTTGTTATAGATGTGAGCAGCTATAATGGATTCATACAGTGGGATAATATGAAGAACTATATTGAAGGTACAATTATCCGTATAGGATATGGCAATGATATCCAATCACAGGATGATGCTGCTGCCATAAGAAATATGGATGAATGTGAAAGGCTTGGAATACCTTAGGGTGTCTATCTATACAGTTATGCATTAGATCATTACGATGCAGCAAGCGAAACTGCCCATGCTCTAAGACTTCTTAAAGGAAGGTCTCCCGAACTTGGTGTGTGGTTTGATATGGAAGATGCTGATGGATATAAAGCAAGAAACGGTCTGGATGTATACTCCGAAGGCGAACTGCTGTCTGATTTCTGCGAAATGTTTGTTAATGCTATGCGTGTCAGTGGATATAAAACCGGTGTCTATGCCAATTACAACTATTTTACAAATGTGCTTGACCTTGACAGACTGAAATCAATCCCAGAGATGAATATCTGGCTTGCACACTGGGGAATTGATTCTCCAAGCCTTGACTGTACCATGTGGCAGTTTGGTGCAGTAGAAATTGAAGATGAAGAATATGACGGCAATATATATTACTCAGATTATTCTGTAAAAAATGATGACAATACTGGTGAAACTATCCGTACCGATGATAGTTCATCCAATAGTATAAATGTTTACTATCAGACAAAGCTTGCAAATCGGCCGCTGGCTTCCTGTTGTTAAGAATAATGAAGCTTATGCTGGAATACGTGGCCAGAATATCACCGGTCTTGCTATCACAACAGATATCGGCTATATAAAATACAGAGTCCATGTGGACAGTGGCTGGCTGGATTTCATAGGACAGCCACAACACTGATATTAACGATTATTATAACGGATATGCCGGCAATGACACACCTGTTGATGCTGTTGAGATATATTATTACACACCTGATGACATCATTAAATCATCTGGATACCATTACGCATTCTACAGGGTAAGTCCTGTGAACGGTAACTACTATAGTTATCAGAAAGATAATAATAAAGATAACGGAATGGATGGCTATGCCGGCATTTGGGGACATTTCATAGACAGATTACAGATTGATATAAGATAATATATTCAATAATAAAACTGCCGGAAAGAATCACCTTCATCCGGCAGTTAATATACTAAAATAAACATTATTTAATTCCTGCTTCTTTTTAAAGAATCTTTGCCTTAATCTCATGTTCAAGCCTTTACAATATCAGCATCCCCAACTTTAGACCCGGTTTCTTTTCCATATGGTACATAACCCCCCGCCATATTATCATGGCCTCCTCCCCGTACCTATTCCTCTAAGGGCATTGACTGCCAGAACTCCTGACAGATATTTTCCACCACTTCTTATTGACAGTTTAATTCCATCCTTCTTTGGTGAAATATACAATTGACAGATTGATTCCATCAAGCGTGAGTGTAAAATCACATATAGCAGCTATAAGTGATTCTTTACATTCATATCCGGCACATGCAAAGCATACATCTTCCCTTATATCAATAGTACTCAGTGCATCTTTATATGCCTTAATATCATCAAAATGCAGTACACTACTGTCAAGGTTTGTAAGTATATCCCTGTCTGCCATCATAAAAAGCTTATAAAAACATATCAAGATCAAGCTGTGAAACACCTCTGCGCATATCAGCTGTGTCCATCTTGATTCCATATAACAGTGCTGTTGCCACATCAGCTGGCATATCAATATCATTGTCAAAAATAATAAGATGCTATAATCGAAGCACATGCACCAACATCTGGTCTTATGTCGCAAAACCTATAATCAATATGCTCATATACGGGATGGTGGTCAATACATATTATTTCCTGTCCATTCATATCTATAATATTAGAATTACCCTTCTGGGCATCAACAAGAATAATCTCATCTTCTTTTGTTGAATTCTTCAAAACTTATATATTCCTTAACATTAATATTAAGAAGCCTTACCATCTTGGCTGTCACAGTTCTGTCGATGCTTCCCTTATAGCATATTTCTGCATCTATCCCTTTGCCTTCAAAAGCTCTGATAATCCATATGCACATGCAATTGCATCAGGATCCGGGGAAATTATGTGTCTGTATAAAAAAACTCTTTCTGTGCTTATACTGGCTATTACTTCCTCTAAACAGTTCATAAAGTACCCCTCATATGACTTTAATGTTTTTATTATATTCTTTATACGGGCTTTATTCAATCTTGATTATCACTTTTTCTGATATTTTTCATAAATTATATTAACCATAGTATGGGGTAATCTATTGGAATCAATTCTATCTCTGGATCACATATATTATTCTTATCATGATAAAAATGGAGAGACCCCGGTAATCAATGACCTTTCTTTCGAAATAAAAAGCCCGGTAGTTTCACATCAATTGTCGGTCCATCCGGTTGTGGCAAATCCACACTGCTCTCTCTTCTATGCGATCTTATAAAAGCCTGAAGCAGGAACCATATATATAAGACCGCCAGAGAATAATACAGACTCCCGGATGGGATATATGCTGCAGAAAGATAATCTGTTTGAATGGCGCAGTATATATAAAAAAATGTTATGTTAGGTCTTGAAATAAATAACAAAAAAAAACTCCTGAAAACATTGCCTATGTTAATCATCTCTTAGAGCAATACGACCTTGCAGAATTCAAATCAGCGAGGCCATCCCAGTTATCCGGAGGTATGAGCCAGCGTGCAGCACTTATACGCACACTTGCTCTGAAACCGGATATTTTACTTTAGACGAACCATTTCCTGCCCTTGATTATCAGACAAGACTCGAAGTAAGGGAAGATATATGTAATATATTAAGAAGTGAGAAAAAAACAGTAATATTAGTAACGCACGATATATCTGAAGCAATTGCAATGACTGACCGTGTTCTTATCCTCACAAACAGACCTGCCAGTCTTTTAAAAACAGTTGATATCAAATCACGTGACACTCTTTCAACCCAGAAATATTTTGATGAAATAAGGGAGGTGTTAAAATGAATATGAGTCCTTTACAACGCAAATTCGTAATTAAGCAGCGTATATATTCCATATCAGTAACACTCTCCCGCCTGATATTATTCTTAGGTTTTATCGGTATATGGGAATTTACTGCTGACAAAGGTATTATCAATGCATTTATATTCAGTTCACCGGTAAGACTGTACCAGACATTTATGGACCTCGCCAAAGACGGAGTAATATTCATGCATATATGGGTAACTCTCTATGAAACCATTGTCGCATTTGCAATAATTACAGTTGTCGGCATTATATTTGCAATACTGTTATGGTGCTTCAAAGGACTGTCGGACTGTCTTGAGCCTTTCATGGTAGTATTAAACAGCCTTCTAAGTCGCTCTGGCGCTGCTTGCGCAATACGTAACT
>VOFK01000634.1_pt1 | contig 13810 bp, 19 predicted proteins | sample 5384121 | NCBI WGS metagenome assembly VOFK01 (sample SAMN12384730, study PRJNA508395) | human gut metagenome | isolation source: healthy gut J | host: Homo sapiens | reverse complement strand
CCGTCGTTGACAGCCCCGCCCGTCTTTGCTGGTAGGCAATCAAGGGGCGACAGCAAGGGTACTGCCGCCCCGCACTATTATTCAGAGAGGGGGAATTTCCATGACCGAAGATGAAGCCTACAAGGTGCATATCCAGTACACATTCAATGCCTTTTGCAAGGTAGTCATTCGTCACGCAGCCATAGATAAAATCTTGAAGCTGCGCCGGAGGTGGGAACGGGAAGTTTCCCTTGATTATCTGATGAGTGAAAAGTTTGTCCAGCTTGCCGAGCCGGAGTAGCTTGAAGAATATCTTTTTACCGCCTGCGGCCAGACCGCCGTTCTGTATCATGCGGAGCTTGCCGCCGCCCTTGCCCTTTTGCCGGAGCAGACGCAGGAAGAAATTTTTCGTTACTATTTCCTGCGCCAGCCGCAGCGAGTGATCGGCGTACATATTGGCCGGACACGCAGCACAGCGGGGCGGCATATCCGGCTTGCCTTGCAGCGGTTAAGGCGGCTCATGGAGGGAAATGACTATGAGTAAACTTCTCCCCTATGAAACAATCGTCAAAGCCCATGAGGGCGACCCGGACGCAATCGACACCATTCTTTCCCACTATGCCGGATATATCCGCTACTGTTCCAAAGTACACGGGAAAGTCAACGCCGAAGTTGAGGAACATATAAAGCAACAGCTCATTGCCGCCCTGTTCAAATTTCGCTTTGACCGATAAACAAAGAACAAACACTGGCTGTCATTAGCGGTTTCACTCCAGCCAGTTTACAATTCATCTATTCCTAAAGGAAGCTAACAGCCGGTGCCGTGCTGACCGAGCTGCCGCATCATCCTCCTGAGCCAGATTGGAGCGCGCTGCCGGGAGCTGACGATGGGTTATTCGCCTGTGCTGGCAATGGTCGAGCGGTACCAGTGTCTGCGGGAAAAAGGACGTGCCCGAAGCTTTCAATGAAGGAAGGCGCGTATCTCCAGATGAACTACGGAAGCCTCACGAAACTGGTTTTCGCTTGGAAATAAGGGAGCGCCTGGACCGGAGGTGGTGGTGGTGCCGTGCCGATTTGCAGCCGGTTAAGCATCAGTTTCCTGGGAACCGACATGCATGGCAACCGCCACCGTTCCCCAACAGTGCGAAAGCCATCGCATGGATCCGGAAAAGTGGGAGGCAGTGAGCTTGCCAGACAGCTGTCGATCGAAAATCCGGCAAAGATCATACTGGATGAGAAATTGTAAAAAGAATAGATGTTTATGCGGAAAAAATGCAAATGTTTTTTCGAAATCACGTGGTTACAGAACATTGACAAATTCCGTTAGCCGAGCATGTATGTGTGAACCGTAACATTGTAACAATGTTCGACAGATAAAAAAAACAATACGAAAAGGAAAAGGAAGGTATGGAAAAGAGAAAAATCAAGGACAAGAATTGGGAAGTTTACGAGAAGTAATCGATCTGGTGAAATCTTTTATGCATTACCCGGAAACTTCGGTCATCATTATTGTGTAGTGGTGCCGGAGCCGGAATTCGGCGGAGCATACAGCTATTTTCTCGCTCACACCGCAGTACAGCTCAACGGCGAAGATTTTATGTACTGACGAAAGAGACAACGCTGACCTCGTTAGCCGATCTTCTTTGCAGATCGGCACGCAAAGGACACAGGATTGCTGACGATCATCACCGGTCGTTCCGTTATGGAAGAGGTGGTTGATAAGCTTCATCTGGATATGGATTAAAAGAACTGGTCAAAAATTAAGGTGGAGAACCCGTCGGATACTGTATTTTTAAAAACATTTCACTGATCCGGATGGAAATGGCAAAAAAAATTGTCGATATGACCGCAAAGGTGGCATCTCCGGACTAATCGGCGAGATCATGGGAAATGACGCCGCCGAAAACTCATCGAGAGCGGTGAGGTGGCAAAACCAAAACCAGCCCGAGCAATACGAAAAACGCGCTATCGGCGCACTGATTGCCGCAGTGATCGTGCGGATACATTACACTGACGGTTATCCTGAATGATACCATCCGTTCGGAAGAAGATGGAGAAATATCTGGAGAAACATACTGGCAGCGATCCCGAGAGAGCAAGATCCACGGACGGCGAGAAGAAGGTAAAAACGTACCCTCTGGTATCGGGATATCATCAATCTATTTGCCGGAAAAGATAAGAAAGGAAAGGGAGACCATGGCAATTTGTAAACGGATTCATCCAGATCATACAGGATGAGAAAAGAGATTATCAGTATGAGAAGCAATGAAGACACTCGTACCAACATCCAGTTTTCCGGAAATGGGCTCAAGGTCATCATGCTGACCAGCGCAATGCCGGATGAAGGAAAGAGTGAGACCTCCTTCCAGCTTGCGATCTCGATGGCATTGCATTGTGTGGTTTGTTATTTATCGATGCGGATATCCGTAAATCGCTGGTATCCCGTTTCGGGGCGGACAGCAGATTTACGCGACTGACACAGTACCTCATCAAAGTGCCTTTAGGGGAGGTTCTTGTATCACACGAACTCCGTGAACTCGGATATCATCATTTTTCTCTCGGTCCGGATGGCACCGAACCCGGCGGTAAGCTTCGGAGTTTATATTTTAATACTTAGTAAAGCTGACGTGGGCGAGAAATGTCCAGTACGACACGATCATCATCGATACGCCGCCGCCGCTCGGAAGTGTCATTGACGGTGCGATCAGTCGCACGCGCTGCGACGGCGCGATGTTAAGTTGAGAAGCGTGGTGCACCGCCAGTCGTCTGGCAGAAAGCCGTTATGCTGGAGCGGACCGGCCGGATCCTCGGCGCGGTGCTGAACCGCGTGACATGGCTGGCAGCGGCTACTATCACAGATACTATGGTAAATATTCGAAATATACAATTATGAAACGAGCCAGCCGTAAATGAAAAACAAAAAATGATGGCTCGGTGGCTCGCTCTTTCGTGTGGCGGGTGGAAATGTCAAGAATCGCGATTGAAGCCCGTGCTCAGGCAAAAAGCCGAGGAGGAAGAAGACCTTGCAAATGGAATTTTTTGACCGAATGGCAAGAAATACCGCCGCAACACGGCGATTCGGGCGATTCTCTCTTCTGCATAGGTGTCGATACCAAGTGGGGAGATGGAAGCCCAGAACGTCGCTGGAAAGCGGCGAGACGCCGATGGTGGCGCAGGACGTTGCTGCGATGAGGCACAGATTGTAGCATTCCGAGAAATAATAGATGACAGAGACGGAGGTTTTAATTATTTCGGAAACCCACTGGAACCGAGACGAAGCAGTTGATACCTGCGCAAGTTCGGGGATTTATCGCAGCTTTATCAGGGAGCACCGTTACTATTTGACTTCCCAGATAGACGGATTTGTGTCAATATGGACTCCATCCCCCTGCTTTTAATGACGCGGTCGGCGGCGTACCCATCACGGTTGAAGATGATGATCGCAGAGAAATAATATCCGGACGATTTCGAAGATGGGAGAAAACGCAATCTGACCGACCTGACGGAGAAAATACGTCCGGTTCCGCGATATCAACGAAGATGAGTTCGTTACGGTGCGCCTCCGCACCGCCAGAAGGGGTATCCTGAAAACCTTTTTCCAGAGCCAAAGAAAGCCAGACAGCGGGATAAAACAACGACACGCGCTGGTAGATGGCATCCGGAAAAGGCGATCACCATTATGGCAAAAAAAAGACCAGTACATGGACATGGGAAATGTTAAACCAGCCCGAAAACCATGGAGGACGGCGATTTTATCGAGCTGTCGGGGAGAGATTTACCAGGGTGCAAATTCGGAATTTCATCCTGGGATATGGATGAAAAGAGATTGTTAACAATCTTTTGCAAAGAAAAAGCGCAGCACAGTTAAAAAGCTGGAAAGCGAAAGGGAAGTACAATGAAAAAGAAGTACGCAAAGCAATCTCAGCAGCCGTCATGGCAGTGCACCCCCCGTCATGGCCGCCGGAAGCCGCAACGCGACGGTTACCGGAGGAGTGCATCGGCGGCCGGCTGCCTTTCCGCTCCGCAGGTCTGACGTGAATGCAGGGAAATCATCACAAAACAAGACCACCACAGGTATCAAGAACAACGGACAGAATGTCTAACTGCTTCAGGGAACTTCTGAAGCAACAATGCCGGATTTGCATCCGATCAGCAGATCAAAGACGGCGCAACAGCCGCAAAGAAAGGCTTCGAGATCAATGGCATCCCACTGTATCGTAACCGGCAGATGGGGTTTCGGTTGATTTCCGCTGATGCCAACAGCAGCCGGCGCAACTGATGCAAACTTGGTTGTAACGAAAGTTGTTGTCATTTCAGTTGCAGCCTGGGCAACGTTCAGAACATCCAGTTACTAATAATGAGACAAATCTATTGAACTCCTATAAGAACAGTGTTGATTATGCGACCAACACAATCAACGTTACTATGCCGGGCAACGCCATATATTTACACTGGTTCTTCAAGAACCAATCTGTAGATAAGGTGAAAGTTGCAGTGGAAACCCAGCCAAAGTCTGTTGCTCCTCAAAACAATAAAAAAATAGTAATTTCTACCAACCTTGAGTGGGACAGACCATTGTTAAAGAATCATCACAGATAAATGCGTCGTGACCCGTCAATGTCAAATAAGAAAGTCAGATTCGATTATCGGAACGAAAACGAACTGGTGAATATACCGAAACAAAAATATGTCGCTGATTTGCCGGAAACGGATAAGTGATTTATCTGGAATATAGGTTTCTCATCATAAAAATTGGACAAGGGAAAGGCGCATGTACAAAAAGAATGGGTGGCTGATGAAACACGTTGATATGAAAGTTTCAGCACTTCCTGACGTTGCATATGCGTGCAGTGGGTATGATGACATATGCTAACAATCGATTCAATGGAATGTGGCTATGTTTCGGGACTGGCAGAGTCTCGATGCTGCTCATATGCCGGAAACGATGAAAGAGTATTTTCCGAATTTACCATGAGACGGTAAAGCAGGCAGTAAAGCTTTTTTTATAGAAGGAATTTAAATTCGTTCCTTTGGTGAAGCGGCAATCCGAGGCCGTATTGCTTCTGATGCCGGCGTTACAGCGTTGTGGCAGTCCGGGGAGCTCTTGAAATGCGGCACCTACAGAAGAAAAAAGACGAGCGACGAGAAAGCGCCCTTCTGATTAAAGCGCGAAAGTGAAGACGTCGAGCGCGCGCGTCGTCGCATCAAAGAAAAATAACTGGCAATAAGTTGCAGTCATCGTAGGAAAAATTCGTCGGAGAGAGAAAATAGATGGAGTTCCGGTCGTGGCAGAGGAAGCGGGTATTCCACCATGTCTGTCAGACTGATCGATGAAGTCCTGGTGGTCACCTCAGACGAGGTGCCGTATCCGGGGAAGCTTTTTAAGCCGCCGATGGAAACCGGCGACGGTGCACCTGAGTCTGGCAAAGGTAATGAGTGAGCCGGGAAAAAACAGTTTGTCGAAAAAGATAGGACCGTACACGGTGCTGACAAACCAGCATCAACTATGCGTCCTCCTTCCAGCTTTTCAAAGCGCGCAATGGATATCATGGGCGGTCTGGTCGGCTGCAGTCAATTGAACAGCCTACTATTGCTTCCGTTTGTCGGCACAGCAACTACCTGGCGTCCCCGGGACCGATCTTTCGCCCAGGAGCGTTGGTAAAAACGGAAAACGGTTCAAGATGTATAAATTGTAGCTAGTAACATGGATGCCGAGGCACGAAAAGCAGAGCTGATGAAAGATAACCGACTTGGCGATGGAAAGATGTTCAAACTTGATTTCGATCCGCGTGTTATCGGAAACAAGATCCTGCCGGATGGAAGCCACAAAGACCGGAATCGGCGATTTCATCCGCCGTACCAGGTTTAGATGAATTTCCGCAGTTTTTCAATGTGCTGAAAGGTGATATGTCGATCGTCGGCACGCGCCCGCCGTTGATTTTTCGGAAACCAATCTTTATGAGTTGCATCATAAAAGCCCGGCTGGCGATCAACAAGCCGGGGATTACCGGGCAGGTAAGCGTCGGAGTGACATTACCGATTTTGAAGAGGTTGTAAGGCTTGACCGAGAGTATATCAGTAACTGGAATATCGGGATGGATATCAAGATACTGGTGAAGACGGTGATGGTGGTTTTGAAGGAGGATGGATCGATGTAATGACCGGTAGAAGAAGAGCCCAGAGACGGATTGGATGCTTGATAATAAATGCTCACTCAACAAAATCAGTTGAGGTCTGATGGTCTATGGTGGAGTTGAATATGGGCAACCAGAGAAAAAGCCTGATTTCATGCGGGTTTACGCGGCTTGACCTTTTCACCTCAACCTGTTTCTGCCTGTCATGGTGCGTTAGCGTTCCAGCGTGTTTTCGGGAGTTAATGGCTTCTGGTTGCGCTCTATACTTAACCCACCACAGCGAAAGCTGATAGAGCAGAAAACAGAATAAGGAGGAGGACGAGCCTGCGTATAGATTGCTACTGCAATCTGTATACAGGCTTGTTGTTGTGCTATGAAGTAGGAAAGGTGAATAGTGAAAAAGACGAGCATGACAATTTAAGGAAAAGAACTGCTGGGATTGTGTATAAGCCTAGGACAAGAATAGAAACTATGGAATGACGGTTGGAGAAGTAATGGAAGGAAAAATCAGACTTGCGGTTTTCGGACAAAAACGTCTTTCTCGTGAAGGCGGGATAGAGATTGTCGTAAAAGAATTATGCACCAGAATGGTACAGAATGGTTTGTGAGGATAACTTGCTACAATAGAGCAGGCCATCATGTGAGCGGTGCAGAGTATGACAAAACAATTGAATATGATGGCATCCGTCAAAAGGTTGTTCCGACTATTGAGAAGAAGGGGCTTGCGGCGGTAAGCTCATCCTTTTTTTTTCGCAGCACTTTGTAGTGCATTTGGAAGATACGACGTGGTGCATATCCACGCCGAAGGACCGGCCTTTTTCTGTTGGATACCAAAAATTTTGGGCAAAAGAGTTGTGGTTACACGTTCCACGGTTTGACTGGCAGCGCGAGAAATGGCACAGGACTTGCATTCAAAGTTCATTCGACAGGCGGCGAAAAAAATGCTGCGAAATATGCGGACGAGGTCATTGTTCTGAGCAAAGGAGCGCAGGACTATTTTAAGAAAACTTATGGAAGAGAAACGCACTTTGTCCCTAATGGCGTGAATAGGCCGCAGATTCGGGAAGCAAGTCTGATCACGGACAAGTTCGGGCTGGAAAAAGATTCATACATATTGTTCCTCGGTCGTCTGGTGCCAGAAAAGGGGATTCGATATCTGATTGAGGCCTTCAAGAATGTCAAGACGGATAAAAAGCTGGTTATCGCAGGCGGCTCTAGTGATACGGATTCCTTTACGGAGGAATTGAAAGAACTGGCGAAGGGCGACGATCGGATTCTCTTTACTGGGTTTGTGCAGGGAGCAATGCTGGGTGAACTATACAGCAACGCTTACATCTACACGCTGCCGTCTGATCTGGAAGGAATGCCATTAAGTCTGCTGGAAGCAATGAGCTATGGCAACTGCTGTTTGGTTTCTGACATTCCGAGTGCGCAGAGGTTGTGGAAGATAAGGCATTAGTTTTCAAAAAGTCGGATGTAGAGGACTTGCGAGAAAAAGTTGCAAGATGCCTGTGACCATCCTGAAATGGTTATGAAAAATGAAGAATCAGGCAGCTGACTTTATCTGCAAGAAATACAATTGGGATGAAGTTGCAAGGGAAACGATGAAACTGTACAGGAGATAATAATAGATGAGAGTATTGATAATAAATAATCTCCTCTAACCGAACGCAGGTAGTGAGATGTACATAGTGAAAACGCCGGAAAAAATGGCGTATTTACGGCACTTTTTGAAAGAGATGGGTGGAACTGTAAGAGCGGTTTTAATCTCACTACCTAGGTTTAGTAACAGCATATGATTTTATCATAAGGACTTTCAGTATCACTACCTGCGTTTGTATGGAGCACTCTGGTTTATGAACAACACATTGGAAGTGCTGCATCTGAACAGAGGTAGTGAAATAAAGTAGAGCACATAAGGAAAAATAACATGAGTAAAACAAATTGGAGCAAGAACAAGAGAAAAATGGGTGGATGATGTAAAAAGTAATCGCCTGTATATTGGTTGTGGTGGGGCATTTCTTCCAAAGTATGGTGAAGGCAAGTATCCTGCCAGATAGTGGTTTATATGAGGGTTTATTACTACAGTTTATTAAATTTCCATGTGCCGCTGTTCTTTATCTGTAGCGGATACCTTTATCAGAAGTACAGCAAGGTAAACAGTGTGGAGTTGGCGCAGAAAATGTGGCGAAAAAAGGTGTTGGCACACTCGGCATACCCTATGTGACCTTTTCTACAGCTACTTGGGTATTGAAAAGGCATTTTCGAGCAGTGTTAACAATCAAATTGGTGGATTGGGAGACACCCTGCTATTTCATCCTGCTTCGCCATACTGGTATCTGTACGCATTGTTCTTTTTATTTTCCTTCTTACACCAACTTTTAAGAGTGTAAAGATGGCTATAGGGAGGCTTAATTGTAGCAATAGCTCTGAAAACCATTGCATTGAAAGGGGGGGGATGCGTTTACGCAGTATCAACAGTTCTCTCAAACGAAATCTGGTTTGTGCTCGGCATGAGCATTTGTGCATTTAATGCAACTGAAGGGCAGAAAAGTACAAAAGAACGATATGCGGATTGCTATTTATGATTTTGAGTGTGGTGGTGTATAAGGCAGAAATTAGTGGTGGTGTGATTCCTTCGCAATGGGATTATTGGCTTGTGTGGCTGTTATCATGATGGTGGCGGGGGAAAAAAGTTTGGCAGAGGCATGATTTTCTTGCAAATACACAATGCCGATTTTTTCTGATGCATACGTTGTTTGCGGCACCAATGAGATCAGTCTTACTGAAGTTGGGTACATTGAAGTTCTGTGATTCATGTGGTGTTGGGACTAGAATTAGTTTTATATATTCAATCATTGCAGCTTGATTATGAAGAAAGACGAAGTGGTTAGAGTTCTTCCTGTATCCGAATAAATTTGTGAAGATAAAAAATTGAGGAGTAAAAAAATATGAGCACACAGTAACTTTTAGATAAAAAACAATTTAGTCACAGGTGCGGCCGGCTTTATAGATCCAACCCAGAAGAGAATTTTACCAGGAGGCTCCTCTTCTGCTACGGTTATTGGCATCGACAATATGAATGACTACTACGATGTAGCTCTGAAGGAGTTCCGTTTCAATGAGCTGGCCAAGTATCCCACATTTACTTTTGTAAAAGGCAACATCGCTGATAAGGAATTAATTACAGAACTGTTTGAAAAGTATAAACCGGCTGTAGTGGTGAACCTTGCGGCACAGGCTGGTGTGCGCTATTCCATCACTAACCCGGATGCCTATGTGGAATCCAACTTGGTCGGCTTTTTTAATATCCTCGAAGCCTGTCGCCATTCTTATGATGACGGACAGACTGGAGCATCTGGTATATGCTTCTTCTTCCAGCGTTTATGGTTCAAACAAAAAGGTTCCGTACAGCACAGATGATAAGGTGGATAACCCTGTATCTTTGTATGCAGCCACTAAGAAATCTAACGAACTGATGGCACATGCATACTCCAAGCTCTACAATATTCCTTCCACTGGTCTGCGTTTCTTTACTGTCTATGGTCCTGCAGGCCGTCCTGACATGGCTTACTTCGGATTTACTAATAAGCTTGTGAAGGGTGAATCCATTAAGATATTCAACTACGGAAATTGCAAGCGTGATTTTACTTATGTAGATGACATTGTCGAGGGTGTTGTCCGAGTCATGAAGAAAGCACCAGATAAGAAGAACGGTGAGGATGATCTGCCGATTCCGCCGTATGCCGTTTATAACATCGGTAATCAGAATCCGGAAAACTTGCTGGATTTCGTGCAGATTCTGAGTGAGGAACTGGTTCGTGCTAAGGTGCTACCGGAAGCTTATGACTTTGGAGCTCACCAAGAGCTGGTTCCGATGCAGCCTGGTGATGTGCCGGTGACCTACGCAGATACCAGTGCGCTGGAGCGTGACTTCGGATACAAACCGAGCACCGATCTGAGGACCGGTCTGCGGAAATTTGCAGAGTGGTACGCTGAGTTTTATAAATAAGAGAATTAGAGGGAAAGGAAAATGAGAGAGTTTAAAGATTTAAAGATTGCTGTTGCTGGAACGGGATATGTTGGCCTTTCCATTGCTACGCTTCTTAGTCAGCACCACAAGGTGACTGCTGTAGACATTATTCCGGAGAAAGTTGAATTGATTAACAACAAGGAAGTCTCCGATTCAGGACGATGACTACATAGAAAAATATCTTGCAGAGAAAGAGCTGGATTTGCTTGCAACTCTGGATGCCAAGGAAGCATACAGTGATGCTGATTTTGTAGTTATCGCTGCACCGACAAATTACGATAGCAAGAAGAACTTCTTCGACACCAGTGCTGTGGAAGCTGTCATTAAGCTGGTAATTGAATATAACCCAGAAGCCATCATGGTTATCAAGAGCACCATTCCGGTTGGATATACTGCCTCTGTGCGTGAAAAATTCCACTGTGACAACATCATTTTTAGCCCGGAATTCTTAAGAGAGAGTAAAGCACTGTACGACAACCTTTATCCTTCACGTATTATTGTCGGCACTGATGTTGATAATGCCCGTCTGGTGAAGGCAGCACACACTTTTGCAGAACTCCTGCAGGAAGGTGCTATTAAGGAGAACGTTGATACCCTGTTCATGGGATTTACGGAAGCAGAGGCTGTCAAATTGTTCGCTAATACTTATCTGGCATTGCGCGTGTCAGCTATTTTAATGAACTGGATACCTACGCTGAGATGAAGGGGCTGAACACTCAGCAAATTATCAATGGTGTTTGCCTCGATCCTCGCATTGGTACTCATTACAATAATCCCATCCTTTGGATATGGCGGATATTGTCTGCCCAAGGACACGAAGCAGCTACTTGCCAACTACGCTGATGTGCCAGAAAATCTGATTGAGGCCATTGTTGAGAGCAACAGAACAAGAAAAGATTTCATTTCTGACCGTGTTCTGGAAAGATGGCTGGCGCGTATGAAGCAAACGATAGTTGGGATGAGAAACAAAGGAGAAAGAAAGCCCGTGGTTGGTGTGCGTCGTCTGACCATGAAGAGTAACAGCGACAACTTCCGCCAGAGTTCTATTCAGGGTGTCATGAAGCGTATTAAGGCCAAAGGGAGCAACGGTCATCATTTATGAGCCTACTGAAAATGGGGATACGTTCTTTGGCAGCCGTGTTGTTAATAATTTGGATGAGTTTCAAGAAACAGAGCCAGGCCATCATCGCAAAACCGTTATGACAACTGCCTAGATGATGTGAAGGAAAAAAGTTTATACAAGAGATATTTTCCAGAGGGATTAAAGATAATGAGAATTTTACTGGTTAATTATAGATATTTTATTTCGGGTGGACCGGAAAAATATATGTTCAACATTAAGAAGATGTTGGAAGATAATGGTCATGAAGTGATTCCGTTCTCCATTCATTCTAACAAAAAAATGTTGAAAACAGAGTACTCAAAATATTTTGTGGAGCCGATTGGAAACCGTGACGCAACTTATTTTGAAGAATGTAAAAAAGACCCCAAAGGTCATATGGCAAATGCTGACTCGCAGTATCTATTCCACTGAGGTTGAGAAGAAGCTATTAAGAAAGAAATCAAAGATATAAAAAGCCGGATTTGGTATATATATCATCCACTTTGTAAACAAAGCTTTCACCGAGCGTGATTTGTGGTGCAAAAGAAGATGGGTGTTCCGGTAGTGCTGCGACTGTCGTGAGCTTTGAGCACTGTGCCGAGATTTGATTTCATGTACAACAAAACCATGCGAAGAGTGCCTTACGAAGGGATAGAGAATGCCATAAAGAAAAGATGTGTAAAGGGTCGCTGTTTGCATCGGTCGTTCGAGTTTTTTCTATGAAGGAGTACATAAGACGTGAAGATATGTATATATAAAGGTGTGGATGCGTTTATTACGCCGTCTGAGTTTTAAAGAAGAAACGTTGAGGAATGGTTTCGATGAAAATAAATCACCTGTATTCAAACATTTACTGCAAGCAAATCAGAAGTCGGCAAACCACAGGTTGGAACATATGGTTTGTATTATTTGGACGTGTGACAGAGGAAAAAGGTGTTGATACTGTCGTCAAAAGCATATGAGATGATGCCAGGACTCGCTATGTGAAATAATGGGCGATGATACAACAGAACCCGAGGCAAAAAGGTTAAAGGCATATATCAAAGAGAAGAACATGAAGAATGTTTGAGTTCTTGGGATTCAAAAGCCGAGGAGTGAAGAGATCATCAAGGGCGCGATTTACACTGATCCGCTCCGCTTGGTATGATAACCTTCCAAATACTGCGCATTGGAGTCTTTTCAGTATTCAAAAGCCAGTTATTGCAAGCAATATCGGAAAGCCTACCAGAGCTTGTTTTGATGGAGTTAATGGTTTATCTGTTTAAGCCTGCCGGATGCTCAGGAACTGGCGAAAAGTTGCCTTGCTGGATGACGATGCTGGTAAAAAATGGGAGCTGCAAGTCGGGATAGACTAGGGAAGATCGGTTTTTGCACCGCAGACTCATTATAACACTTGATGAAAGTGTTTGATAGGGTAAGAAAATGAAACTTAAGAAGCTGAAGATATTAATGAATCTTTGGTTCTCACTTGCTGGGGAAACTTATACAAAAAAGGCGGATGTCATAAAAAGGCCAATTTGTTTAAAAGTTATGGGGGGGTACTGGCATCGTGCTATACAACTCAGCCTGAACTAATTAGTATTGGAAGCAATGTTACTATCGCAGCAGATGTTACGATTCTATGAACATGATATGGTTGGAAGACTCATGTTTGACGATGATCTAATTATATAGATTATATATAAAGTACTACAGAGGTAAATAACCATAGAAGACAATGTTGTGGTGGCGCAAGAGCAATCATTCTTTGCAAATGGTACAAGTGGAAAAAATGCATTGAAGTTGCTGCTGGAGAGATGTTGTGACAAAGATGTTCCACCCTACGCAATTGAATCAAGCAAGAGTGATGAGGAAATACAAAGGTATTAAAAGAAAGAATGGGGAATACGAAATTAGGGATAACTCCGCGATCATTTTTGCTTTGAAGATAACTATAGAGAATAAAAAGAAAAAAGCAGATTTATTGCTTTAGAAAACCTTATGTGGTTATGGGAGAGTTAATGTCTGAAGAAGTTAAATGGTACTGTCATCGTTACTTACCGTTGCAATGCTCGTTGCTCCATGTGCAACCGCTATAAAGCACCTTCAAGCCGGAAGAAGAGATCAGCATTGAAACCATCAAGAAGCTGCCGAAGATGTACTTCACCAACATTACCGGTGGTGAGCCGTTCATCCGCACCGACCTGAAGGATATCGTGCGCGAATTGTACAAGAAGTCTGACCGTATCGTTATTTCCCGACCGGCTTCTTCACAGATCGTATCGTTGACCTGTGCAAGGAGTTCCCGCAGATCGGTATCCGTATTTCTATTGAGGGTCTGGAGCAGACCAGCAACGAGATCCGCGGCCTGCAGAATGGTTACCAGCGTGGTTACGGCACACTGAAGAAGCTGCGTGAGATGGGCATGAAGGATGTCGGCTTCGGTATGACCGTTCAGGACAAACGCCCGCTGTACAAGGGAATATCTCCAACGAGATGGGCATGAGTTCACGGCTTAGCATCTCGCAACAGCTACTTCGTTGCGGGGCAAAACATCGTATGACCGTCCGGCAGCGCGTAGCT
>VOFK01004045.1_pt1 | contig 13815 bp, 19 predicted proteins | sample 5384121 | NCBI WGS metagenome assembly VOFK01 (sample SAMN12384730, study PRJNA508395) | human gut metagenome | isolation source: healthy gut J | host: Homo sapiens | reverse complement strand
TGATTGTTCTCCTAGGATTGTCCGACATGGTCTCAATAACAGGAAAAGAGAAATTACGAATAGCAGCCTGTTTGCACAAGAACTGCCATATAAAAACCAAAAAAGTCGCTGATAAGCCTCTGGCGGCGGTCCTGGTGCTGCCACTACAGAACTGGCTCCTCGGGCTTTTAATCGTGTATCGCGACCGCGGCGGCTGTCGTCTGGGTGAAAGCTTTGCTCCCGCCTTATGCAGCGGCCTCATGTCGACATCTTTGATGATTTATCATCAGGAATTGTTTCAGTGGTACGGTCTATGCGATGCGGAATCTTCCGCTGGGGAATTACCGTTTGTGGACGAGAGCTCGTCTGGGGCAAACGGCAGCATTTCGTTCATGAATTGCGGTACGGAGAGGAACGCCTCTCCAGGATATATCCAGGGACAGAAAGTAAACTCTGGGGGAAGGCAGGGTGGTTTGACTGCCGCTGGGAGGACGTTTTTCCGTGTATTCATAAATGGGTTCATGAGCCAGGAGCGATGTGATCGGGAGAAATCTTTTGAAAAGAGTCGGAAGAGGCACGCCCCTGTCTTTTGTCTGATCCGCATAGACAATATACAGGAAGTGACGGCAGAGGTAGTGATGTAGAGCGGTCCGCCCTGCTCTCTGATGTCAAACGACGGAGAAAGTGTTGTTACGTTCAACAGCCATGACGGATTTATCAAGCAGTACAATGCGTCTGATTTTGTGGCCTGTATTTCGTCAAAAGGCCCTGCAGGATATGATGGATTCTAATTTTTGAAATGCTTGACCGGGTGCGGGAAATCCATACGGTGAACCGTATTCCCGTGACCTTGTCCATCGGCATCGTAAAAGTGACGAATCTTTTAACCGCCAGTATGAAGAAGCCCAGGTGGCGCTTGATCTGGCTCTTGGCCGCGGCGGGGATCAGGCCATCGTCCGTCTCGGGAAAGATGTAAAAGCCTTTTGGCGGCAAAGCGCCTGCTTCGGTGAGCAGTACCCGTGTCCGCGTCCGTGGGTGGCGCAGGCGCTCCGTGAGATCATTAACGAAGCGGATATGGTTCTCATTATGGGGCACGCCCATGAAGATTTTGACGCGCTTGGGGCCGCGGTAGGTGTTTCCCACCTGGCGAGAGTGTCCAAGGTGGAAGCGCACATCGTCATTTCAAACAGGATGATACGTCCAGGAAAATGATCCAGGCCATACAATCCAGCGGCCTGGCGGAAGGGCTCCTTATTGATGAGGGCAAGGCAAAAAAGCCTCGTGACGGATAAGACGGTGGCTATTGTCGTGGACACGCATATTCCCGAACTGGTGGCGGCGCCGGAACTGCTGAAAAAAAAGTGCAGAAGAAAGTCGTTATCGATCATCACCGCCGTGCGGCAAGCATTATCGACAGTCCGCTTCTGACGTACATGGAACCGTCGGCATCTTCCGCTTCGGAACTGGTGACGGAACTGATCCAGTACTATGGCAGCGAAGAAGAAATGAATGCACTGGAAGCATCCTGCCTTTATGCGGGGATGGTAGTGGACACGAAGAGCTTTACCGTCCAGACAAGTGTCCGTACGTTCGACGCGGCAAGTTATCTCAGGCGGTGCGGCGCAGACACCGCTTTGGTTAAAAAGCTCTTTTCGATGGACCTGGCGTCCATCAAGATTAAATCCATGATTTTGGCCGATATGAAACAGGTGGATGAATACATGGCCTTTGCCGTATGTCCGGAGGGCACGGCGGATTCCCAGATTATCGCAGGACAGGTGGCGGATTTCCTTGTTACCGTGCAGAAGATACGGTGCAGCTTCCTTTTCTACTATACGGAGAACGGACTCTGCCTCTCCGCGCGCTCCGACGGGTCTGTTAATGTGCAGATTGTCATGGAACAGCTTGGCGGCGGCGGCCATCAGACAGTGGCGGGAGCGCAGTTCGGCACTGACGGCAATATAGAAGATATAACAAAGGCGGTTGTTGCCAATGTTCGTAAACAAACGGAGGAGGAAAAAGAATGAAAGTAGTATTGCTTCAGGATGTAAAGAAATTGGGGAAAAGAGGCGATGTTGTCGAAGTAGCGGACAGCTATGGCCGTAATGTCCTCATTCGCCGCGGACTTGGCGCGGAAGGAACGAAAGCCAATCTGAATACGGCGGAACAGCGCCGTGAATCTAAAGAATTTAAATCCAAAGTGGCTGCGGACGAAGCGGTCATCATGGCATCTCAGCTGAAAAAAGTAAAAGCGGTTATCAAAGTGCAATCCGGTGAGGACGGACGGGTTTTCGGCAGTGTCACGGCAAAAGATATTTGTGATGCCGTTAAAGAGCAGTATGGGTTTGAAACTGGATAAGAAAAAATATTAGGCTGAAAAAATCCGATCAGGACCACAGGAGAATATGATGTGGAAGTCTGGGTACACCAGCAGGTCACCAGCGAAGTACATATTTCCGTAGTTGCGGAATAAAAATTTCCTGTTCCTGCAGGGGATTCTTTAGCAGCAGAAAATAAAAGCGGCAGTTAAAAAATAATCTTCTTCCCTTAACCGGGGAGGAGGTTTTTATTTTGGAAAAAAACCTTGCTTTTATTGTAAACTTTATTAAAAATTATAATTGACAAAAGTAAAGACGGCTACTACACTTAGAAAAGATGTTGGCTGTCCGGAAACGGGCGGAAAATGGGGGAGTATTATGGGAGAAGAAAAGGTATTGTACAGCGTGAAAAAATGCGTTCCAGTCTTGGCGAAAGCCCACGGCGTGGGCGGACAGCATATTTCCGGAGCGGAGAGGATTGTAACAAAGAACAGCGTGGAACAGGAGATGATTTCCATGCTGCACCGTGCCTGGGAACATGACCGCGGCGCGGCGGATTTTATCCAGTTCAAGGTGGAAGCGGTCAGGCATGAGGGGAATCACCGCTGCCCGCTTTTGCCTTTGTACCAGATTGATACGACAACAAAGGAGGAAGGACGGGCGGCAGCGAAAAAAGAACTGCTCCGTTCCGGAGTCAGTGAAACCGCTATGGGGAAAGCGATTGCCCTTTGGAATCGCTGACAGACAGTATGCGCGGCGCGGCAGTCGTTGATGCGGAAACAGGAGAGCGCCTGGACGGACTTGGTATGCGCGGCGTGCGGTGCAGCTGTATGGATTGCGAAGATACGTGCGCATACGAAGCACAGATGGGGGCGAAGGGCCTGGGCGGAGAACATCCGAGGGAAGCGCTCATTCTGGCATCGAAAGTGGCGGCGGCGCCGGGGACGGTGGCGGAGCTTTGCTGGTCGGATGATCCCTTTTATGTGACAGGCTATGTGGGTTCGCCGAAGTTTGGCTACGGACGGATTACGGTGATGAAAGAGAAAGGGGATCCTATCGGCGGCCGCGTATTTTTTGTAAAGCACGGTACGGATATGGACAGGTATGTGGAGTATATGCAGCATCAGACAGTGCTGGTGAGGGTCAAATGAAGCCGGAAAATATTTTCTCCGCTCTTTCCGCGCTGCGGCAGGAAGGGCGGCTCAGGCAGGTGCAGGATCTGCGCATGGAAACGGCGTCTCTCGGTGTAGATCGTGAAGGAAAGCGGTATATCGTTTTCAATTCCAATGATTACCTGGGCATGACCCATGCGAAGGAAGTACAGGAGGCGGCGGCGAAAGCGGTTCGTTTCGGTACGGGAAGCGGCGGGGCGCGTCTTACCTCGGGGGCAGCTTTTGAGTTATCCAATTTGGAAAAGGAAATAGCCGATTTCAAACATACCGAAGACGCAGTCATCTTCAATACAGGATACATGGCGAATCTGGGAGTGCTGTATGCGCTTGCCGGAAAGGGAGATGTCATTTTCAGTGATGAATTGAATCATGCGAGTATTGTCGACGGATGCCGTATATCAAAAGCCGAAACGGCAGTTTACAGGCACAGCGATATGGCGGATCTGGAAAGACTGCTGCAGACCGTTCCCTGCGAAGGGCAGCGATTCATTGTGACGGACGGCGTATTCAGCATGGATGGGGATATTTGTCCGCTGCCCGCTCTGGCGGTACTGAAGAAGGACTACGGGGCCTGTCTCATCGTGGATGACGCCCATGCATCGGGTGTCATTGGCAGAACCGGCCGAGGAACGGCGGAGTACTTCCGTATGGCAGGGATCGACGTGCAGGTGGGGACCTTGTCGAAAGCTTTCGGTGCGGAAGGGGGGATACATCGCGGCAAGCCGGGAAATTTGCGACTATCTGCGGAATACATCGCGGCCTTTTATTTTCTCCACAGCCATTTCCGCGGTCACGGGAGCGGCGGCCTTAGCGGCTCTTCGCTTGTTAAAAGCGGATCCGGAGAAATATCTGGGCCGTCTTCGTGAGAACACGGCTTATATGCGAAATCTCCTGACAGAAACGGGAGTGGGCATTGCTGCAGGGGATACGCCCATCATTCCGGTGGTGGTGGGAGATGAAAAAGAGGCGCTCGCAACGGCGGAAGCGTGCAGGAAAGAAGGAATCCTGCTGTCCGCCATCCGTCCGCCATCCGTACCCGTGGGAACAAGCCGCATCCGATTGACGGTAACGGCGATGCATACAAAAGAAGAAATGAAAAAAGCAGCAGCTATTTTAATCAGACATTGGAGGTCAAAATGAACGGAGAATTGGAAACAGGAGCGTACAAGCCGGAAGCGGCAGGTAGCAGGGAAGTCATTGTCGATGTTTGCGAAACAGCGATTTTGGCGGCGCTTATCGGGGTGAGCGGTTCTTTTAAGATCCCCGGATTAGTACCGGGGACGGAGTTTCAATTATCGGCGCCTATCGCCGTTGCCATTTGCGGCGTCTTTGGTTTTAAGAAATACATCATTGCAGGGGTGTTGGCGTCTCTATTGAGTCTGGCGCTGGGAACGCACACGATTTTGAATGTGACGATCTCCATGTCATTCCGGCTGGCTGTAGGCGCGGTATGGCTTCTGCTCGGTTCGTCCCGATTGTTTTATATCATTTCCGGACCGATAGGGACAACCGCGGCAAAGGGGAGCAATGACACTTCTTCTGGGAAAAGGATTTTATGCCATGGTGGCGGCGGCCCCTGCCGGGCATGGCGTTCACGGCGGCTACGGCCTGGTTCGTTGCGGGGGTGTTGAAGCGTGTCCGGTCGATAAGGAAGAGATAGATAAAAAGGCAGAAGACGTCAGTCTGAATGCCAGCGAAAGGTCTGCTGCGTGATGAGGAAAATATAAGCTGTCAGCCGAGTTCTCTTTTTCGCTTCATAAAGCATTTAATATGAACCGGTATTTAGAAGAACACCAATGGTAAGAATAGAAAAAATGGTTCACTTACTTCTGTGTCGGAAACCGGGTTTCCGGAATGACCGGAACGCAACATAAAAAGGGAGAAATTATTTGTATACTTAAAAGGATTTGACCCGGTACATGATTGAGCCAAATCCTTTTATTTTGCAATATATACGGAAACAGCCGTGCTGAATTTTTTTCTGCACCAGTGCCAATCCGTTTTTATATTTCCTGCCGGCAGTGTATCCTCCGTACGCGGTTCTCCTGATCCACATCAAAAACCAATTCCGCGGCTCTGTCGCTGAAGGAGTAAGTATAGGCCGTAAGTCCATCTTCCGTTTCCGTCTGTGATGTCGCTTCTCCATACTTATCTTTGATTTTGTCATAATACATGCTTATTACAAAGCCGGAGGGTGTATGAAAGGATACCCCCCTCAGTATATATCCGTGGAGAGGCAGTTTTTCAGAAGGGGATGTGTTTGACGTGAGGGTGACGGCGGAAAATTCTGAGGTATAGTATTTCCATATGATGCGGCGAAACGGTCCGAAATCCTTAACGTTTTCCTGATAAACATCTCCCCAGGATATCCCGCACTTTGGACAAAGGATCGCCGGGGCGGATTTCCGCGTGCAGTCCGTGTCCTTTCTCCAGGATAAGCGTAGTCTCAGAAAAAGGCATCGTATGTGCCAGGACGGTGCCGCCCGTCAGGGCAAGGCCGACTAAGAAAGCGGAAAAAAAACGGGAGGAGCTTTTTCTTTAGTATTTGCATGTGGCAGAGCCTCCTTTATTTTGAAAAAGAGCAGAAATAAAATATTTATTATGAAAAGTATAATTGAAAAAATGAATTTCCGCCACTGCATACAGGAAAAGAGATGAATGCGGACAGCGCGGCATGGGGAAATATATTTTTGCATGTAAAATTCAATCGGGCCGTAGCAGTACCCGCTTCCATCCTTTCCTTCAAAGCATTCTCGACTCCGTTCAGATGACAGCAGACGACAAGGTGTCATCCGGGACGTGAGTAAAGAATCTGCTATAGTGATGACGCGAAAGATTAGAATAAAAAAGTCTTTTCTGTCAGGCAGGATTCTGTCGTCCGTAAGCTGACAGTTTTTGTTTGCTGATAAAAGCAGAATTGCCCGTTCTTTGTCATATGGCCGTTTCCTGTTATTTCTGCAAAGTATTTTTGCACTTATTCTGAATGGTGGGGAGACAGCAAGACATTTTCCGTTGTTCTTATCATTTGCCGTTCTATGTTGTAAAAATATAAATATGTCATTATCTTTTCAATGGAATGGTTGTGAATAAGGATCTTAGATGGAAGATATAAAGGATTTAATGGATCGTTTGAAGAAACGCATTATCAGCGGCGGCGCAGCGGATAAACCGGAACTGAAAAGGCGTCTGGATGTGATTTATGAAATCTATGCCGGCGCTGTTGGTCCGGAAGAACTGATTGTCCGCGCAAGCCGCTATGGCGCATTGAAATATATTCATCATGAAAATCTGAAGAAACGCCTTTTGGGGATTGAGCGGCTGGTTTTTGAGAGCAGGGAGTATACCGAAGAACCGCAGGAGGGGAGAAATTCCTGCTATTCTTGACCGGCTGGAAGATCGTTTGGCGGAACTCCTGGCACGCCGGGCGGTGGAGGAGCGTCTGGAGAGGAAGATTTCTGAACGCCTGGAAGAAAAGCATAAAGAATATGTGGATGAAGTGAAGCGCGAACTTTTGGAAGAAGACGAAGACGATGTGGAAACAGCACAGAGCCGGCATAAAATGGAAAAGCTGGAAGCTTTGGATAAAATCAGTTTGACGAAAACGGTCATGAATGTGGTAAAGCCGGGCACCCTGTCGGAAATTGTCGGGCAAAATGACGCAGTGAAAGCATTGGCATCCAAAATCGCTTCTCCCTATCCCCAGCATTTAATTCTTTACGGACCGCCCGGTGTGGGGAAGACGACGGCCGCCCGTCTTGTCCTTGAGGAAGCAAAGAAACGGCCTGGTCAGCATTCGGAGAGGATGCGCCTTTTGTGGAATGCGACGGTACGACGCTCCGCTGGGACAGCCGTGATATTACGAATCCTCTTATCGGTTCCGTCCATGATCCTATTTACCAAGGCGCGCAGAGGGAATTGGCAGATGACGGTATTCCCGAACCGAAGCCGGGGCTTGTGACGGATGCCCACGGGGGTATTCTGTTTATTGATGAAATAGGGGAATTGGATCCTATCCTTTTGAATAAGCTTCTTAAGGTGCTGGAAGATAAAAGGGTGCCTTTCGAATCGGCGTATTATGATGAAGAAAATCCCTATGTGCCGGCGTATATCAAAAAATTATTCCGCGACGGCGCACCTGCTGATTTCATTCTCATTGGTGCGACTACACGGGAGCCGCAGGAAATCAATCCCGCTATCCGTTCGCGGTGCGCGGAAGTATTCTTTGAACCGCTTCGGCCGGAAGATGTAGAAACCATCGTAAAAAATGCGGCGGAGAAATTGAAAGTGTCTTTGGAAGACGGTGTGGCGGAAATGATCAGTGAATACACCATGGAAGGCAGAAAAGCGGTAAATCTTCTTGCCGATGCGTACAGTCTGGCAGTATATGAAGCGGGCGGGACGGGGAAAAATTTTATTTCCCGAGAAATCATGCGCCGCACGGCAAGGGGAAGCCGCCTTACCGTATCGCATCATAAAATGGCATCGGACGTGCCGGAAGTGGGGCATGTTTTCGGACTGGGCGTTTCGGGATTTTCAGGAAGCACTATTGAGATCGAAGCGGCGGCATATCCTGCCAAAGAAGCGGGGAAGGGGACGCTCCATTTTAATAATACAGCAGGATCTATGGCAAAAGATTCCGTGGCAACGGCGGCATCGGTGGTACGCAGGCTTACCGATAAAAATCTGGGCGATTACGATCTCCATGTGAATGTGATCGGCGGAGGGAATGTTGACGGTCCTTCGGCAGGGTGCGCTGTCACGGCAGCCATTATTTCCGCGGTGGAACAAAAACCGCTTCGCCAGGATTGGGCTGTAACGGGGGAAATTTCTTTGTCCGGAGAAATCAAACCGGTAGGCGGCGTTTATGAAAAGGCGTTTGGCGCTCATCAGGCGGGGATGAAAGGACTTATTATTCCGGCGGAAAATAAGGAAGATATCGGGGAAACCCATTTCGGCATGGAAGTGGCGGCAGTACGGACGATTGAAGATGTATTGGATAAAATACTTGTGAAATAACAGGAGAAGATTATGGCTGCAACAGAACGCGGAGGCAAAAACCGGGGCAAACAGAAAAATGATACCGAAACGCTCATATTGGGACGGATGCCTCCACAGAATATAGAAGCGGAAATGGCAGTTCTCGGCGCGATGCTTCTGGACAAAGATGCCATTGAAGTGGCGGAAAACATGCTGCATTCCGAGGATTTCTACCGTGAGCAGGATGCGATCATTTATCAGGCGGTTCTGAATTTGTCCCGTGCAGGGAAAAGCGCAGATATCCTGACGGTCACGGAAGAGCTGCGCCGCATGGGACGCCTTGATGATGTGGGCGGCATTATGTATGTCAATGAGCTGCCGGAGCACGTAATCACCACGAAGGGGATTGAACGCCATGTGGATATCGTGTCGGGGAAAGCGAAACTCCGCCGTCTGATCGATACGGCAGGGGATATTGCGGAAGCTGCGTATACCGAAGAAAATACGGTGGAAGAAATTGTAGATGATGCGGAACGCGCTATTCTCCAGGTTGCCAGGGAGCAAAATGTGAAGGGCTTTACTCCTGTGGGAGAAGCGGTCCAGCATACATTGGAAGATATTACAAGAAAGTACCAGAACCATGAGCTGATCACGGGACTGGCGACGGGATTTGCCAAATTGGACGCGTTTACAAACGGTTTCCAAAAGGGAAATCTGATTATCGTGGCGGCACGCCCGTCCATGGGGAAGACGGCGATCGTTCTTAATATGGCAAAGAATATGAGCCTTTCTTCCGCGCGGAAAACAGTGGCATTTTTCTCTCTTGAAATGGGGCGTGATGAACTGGTCCAGCGTCTTTTGAGCTCCACCGCGCTGATTGAGGGCCAGCGGCTCAAGACGGGCCGCATCAATACGGAGCAGGAATGGAAAAACCTTTCTTCCGCAGTGAGCGTATTCATGGAAGCGCCGCTGTACATAGATGATACTCCGGCCGTGACAGTGGCGCAGATCCGCGCCAGATGCAGGCGCCTGAAAGCGGAACATGGCTTGGATGCGGTCATGATTGACTATCTCCAGCTCATGACGAGCCGGAATGTAAGGAATAATGACAGCCGCCAGCAGGAAATTTCAGAGATCTCCCGCTCCTTAAAGAGCCTGGCAAGAGAACTGGAAGTGCCTGTTATCGCTTTGTCCCAGCTTTCCCGCGGACCTGACGCAAGACCGAACCACCGTCCCTTGCTCTCCGATTTGCGCGAATCCGGCTCTATTGAACAGGATGCAGATCTGGTCTGCTTTCTCTATCGCGAGGCTTACTATAACAAGGAAATTGAAGAAGGAGATCCCCGACAGAATGAAACGGAACTCATTTTGGCTAAAAACAGAAACGGTCCTGTGGGAATTATTAAGATGTTTTTTGCCGGGCAGTATACACTTTTCTATGAGGCGACGAATCAGGAAGCGCCGCCGGATGTGGAATAAAGCGCCGGCATAGCCGGGAAAAGGAGGGGCAATGGATCTTTGGGGGAATGAAGACGAAGACGAATACAGAGCGCGGAAACGGGCGGAAATATTCAGTTCGTCTTATCATTTCGAGAATTACGGAATGTTGGAAAACGCCATCCATCGGTGCCGGCTCTGCCCTCTTTGCGATGAGGGCAGCCGCGGTCCCGTGCTGTCTACCGGTCCGGTTGACGCGCCTTTGATGATCGTTGGCGAAGGCCCCGGCGGTGTGGAAGATGAGTACGGCGGGCCGTTGGTCGGGCCGTCAGGACAGCTGCTGGATAAAGCTCTTTTGTCGGTAGGGATTACGCGTGACCATGTATATGTCACAAATATCGTAAAATGCCGCCCCAGGGGAAACCGCACGCCTACTATTGAAGAGGGGGAAATGAATGCGGCAGACGGTGGCTGGCGGAAGAAATACGCCTCCTGCAGCCGAAAGTTATCATCGCTCTCGGAAAAGTGGCGCTCCGTTTCTTTCTGGGGCATGATGCGGGTATTATCCGTTCCCGCGGGCATTGGATTGATTACAAGGGCATCCCCGTCATGCCGACTTTCCATCCGGCATACCTGCTCCGCCAGACGGGAGAGGGATTGAAAGAAGCGAAATGGCAGGTCTACTATGACCTGAAAGCGGCAAAAGACAGGGCTGCGGAAGCCGTGCCCGGCTGGGTGTGGAAAAGCGATACGCCTCCTGATCTGCTGGAAGAATTAAAAGAGGTCCGGGAGAAAAGGATGGGCATATCTTCTGCTTTTTGAAAAAGGAATTTGTAAAGGTGATGGATCATGCGTATTTCAAAGCTGGACCATCTGGTGCTGGTGACAAGCGATTTATCCCGGTGTGTTTCTTTTTATCGGGATCTGCTTCATATGGAAGTGGAAGAAAAAGACGGCCGGTTTGCTCTTCGGTTCGGCACATCAAAAATCAATATCCATACCTGTCCCGGAGAATTCCAGCCGGCGGCGGAAAGGCCTGTGCCGGGGAGTCTGGATATCTGTTTCGTGACGGAGGAACCATTGGAGAGGCTTCTGGATGAGCTGAAAGAAGAAAAGGCGCCGCTGGTGACGGATATCGTGGAAAGGCATGGCGCCCTGGGGAAAATGAGGAGCCTGTATCTGCGTGATCCGGATGGAAATCTGGTGGAAATTGCGGAATACAGAAAAGGAGGTCAGCATGCTTACCATCAATCAGGCTGATCTGTTTTATGCCGCGGAATATGCATTGGCGGCGCTCCTTTTGCTTCTCTGCACGTGGCAGCGGGGGATGCTTGATATCCGGCGGCAGATAGGACGAAAGGTTTTCTTCCGCCGTCTGCTGCTGGTGCTGTTTGTGTCCGTTCTGGGCATCGCGCTTATGACGGGAATATATTTTATCCGGCTTGAACCGGAGGTCCGTTTCGCTGCTGTTGGTGCAGTTCAATTCTTTATGACAGTATGCAACAGCGTCATTCTCGGGTCTTCCTTTTTCCAGCGGTACCGCGTCTATCCCCGCGGGTCAGCGCTGGCGGCGGTACTTATCCTCATGTATGGGGTATCGGATTTCTTTATGCCCCGCGAAGTGAAGTACGCTGTTCTGGCGGTGTCGGTGATCGGCGGATTCCTGCTTCCTGAAACTTGGGGAAATAAACAGGTATGAGCAAAATAAAAGGCAGGATTTCCTGCCGGGATTTTTATAACAAAACCTTCTGAACCGGAATGGAGCAGGAGGTCTTTTGCTGTCGTTTTATTTCTTGCGTGATCCGTAGAGGTCATTATAAATGATCCGTTCATTATAACGGTTCATGCGGACAGGTTTCCGCTCCGCGTAACCGATGGCGATGATACAGAAGGGTTCCATTTCCGCGGGGATATCAAGGATGTTTGAAAGGTGTGCTTTGCGGTCGGCATAAGGATAAACCTGGAGCCAGATTGATCCGAGATCCAGATGCTCCGCTTCGATGAGAATGTTTTCCGCGGCGGCGGCGCAGTCAAAGGACCATTCTTCGGGAAAAGAGATATTTTCCTTTTGCCGACGATGACGATGGCGGCATTCTTGCTTTACGGGCAGGGCCCGCTACAAAACTGTTGTGGGAGATCGCTTTTTACCAGGTCATCTCTTGTGACGATGATGAATTCGCGGGCTTCCTGGTTGCCGCAGGCACGAGGCCTGCATACCTGCTTTACAAGGATCAGCAGGTCTTCTTTAGCAACGGGGGGGGTTCGCTTGAAGTGGCGGCAGGTGCCTCTTTTGAAAATTTCATCCATATTCACCCTCCTTCTGCAAACGGATGCGCCAAAAGAGGGAATATCCCCTTGACGCGGTGCGGATCATTTCTTTTTCCGCCTGTTATTATTATTTGTATCCATTATAGCATAGACGCGGCGAAACGAGTACAGGAAATAAAAAGACCCCGCCGTGACGGAGCCTTTGCTTGCTGGTTACAGGTGCCGAATAGGAGAGTACCTGACATAAGATAAATGGTGGATGTGAGAAGAGTTACGAATCATGAAGCGGCTCAACATGAAGCGGCCGAAACCAATATTGGCACCCTTCTTTTTGCCGCAAGCGGCGACGATGACGCGTTCGGGGAAGCGCCAATGATGGTGCGCCGTTGCCGCCGTAGCACGCGCCGATAAGCGCCCACCACATATATCACGTGGGCCAAACCTAAAAAGATCCTGCATATTGTGGATTAAGGGGGATCATGGTAGCCGTGAGGGATATTATCGATGAATGCGGAAGCGATGCCGGAAAGCCAGAGAATGGTAAACGTAAGGGCTTCCGGGTCACCGCCGACCGCACTGATGCCTGGGCGAGGGCGTTGATAACGCCTGTCGTTTCAAGGCCGCCTACGACAAATGAAGAGAATCGATAAAGAAGAAGAGAGAATCCCAGTCCACATCACGGAATATTTCATGAGGATCCACACTGCAGGCAAGGATGGCAAGCACACCGCCTGTGAGGGCGATCGTTGCCGATTCGATACCGATAAGATTGTGGACGAGATGAAGCCGAAAATGGTCAAAGCCAGAATGGTGACGGATTTCTTGAGAATGGAATAGTCCGTAATGACGGAAGAAATACTGATCTTCCCCAGTTCTTCCGCGGTCATTTCTGTTTTCAGGAGCTCCTTGCTTGCTGTAAATGATTTCCAGATAAATAATGCATGCTGCTACGTTAAGCAGGGCGATAGACCGGTATTCATGGCAAAAATCATTAAATACGAGTGTGTCGCGGAACCGATCATGACATTTGGCGGATCGCCGACCATCGTGCCGGAAACCGCCAATATTGGAAAGTTAGCGATTTCTGCGATCAAAGTGGGGATCGGGGTGACATGGATACGGCGGCAGAAATCGTCATGGGAGTGATGAGGAGTACAGCCAGTGAGCTGCGTGAGCCGTCGCTCGGACCGGTTTTTCGGAGTTAAGGGCGGCGCGCTGCCGGGAGGCGGCTATGCTCAGGTTATCCCATGGAGGATATCAATCTGCATTTCGGCGATTTTCACGCCATCGGAGCGGCAAAAACAATCTTCTTGCAGCCATGCTCGACAATCACATTCATCAAGGGCAATGCGCTCGGCATCGATCCCACAGCATAACATGGAAAGCGGTGCGTTGATATGAATGATGCCGACGCTTCGCTCCGGTCGTGGGCGATCTCGGCGGCAAAATGAACTTGCGGCGGCCACCGCGCGAGGACGGCGCGATATCACCGTTGCCAGCGGGGTTATGGCGGTGCTCTGTCTTTCGACCTCGCTCTCCGATACTACTGCGTGAGCGCCTCGGCTTTGGATAATAGTCGGTTACGTATTCCGGAAACCGTAACCGCCTCCGATCTGCATGCTTTCATGGCATATGACGCGCTGCTGCGCGACGCCATCAAGCCG
>VOFK01003655.1_pt1 | contig 13817 bp, 22 predicted proteins | sample 5384121 | NCBI WGS metagenome assembly VOFK01 (sample SAMN12384730, study PRJNA508395) | human gut metagenome | isolation source: healthy gut J | host: Homo sapiens | reverse complement strand
ATGCTTTTTCCATGCGAGATCCGAGTTCGTAAGTGGGACAGCAAGATCCTGGAATGACAAGGTTTGCGAAACTGAACACCAAGACCGATTCCACCATCAGTGCCCTTGTCTACCCCTACTGGCATCCTTCGGGGAAATATGTCGCTTTCTCGGTCAACAAGACGAACCAGAACTTCTTCAGCCACAATGAGAACCGCATCGAGGTCTATGACTCCGAATCTGACGTGGTAGTCTATGACGTGGAGAGCCACGAGATCTTCTGGTCGGCGCTGACCCGCTCTGAGGACTCGTTCGAGACCTTCCCGACCTTCTCGCCAGACGGACGTAGCCTTTACTTCTGCTCTGCCAAGGCGGTCTCGCCGATGCCAGATGAATATTCAAAAGTCAAGTACAGCCTCTGCCGCATTGACTTCGACCCCGAGAGCGCCACGTTCGGCGATGCGGTGGACACGCTCTATAACGGAGCGGCGAACGACAGAAGCGTCTCATTTCCAAGAATATCCCCTGACGGCAGATTCCTTGTCTTCACTCTTTGTGAATATGGCAACTTCTCAATCTGGCACAAGGACGCCGACCTCTGGGCCGCGGATCTTTCGTCCGGTGAGATATTCCCGCTTGACGCAGCCAATTCCGACGATGTGGACAGCTACCATTCGTGGAGCGGCAACAGCCGTTGGCTGGTCTTCAGCAGCCGTCGTCTGGACGGCCTTCACACAAGGCCTTTCATCTGCCACATCGACGGTGATGGCAAGGCTTCCAAACCTTTCCTTCTCCCTCAGAGAGACCCTCTGAGTACTACGGAGTCCCAGATGAATTCCTACAACCTTCCCGAACTGATGGAACGCAAGGCCACAGTCAATCCCCACGACATCGCCACCGCCCTACGAGACACGCCCGGTACGGATGGCTGTGGCAGTCCGGTAGGCAAGGCTAGCGATCCGGAGAAAATAGCACCCCCCGCCAATGGGCCGCAGGGGTGCTGTTTCGGACCAGGCTACAACCGGTCGAGGCACTTCGGCGAATCAGGCGGGCGCTGTCGCGCACCTCCCCGAGACGGTCAGCGGGGTGAGATGCGGAAGGCCGTGTCGCAGAAGAGGAACCAGTCGCTCATGATTCCCGCCTCCTTGAAGAGTTCCATAATGCGGTAGAGGCGCTCCGACGCCCCCAGTTCGACGGCCAGCAGCAAACCGCTGCGGCGGATCTCCTGCACGGCGGGATGGTCTTCGAGCAAACGCTCGTAGAGCGCGCCCTTCGCCTCGACCTGTTCGACGACATGATGCTCCAGCAGGTAGTTCAGGGGCCGCAAGCCCGGCGGCACAGCAGACCGGATGGCCGCCGAAGGTGGTGATATGCCCCAGGACGGGGTTCGACTGCAGGGTGTCCATGATCTCGTGCCGCGAGACGAAGGCCCCCGAGCGGCATGCCGCCGCCGAAGGCCTTGGCCAGGCGCAGACGATATCGGGCGTCACGCCGTATTTCTGCATGGCGAAGAGTTCGCCCGTACGTCCCAGTCCGGTCTGGATCTCGTCGAAGACGAGCAGCGCTCCCACCTCGTCGCAGCGGCTGCCGCAGCGCATCGAGGTAACCCGGCGCGGCAGACGCACACCGCCTCACCCTGCACCGGTTCGGTCAGCACGCAGGCCGTGCGTTCGGTGATGGACGCCAGGGGCATCGAAGTCATTGAACTCGATGGCCTGCACATCGGGCAGCAGCGGGCGGAAGGCCCCTTCCACTCCTCGCCCTCGGGTGTCCCCATCACCGACATCGCCCCGTGTCGAGCCGTGGTAAGGCCCGCCGCATGGAGATCAGTTCGGTGCGGCCCGTATAAACGTTTGGCCAGCTTGAGCGCCCCCTCGACCGCCTCGGCACCGGAGTTGACGAAATAGACGCTGTCGATGGGATCGGGCAGCAGCGAGGCGATCCGTGCCGCATACTCGACCTGCGGCGTCTCGACCAGCTCGCCGTAGACCATCACGTGCATGTAGCGCGCAGCCTGCTCCTGCACGGCCCGACGACCGCCGGATTGGCATGGCCCACGTTGCTCACCGACACGCCCGCCACAAGGTCGTAGTAACGTTTGCCCTCGGGCGTATAGAAAAAGACCCCTTCGGCGCGCGCCACCTCGACCAGCATGGGCGAAGGTGAGGTCTGCGCCAAGAAATTGTTTGCCAGAACTGTTTTTTGTCCGTAAAATGTTCATCGTATCTCCTCCCCGAATTTACGTTTGAGAATCTCCTCCGAATCCTTCACGCTGCGGCGCATCCAGCGGCACAGCACATCGGCCTGCTCGGCAGGCGTCAGCCTCCAGTCCGGGGCACCGTGCGGCGCACCTGCTCCGAAAGCATGTAGATCAGGATGGCGGCCGAGGCCGAGACGTTGAGGCTCTCGACCATGCCGCACATGGGTATGCGAAGGAATTCGTCCGCCCCTGCGATGACTTCGTCGGATATTCCGGCGTGCTCGGTGCCGAACACCAGCGCGAAGGGGCCGCCGTCACATCGAAGGTTTCGGGCGTGCAATCCTCGCGGTGGGGCGTGGTGGCCACGATGCGGTAGCCCGCAGCACGCAGGGCCCCGACCGCCGAGGCCGTAGACCGGTGGCGGCGCTCATCGACCCAGCGGTCCGTGCCCCGCACCACGGCGGCGCTCGGCTCGAAGCGGCAAAGGGTCTCGATCGTGTGCATCTCCTGTACGCCGAAGGCTTCGCAATGGCGGATCAGCGCCGCTGCATTCTGTCCGTGGTACATGTTTTCCGCCAGTACCGTCATGTAGCGTGTGCGCATCGCCACGGCACGGCGCAGCGTGGCATAGCCGCTCCGGAAGTCATGAAGTCCGCGAGGCAGGCGATCCGTTCGCCGTCGCCGCCCGCCTCGGGGCCGAAATCCGCACCGGGCGGCAGCACCGGACCGTTATTTGCGGTATTTTTCATCTTCATCGCGGATTTTCAGGTAGCTTTCGTAACGCGCCAGGCGATTTCGCCCGCACGGACCGCTTCGGTCACCGCACAGCCCGGTTCGTGGGTGTGGGTGCAGTTGTAAAAGCAGGCAGGCCGGGCGCACGCGCATCATCTCGGGAAAATAGTGCCACAGCTCGGCCTCGTCGATGTCGATCAGTCCGAACCCCTTGATGCCCGGCGTGTCGATCACCGCGCCGCCCCGGCCAGGGGGTACATCGTCGAAAATGTCGTCGTATGGCGGCCCTTGTGGTGACTTTCGGAGATTTCGCCCGTGCGGATGTCCAGCGAGGGGTCGATGGCCTGGATCAGCGTCGATTTCCCGACGCCCGAGTTGCCCGACACAAGCGTCGTGCGCCCCGCCAAGCAGTTCCCGGACCTCCCCACGCCCCTCCCGGACCGCAGCTTCCAGCACGCGGTAGCCCGCCGCTCGTAAACGGCACGGAACTCCGCGACGGCCTCCGCGTCCTGCAGGTCGAGCTTCGACAGGAGGATCGTCACCGGGACCTTGTAGGCCTCGCAGGTCACCAGGAAGCGGTCTACGAACTCCGTCGGCCGTTTCCGGGCCCGCAATGTCGCCAGCAGCAATGCCTGGTCGATGTTTGCGGCGATGATATGGGACTCTTTCGAAAGGTTCGAAAGCCCGACGGATCACATAGTTGCGCCGCGGCAGGATGTCGGCGATCACATAGTCGCCCCCTCGTCGGCCTCGCACGCCACTTCGTCGCCCACCACCACGGGATTGGTCGAACGCACCCCTTTCAGGCGCAGTCTGCCCCGGATGCGGCAGCGCACCGTCTCACCGTCGTGCAGCACGTCGTACCAACTGCCCGTCGCCCGGACCACTGTGGCTGTAAACTTTCTATCCATCGGTCTCCGTTTTTTTCCTCCTGCCGGGGAACCCGCTCCGCCGACCCACCCAGAAAAGGGAAAATGGATTCGGAAAGCCACCGGACAGGCTTGTAGCTTTTTCGACTGCTCGATCGTCCGCGGCCCCACGAGGCAATAATCCTCATTCAGCGCATCGAAGGCCGAGAAGAGCACGCTCAACACGAGCAGGTACTTCAAAACCGATACGGCAATGCCCAGCAGCGTGTCGGCAACGCCCAGTCCCGCAAAGTGAAAGACCTTGCGCACCAGCCGCCGGCGATCGCCACGACGAGGATGACCGCGACAAGCACCGCGACGAACCCGCCCGCGGCGGCCACTTCGTCATCGAGCCGCAGCCATCCGCCGACCTGCGCGCCGAAACGCGCCGCGATCCAAATGCCCGCCACAATCCCTGCAAGGGAGCATATCTGCACGACGAAGCCTTGGCGCCATCCGTTCCAGACGGCCAGCGCCAGCACGAGGAGGCAGACGATTAAATCAAGCGTGTTCAATAAGCCGTTAAATTATCACCGTAAAGATACGAATTTTAAAAGAAACGGCCCAAAAAAAGCATACAACGAACGATTAGGCGCAATATATATAAATATAGTCCGATGTATATCGTCCTAACGTATTACATCGCGCATATTAACACTCAACGCATTACAGATGCTGCAAATGGTTTTTACGGTAAGATTAGTCCGCCCCGCCTCGATGCGGCTCAAGTTGGATCTTTCCATGTCACACCGGTAAGCCAGCTCCCTGTACAGTCAGCTTGCGTTCCTTTCCTCAACTCCTTGATCCTCGTAGAGATATAAAGGATTTCATCTTGATAGTTCATTCCCATTTCAAAAAATTTGGACAAAAATTTTTGCTGTGCAAATTTTTATATATATATTTGCACCATGCGTATCATATATGATACCAACAAAAAGAGGGTCGTCCGAATAACAAATTGAAAACTAAATACAAACACATCTTTATTTCAACCATTTTTACTATGAAAAAACAACAACTTGTTTAGAAAATTCCTGGCATTGTTCTTAACCGGAACCATGCTGGCCGGTGTCGGGTGTAAGGACTACGACGACGACATCGACGACATCAACAAAAGATCGACGATCTAAATGCGAAAGTCGAACTGAAGGCCGATGCTTCCGCCCTTCAGACAATTTCCTCAGACAAACTGAAGGATGTCGATTTCTCGAAATTCGTCACCGATGCCGAATTGAGCCAGGAGCTGGCAGCCTACGTCAAGGACGCCGACCTCGAAAAAGAAAGTCGGAGACCTCGGGTTCCAGACCGTGACACAGGTGCAGGAGCTGATCAAAAGGCCTGCAAAACGAAGTGCAGGTGAAAGAACTGATCAAGGATCAGCTCAAAGCCGCTGACCTCTGGTCCAAAAATCGGCGGCGAGGTCAAGAAAGGCATCCTCGAAGAGCTGGCCAAAAACAGCGAGCTGACCACTGCCGTGAAGAGTCAGGCTGTCGCAGCCGTCCTGGCCGCCATCACCAACGACCCGGCCGTGAAGGACATCAATACCGCCATCAGCAAAATCGCCGGCGAGGAGGCCTCCGAATTCGTCAAGGAATACATGGACGTCAACAACAAAGCCTGGATCGAGAACGTGAACTCGGCAGCCGCCGAAGCGGTAAAGAACGCCGAATCCGCATTGAGCAGGCAGATCATCAGCCTCATTTCGACGCAGGGCTACCTGAAGAAGAGCGACCTGACTGCGGAACTCGGCGCCTTCAAGCAGGCCATCGCCCAACTTCAGGCCGATGTCGCTGCGCTGATCAACCGCATCCAGTCGCTGGTAAACATTCCCGGAACCATGTATGTTGGCAGTGGCGGAGCCTATACGACGATGGATTTCTACAAGGTCGGAGCCACCCCCATCGGCAACGGAATGGTCACGCTGACCTACCGCGTCACGCCTGCCTCGCTGGCCAAAGACCTCGTAGATGCCTATGCTAACGGAAAAGCGACGGAATTCGCTATTGTCTCGAGCAGATAAAAACCCGTGCCGCAACGGCAACTCCCGCAGCCGCCATCACCGACGTTCCGGTTTATCGAAGAGGGTAAGTTCGCCGTAACCGCCACCATGTCGGCGGAAGAGCTTGGTGAAGCTTTTATGAAAGAGGATAAATGGATCACGCTGGCCCTTTCGATCGAGAACACCGTGAATCCCGAACCGGCGCCGAGGACGAAACCGCCTCGGAGGTAACGAACAACGTGCTGTCGAACTTCGCCAGCATCATGCCCGACGAGGCCCAAGAGATCGAACTCGGCGTTTACACCAAGGACGAGGAGCCGGTCGCCTACGACTACGCCACCATCGAAATGCCGTTCAACAAGCAGGCCGTCAGCAAGAAGACGCTGCTGGAGAATACGCAGCTGCTGGCTTCGCTCGACGGAGGCAAGACCCTGATGACGCTGGACAACGTCAACAAACTGCTTGGCTCGAAAATCACCATCGGCGCTTACACCGTAACGCCCAAATACTACGCCGACGCCAGCCAGTCGGCCGAGATTACGGACAAAACCGAGATCGGCAAATTCATCCTGCGCGTCGACAACTCGAAACCTCGTTTACGACACGAAACTCGCTACGGTGGACTTCCGTGCAGCAGGCGTTTCCGGCGACGTAGGCAAGAACGTCGTATGCGCACACAAAATCGTGATCAACGTCGACGGGAAAGCCACGACGGCAACGATCGAGGCGCCGCAGACCTACATCATCACCAACCAGGCCGGCGCGACCTTTCACCTTCAAGGAGACCCCAAACCGCTGGCATGGAGCTATGCGTTCGTCAAGAACGGCATCGCCGGACAGACCGCCACTCCGGAAATCTCCGATAACATCTTCGGCGAAATCGCTTTGGTGAACGACATCGACCTGCCGAAGGAGGTCACCATCGAGGATATTATCACGCTGGGCAACCTCGACACGGACCGTTCGACGGTCAAGGTCGCCGGCAAGAGGTCGGACAACGATCTCGGCATCCGATTCACCGCATTCGCCAGCCAGATCGCCATGGGCGTGAAAGCCTCCGTTCAGGCAGATGCATACGAGTGGGGCAAGGCCTATGACATCGAGTATGTCTATGTATACCAGAACGTCGACTACAAACTGAAGGGCCAGATCGCCTTCGGGCCGCCCCGCCGCCCGTCAACTACATCGTCGACAACGCCATCGGCTACGAGACGAAGAGCGTCAGCAAGACGTGGAAGGACGTTTACACAGCCAACAAGGCCGGATTCGCCAGCGAAGCGGAGTTCGCCGAGGCTATCTTCGCAGCTACGACCGATCCCGCAACGCCCGCAGGCGTAACGAAACTCTTCAACAAAGCAAATGAGAAGGGCACGGTGATCGAGAACACCAACGGCACGGCAATGATCGTCACCGCATCGACCCTGAAGGGCGTGCTGAATGCCAAGGACATCACCGCGACGGGCGACAAGTTCGAGCAGAAAGCCGAATGGACGAACCTGGTACGGCCAGAAAAGATTTCCGTAACGTTCAACTACAATGTCACGATCCCCGACTTCGACTTGAGGTACAATGCCGGACACGTAACCGAGATCGCAGGCGTGAAGACGACCGTAGTCGAAGGCCTGGTCAACAGGACGACCAACCTCTGGGAGTGGCCCAACATCACACTGCCGACCTACTTCAACGAGGTGGACGCCGAGAAGTACGACTTTACGTTCGAAGTGACCTCCAAAGACGACAAACCGAACAAGGGCGACAAATACGCCGTCGTCGAGGGCGACAAACTCAACTGGAGCGCAGCAAACCGCAACTATGTCGACATCAAGGCTGTCGTTAAGATCAAGGACACGAACATCCAGGTAGCTTCCCTGCCGCTGCGCGTGGAGATCCAGACCCCGATCAAGACGCTGGCACAGACCAAGGCTATCGAGGTCGCTTACAAGACCAACGAGGCGACTACGGCCAATATGTTCGAGAACCTCCAGTTGATCGACGCCGACGGTAAGTCGTGGATCGAATACAACAAAGACACGAAGGCCTGGGAAGCCGTTACGGTAGGCAACGGCAAGACGGCCTACGACGTATTCCAGGCAAAACCCGAAGCAGCGAAAAATACCGCCGGTATCGTATTCAAGATGAAATCGGCCGAGTATGCCGATACCCCCCTGCCAGCGACAAGGGATGCTTCCGCATATATCAAAATCACAGACAATACGCTGACCTACGAGAACAACAGCGCCACGCTGCTGAAGGACATCATCATCAAGGTAACGCCGAGCTTCACCTACCAGTACGGCGAGATCACGGGCGAGAGATGACGATTACCATCAAACGCTAAAGTTCACACGCTTCGCGGTCCGGCACGGCAACCGGCTGTGCCGGCTCCGCAAAAGCGATCTCGGCAGGGGATGCCCCCCAGAGGAGTTGTTTTTAGTTAACAAGTCACACCCAGCCCCTGCTTTTGGCGGACCGAAGAGGCGCGGTCCGCCATTTTTTCGTACCTGCCGCCCCGATGCCTCGCCGGGCGTAAACCGACCTGTTCCTGGCTTTTCCCCGGCGGGCATCTTTTCGGAAACGGCGCAACGGCAAAGACAGATAAGTTTGATTTTCAGCCCGGCTTGTATTATCTTTGCCAAAGATAAACCTCCGCACGGATAGGCGGCGCCACGGCAAACCCTCAAGCAACGCTTGGTTCTGACCCGGCTTGTCACTATCTTTGCATCATACAGCATTTAACCAGCTCTGCCATGAAAAGATACCTAACGATTCTCCTGCTGCTGAACGTCGTCGCAATGACGGCCAGCGCCCGCGAGGTCTTCCCGATCAACGAAGGGTGGCGCTTTTTCTTCAAGTCGGAGAAAACCTCCGACAACGCCCGCCACGTAACCCCCCTGCCCCACAGCTGGAACACCGATCCGCTGGCCCAGGGGCTACTGGCTCGAAACCACGGGCAGCTACCAGAACGGCATGTATATCCCCGTCGAATGGGCTTCGAAACGCCTTTTCGTGAAATTCTACGGCGTACAGTCGGTCGCCGACCTCTTCGTCAACGGCTATCACGTCGGCACGCACCGCGGCGGCGCCACGGCCTTCACGTTCGAAATCACCGACAAAATCCGTTTCGGAAGCGACAACTCGATGCTCGTGGTGGTCAGCAACAGCAGCCGCGACGACGTGCTGCCCACCTCGACCGACATGAACCTCTACGGCGGCATCACCGCGAGGCGGAGCTGATCCTCACCGAACGCACGGCCATATTCGCCGCTCTACCCTCGGGTCGGAGGGCGTGCTCGTACACCCGCAGACGGTCGGTCCCGAAAAGGTTCGAGGGCGAGATCGAGGTGCACGCACCTCGAAGGGCGACAACAGCTGCACGCTGAACGTCGACATCACCAGTCCGCGGGGAGAGCGGGTCTTCGAAACGCCAGAAGGCGCGCGCTCGACGGCAAACCCGTCTCCGTGGCCTTTCGGTGGACAATCCGACGCTGTGGAGCCTGCGCGACCCGGCGCTCACCGTGACGGCCTCCATCGGCGAGGACAGCATCACCGACCGCGTCGCCGTCCGCACGGGCTTCCCGCTCGATCGGCGCCAGCACGGCCGAAGGGCTGACGATCAACGGAGAACGCACCCCCGTCCGCGGCGTAACGCTCTACCACGACAACGCCATCTCGGGCGGCACGCTGACCCCGCAGGATTACGACGCCGACCTGCGGATCATCCGCACGATGGGAGCCAACGCCCTGCGTTCGGCCGTGATGCCCCACGCGCAATACCTCTACGACCGTTGTGACGAAACAGGGAATGCTCGTCTGGATCGACGCCCCGCTGCACCGCTCGTCGTTCCTGGGCGACGTCTCCTATTTCGCCACGCCCGCCTTCGAACAGAACGGACTGGACAGTTGCAGTGAGATCGTAGCCTCAGAACATCAACCAATCGTCCGGTGGTGATGGGGTAGGGCGTCTCTGGATGCGCGCGGCGACGCGTGACGCCCTACATCCGGCGGCTGAACGAGACGGCCCGCACGATGGACCCCTCGCGCCCGACGAAATGTCGCGCCAGCGACCAGAACGGCGGCATCAATTTCATCACCGACCTGATCGTCTGGCGGCAGGACGTGGGCTGGCGACGCGGCTCGACCGACGACGATCGTATGGCGCGACCAGTTGCAAAAAACTGGTCCCACCTGCGTTCGGGCGTTCTGCTACGGCGGCAGCGGGATTCCTCCGGACACAAGAGCGGCACGGCGCAGTCCGAGCCTCGTTCGAACTGGATGCCTGAAGAGAATCAGACGCGCTTCCACGAACAGTACGCCAAAACCTCCAGAACGACTCGCTTTTCTGGGGCATGGATCAACAACATGTTCGACTACGGCTCGCGCCGTCCCTACGGGATCAACGGCGCAGGCCTCGTGACGCCCAACCGCCGCGAAAAAGGACGCCTACTAGTACAAGGCGATGTGGAACGGCGCAGAGCCGACGCTGCATTCGTCGACAAAACGGCGGCGTCTGCGCGATTATGAGAAGCAGGCGTTCCGCGTCTACTGTCGGCCGGGACGCCGACGCTCATCGTGGGCCGGGACACGCTGGCGATGAGCGAATACGCCCCCTTCCAGTACCGGTCCGACTCGGGTGGCCATACACGGGATGATTGAGGTGAAAGCGGCGGCGGGGGGATCTGCGCGACAGCGTGACTATCCTTGTCGGCAACGTCCTAAAACCGAAACGGACGCAGGTCCTTCGGCGAACCAGGTCCGCAAACGACAAATTAAGGGGACGAAAGGCATCCTTTCGAGAAGACCTGGAAATAAGGCGTCGGCGATCAGCGCCGGGCCTTTTTGCGTTTTGGGGCGCAGGTCGAGGTCTCCGGGGCCGCCTCGACATACGTCCGGGAGAGTTCGGGCATCGGCACTCCGGCCAGCGAACACAACACACCCCTCCAGCAGACCCAGATTGTAATCGGCGAGAAACTCCCACTCCCGGCGGTAGAAAGGCTCGAACCGCCCGGCGTAGAAATCGAAATAGGGCGACGAGCGGTAGGAGACCACCAGCGCGCCCCAATGCTGGTGATGCCAGCGTTTGGAATAGTCGAGACGCACGTGGGCTGGCGGGGACGGTTGGCGTTGCGGACATGCACGGTCAGCTCCATCACGCCGTCCGAGGCCAGTATCCGCGCACGGTTGCGTTCCGGAACGCTTCACGAAGTGCTCGCCGAGTCCACGACGCAGCCGCCGCGCAGGGAGGTGCGTGAAATACCCACCGAAGGAAGGTATGCAAGAGGCAGTATAGTAGACATAAGAAAAATTCAAAATTAAAAATCACCTGAAACGAAGCGGTCGAATCGGTGAACCCCCTCGGGCGGGCGGCAGCGTGCGCAGGGCTTTGCTATGGAGCGACGCGCAAAGCAGACCTCCGCAGGACGGAACTGCGGCCTGCCGACGCAAAACACCGTTTTTATGCGTGTGAGCGCAGAAGGAGCGGAAGCAGAACGAAGCTTCCTGCCGCTTAAAACCGGCGTCCACGCCGGCGGGATTTTAGGCGGGCGTCCAGTCCCCGTTCTTTTTTGATCAGCTCCACCAGCCGGTCGAGGGCCTCCTCCTGCGGAATGTTGCGCTCGACGACCGTGCGGCCCCCTTTGTAGAGGGGTGATGCGGCCCGGTCCGGCGCCCACGTAGCCGTAGTCGGCGTCGGCCATCTCGCCGGGACCGTTGACGATGCAGCCATCACGCCGATGCGGGAGGTTTTTCAGGTGCGACGATGCGGGGCCTTGATGTAGGCGAGGGTCTTTTCGATATCGTAGAGCGCCCGCACGAAGGGCAGGCGATGTATTCGGTGTGTGAAAACGCACGCGCGCAGCTTGCAGGATCATCAGCTCGATGTCGCGGATTTCGCTTTGGCAAATCCCGGAGCGTCGATCCAGATGCCGTCGGCCAGGCCGTCGAAAGCAGCAGCGGTCCCAGGTCGGCGGCCTTTTCACGGCGAGCGTGCGCTCCAGCGAACGCTCTTCGTAGCGGCGTTTCACGACCACCGGTTCGTCGGGGACATCGAGATTCAGGATCGCGGCGCGCAACTCGGCCGTCGGTTGCCCGAAAGGGGGGCTTCGAGCACCCGGAAACCCTCCAGCGGCTCGGTGCACTGACGGGAACCGTCACCTTCGAACGGCGGCGGTATTCGGTCGGGGAGTAACGCTCGGGATGCAGCACCTCGAACTCGCCGGGACGGTCGGCAAAGTGTTCGACCAACAGCTGCGCCACGGGGATTTCATTTTCGGGGGCCTCGGTGAGCGACACGCGGATCGTGTCGCCGATGCCGTCGGCCAGCAGCGCCCCGGATGCCCACGGCGCTTTCTTCACGCGCCCTTCGATGCCGTTCCCGGCCTCGGTGACCCCCAGGTGGATCGGATAGTGCATATCTTCGGCATCCATCGCCTCGACCAGCAGACGGTAGGCGGCGACCATAACGCGCGTGTTCGACGACTTCATCGAGACCACCACCTGATCGAAATCGCACTCCCGGCACACCCGCAAAAACTCCATGGCCGAGACCACCATACCCTGCGGCGTGTCACCCCACTCGTCGAAGACGCGCTTCGCCAGCGACCCGTGGTTGACGCCGACGCGCAGGGCGACGCCCCGCTCGCGGCACTGCGCGATCAGCGCCTGAAGATCGCCGCGGTCGAGGCGGTAATTTCCCCGGATTGACACGCACCTTGTCCACATACCTGGCGGCGATGGCCGCGACCTCGGGCACGAAGTGGATGTCGGCCACAACGGCTGTCCGGAAACCGTCGGCACGCAGCTGCCGGACGATGTTTTCCAGATTTTCACCTTCGCGCCGGCCCTGCGCCGTAAGGCGCACGATCTTTCCCCCGGCGCGGTCGATCCGCTCGATCTGGGCCACGCTCGCGGCGGTGTCGTTGGTGTCGGTATTGGTCATCGACTGGCAGGCGACGGGATGCCCGCCGCCGATCGTCGTCCGCCCGATGCGCACTTCGCACGCTGTCCGGCGCATGAATTTCGAAAGATTCATCGGTTTATCAATTGGTAATTACACACTTCCTCACATCACTTTCCGCTGTCGGGCGGCGTTATCGCGCCGCCTTCGGCGACGTTTACAAATCCGACCCCACCCCGACCCTCCCCCGGAGAGGGAGATGGCGTACGCATCGGACAGCAGTACAACGTACTGCCTCCCACTACGAGAGCCGTTATCACCCGCAACAGATTCAGGAAGCAGCGGCAAAATGAACGCTTCGACAGCCGGTACAGTGTACAAAGATAGCAACGATTTGGCGAACGGCGAAATAATCGTTATATTTCGGGACATCTCTAAAATGCGAACGCCATGAAAGAGAAACTACTGCTGGCAGCCGCGCTGCTCGGATTTGCAACGGCATGCAACAACGAGGAAGATCAACCGAAGGTGGTAGGCGGCTATGTACGGGGTCCCGTACAACAACTACAAGATCAAGGGGGCAAGGACCGACAAGGCCGGACGGCCGATCAAGGGCATCGAGGTCGGAGCAACGCCTACCTGCCGACACCGGAGGCGACGACCGCAGCCGACGGGACCTATGATCTTTCGGGCAAGGGAGTCGGCAACACGGCAAGAGTCACCCTCACCACCGGCGACGGCCGACGGCCAACGGCGGCGGCGACTTCGCCGCAAAGACCGTCGACATCGAATTCACCGAGGCCGAACGCACGGCCAAAGGGAGACGGCGACTGGGATCAAGGGGCATTCGCCAAATCGGGCGTCGACATCGCCCTCGAGGAGAAGGAGTAACCCCCCTGCTCCCCGACCAGCACGTCTCCGGGACGGAAAAACGCACCCGCCAATGCCCAAACAAGTTTGGCATTGCACCCGGCTTTCACTATATTTACAGAACATAGGATGCGTCTCGGCAATGCCCAAACAAGTTTGGCATTGCGCTCTACTTTCACTATATTTGCCGGGTGGATACACCTCGGAGTTCTGAACGAGCTAAGCATCTTCACTTTA
>VOFK01004042.1_pt1 | contig 13823 bp, 29 predicted proteins | sample 5384121 | NCBI WGS metagenome assembly VOFK01 (sample SAMN12384730, study PRJNA508395) | human gut metagenome | isolation source: healthy gut J | host: Homo sapiens | reverse complement strand
CCTCTGACCGGCGATGTCCGTTTTTGAAGATGTTACATTCGGCTACAATCCGATAAGGTCATCTTAAAAGATATCAGTCTGTTCGCCAAACCGGGACAGAAACTGGCATTTGTTGGCTCTACCGGTGCCGGAAAGACAACAATTACCAACCTGATCAACCGTTTCTACGATATTCAGGAGGGAAAAATCCGCTATGACGGCATCAATATTACAAAGATTAAAAAGACGATCTGCGTCGTTCCCTCGGTATTGTATTGCAGGATACCCACCTGTTTACTGGAACCATCCGTGACAACATCCGTTACGGAAATCTTGATGCAACCGATGAGCAGATCTATGAAGTGCCAGACTTGCGCACGCAGACCAGTTCATCCGGATGCTGCCAAACGGTTATGATACCATGTTAAGCGGAGACGGTGAGGAACTTTCACAGGGACAGCGCCAGCTGCTTTCCATTGCAAGAGCTGCCGTGGCTGATCCACCAGTTCTCATCCTCGATGAGGCAACTTCCAGCATCGATACCCGTACCGAGCATTGTGCAAAAAAGGTATGGATAACCTGATGAAAGGACGTACCGTATTTGTGATCGCACATCGGCTCTCTACGATCCGAAACAGTGATGCAATTATTGTGCTTGATCATGGACAGATCATTGAACGCGGGGATCATGCGGATCTGATTAAGCAGAAGGGAACCTATTATCAGCTGTATACCGGAAAACTGGAACTTTCTAAACTGGAAATACTCTCCTATTGCAGAAATATTACAGACTTGTTACAATGCATTTGTACTTAGCTAATACAAATACAAACAGGGAGGTACTTAACTATGTGTTTTTAGATTTTTTTTCCAACTGCGATTTCTCAGCACTGATCCGTAAGTGTTTTTGGATGCTAATAACCAGCAAAAAAAACTGCAGAAATTTTCTTTTCGTGTGTCAGCTTTTTGCGTTTCCTGTCTGTATTCACCTGACCGGTCCCCGTCTATGCACGGAAATCCAATTTATTTTTTGATATGTTGATTTAAAAAACTCCATTACTTCTCGTTTCTTTGGAATCGCAGGAATTCCACCTCTCTTTTTGCACACAGACATGCTACTGCATTTTCCCTGCCGTGCACAGGCACGCAAATCATTCCAATTCATCTCATCAATTGCTTTGTTCAGGGGATAAAAACTGGCTCAGGAATCCACCCCAGAATGAATCTCCGGCTCCTGTTGTATCAACCGCCTCTGTTGCAAATCCCCTGATCTGTTCTTTTCCATCCGTAGTTGCCACAAGTACGCCGTCACTGCCAAGTGTAATGGCAATCAGCTCTGGTCCCATGGAAAAGCAACTCCTCCGCAGCTTCTTCATAGCTGTTTTTTCCCGTCAGCAGGAGACTTTCTTCATCCGATACCTTCATCACATCCGCAAATGGAATCACTGCTTTCATTTCCTGTACTGCAGTCTGTTCATTTCTCCACAAGGATGCACGGTAATTTGGATCATAAGAAATCAATGCTCCCGCGTCTTTTGCGATATGAATGGCTTCTAAAGTTGCACTTTTTGCCGGTTCATCCGTCAGGGAAAGCGATCCGAAATGAAAAAATTTTACCTTTTTTTGCAAAAGCGTCGGATCCAGTTCTTCTTTCCGAAGTTGTGTATCCGCGCCCGGTTTTCTTGCAAATGAAAATTTCCGCTCACCGTTTTCATCAATTTCTACAAACGCAAGTGTAGTAAAATACTTATCATCTTCGATCAGATGGTCACTGCAATCCCTCATTTTGTAAGGTTCTTTTTAAAAAATGCACCATGCATGTCTTTTTTCCGACTTTTCCAATAAACGATGTCCGGTATCCCATATGGCTTGCAACCGTCAACAAATTCGCCGGTGCACCACCGGGATTCTGCTCAAACAGCTTCATTCCATCTTTTTCCGTATCCTGCCTCGGTAAAATCGATCAGCAGTTCACCCAATGCTACAATATCAACCTCTTTTTTCCATTCTTTAATTCCTCCACAATTTCATTATAACGCTTTTTTATTCAGCCGATAAAAGAATAATACCACAGCAGTCACAATCCAGAGAACCCCCGGAATGGTTGTAAATGCATGTTTCATAATGGAAAGTACGGCTGCATTTTTGTGTCTGGTTTGCCACATACCCGTATTTTCCGAGTAATCCGGCAAGAAGTGCTGTTCCAATTGCCATTCCAATCTTGTTTCAAGCGAGATAAACGCATATTGAAATCCATCGTTGCGCAATCCGGTTTTCCACTCACCGTACTCCACACAATCCGGAATGATTGCATAAATTGCGGTATTGAATCCGGAAAAAAGAAAAAACTGTGTAATTCCAGACAATGCATAAAAAAGATAACCGGAGCTTCTTTTTACATTAAAGAAAACATGGAAAGCATCGAAATTCCTGTCAAAAGTGCAAATACACTGGCAGTTCTTCCTTTATTGTTCAGTTTACGGAATACCGGCTGAAAGCAGGCTGCTCCAATAATGGAAGGAATAATGATGCACATCGAATAAGTGGTATAATACGAGGCATTTCCTTCTACATAAGTAAAATAATACAGGACATCCGCATTTCTTCCATATAAAGTAAAACCAAATAAAATCTGCCCTACCAGAGCCAGCAGATACGGACGATTCTGAAGCACCGCTTTTAGCTGGACTTTATAGAAATTTTTTCCTTTTTTCCGGTGTGATCACAGCCTCTTTTGTCTTTGCAAAGCAAAAAGAAATGACATGCTGCAAAAATGCATCCATAAATAACTGCCACCGTCAGATATCCGGTTTTTGCACTGCTGCTTCCAAATTTGTTAATCAAAGGGAACGGTAATGATATTTAACACACCGATTGCAATCATTGCTGCAACGGAACGGGAAGTTGATTTTTTGCACGCTCATCAATGTCCTGTGTCATTGCTCCACAGAGTGTTCCATATGGAATATTCACACAGGTATATCCCAAAACAAGGAGACAATATGTGATTACCATATATACAATTTTTTTGCAGTCTGATTCCAGTCTGGTCTTGCCCAGAATGTCATTACAAGGAGCACCGCCGTAATCGGTGCCGCCACCAAAAGCCATGGACGGTATCTTCCCCATCTTGTCTTTGTCTTGTCGGTCAGTCCCCCGACAATCGGATCATTAATGGCATCCCAGAATCGGGAAAAACAGCATCAGGGCAGAGACTGCTGCCATACTGATTCCGAATACATCGGTATAAAAATCATTAAAAAATTGCTGACAAACATCCAACTGAAATTACATCCCACATCACCAAAAACCATATGCAATTTTGCTGATCAGCGGCACTTTTCCACTTCTGTTCTCGCTACCCATACGTTCCTCCTACTTCATCAGAGTTTCTGGCAAAACTCGATTCTCTCCTCATTCGGTCCTTTAATCATGAAAAACATTACACCATTATCCCAAAACGGAAGCTGCTCAATTCCATCCGTAATGACTTCATATCCATTTTCACAGATCTTTTTATACATTTCTTCAATATCTCACATCCAGTGCGACATGCTGATATGCCCCGTCTGCCATTACCGCCTGTCCGTTCTCAAACGATTCGATACAGTAATTCTGAATCTGCAAAAACGCAACCTTTTCTTTTGCCTTTTCATTATAGGTTTCTAAAATCACTTCAAATCCAAGACTTTTATAAAAATTCGATTGTCTTTTTAAATCATTCGTCGGGAGCCCTATGGGGCTACTCCGACAATTCCATATTCGTTTTTCATCTGTTTAATCCTCCTGCACATTGATAATCACTTTCATTGTAGTTTCACGGTTATCATCAATATACTGGTATGCTTTCAGATAATCTTTAAATGCAAACGTTTTTTTTGAAATTAATGGTTTCAAATGTACCTTTCCTCATTGACAAGACGGATACCATCTACATAATCGTCATGCCGGTACATCATGGTACTTTTAATATCGAGTTCGTGATCATTTGCGACTGCCAGATCCACCTCTGCCATTCCTGCAAATACTGCAACCAGTACGATCACACTTCCTTTTTCTTGCATATTTGATTGCCTGCCCCATCGTAATGTTATTTCCTGCACAGTCATAGATCACATCTGCCTTATCCGGACCAAAAATGCCTCTACCATAGCCTCTCCAAAATCTTTGTGCAGCGTGTTGACACATACATCAATTCCACATTCTTTGCTTTTTCCAAACGCAGATCACTGACATCAGTAATCATAACCTTTGCTGCTCCCATCCCTTTCTGCAGCCTGTGCAACCAGATTTCCAATCGGACCAGCACCAAGAACTGCAATGTTCATTCCTTTTACATCGCCCATCTGCTTTACTCCATGAACTGCAACTGCAAGAGGCTCGATCATCGCCCCTTCTTCATAAGACATATCTTCCGGAATCGGTGTTACCTTAGATGCATCTACTGCAAAATATTCAGAAGCCGTACCTGTGGTCTGGAATCCCATAACCTTTAATTCCTCGCAAAGATTATATTTTCCATGGCGACACGGATAGCAGTGTCCGCAATAAACCTGTGGTTCAATCGTAACTTTCTGTCCGATCTGAAACCCGGAAACATTTTTCCCTATTTCTGCGATTTCTCCGAAACCTCATGTCCCTGTGTCACCGGATATTTCGTAAACGGATGCTTTCCATGATATACATGGATATCAGAACCACAGATACCTATATTTCTGATTTTTACCAGTACCTGATCATCCTTGACTTCTGGAACCGGAACCTCTCTAAATGTAATTTCTCCTGGATTTGTCATTACCTGCTGTAACATAATTATTTCCTCCTTTATATTTGTTCTTCTTTTTTTGTTTTTATCTTTTATAAAATGTTTTATTAAAGTAATTACATTATTGTCCCATTCCTCTGTTTTGTCAATAGTTTTTGAGAGTTTTTACCAGTTGCACAATTTTTTATTTTACTTTTTGTACAATTTTTTCTAAATTTTTAAACAAAAAGTTCCCTCTTTACCGCATGTACACGCCAGTAAAGAAGGAACTTTTTAATTTCATCATTACGAACAGCATTCTTTTACATATTCATACAAAAAATGTTTTGCCGCACCAACCGCCGATGCTTTTTTCATAAGAACAATTTTTCAGATAAGAAATATCCCTGTCAAATCCATTGTAAGACAATACCCTCTGTCCCAATGGAATCATATACTCTGCCAGTACACCTCCGACATCTCCCCCAAGTATAATATCCATATCGTATGCCATCCGAAGATTGGATATCAGGATAGCAAGATGATCCAGATATCTTTCCCCATTTTTGTTCAGCTTCCTTATTTCCCTGTTTCAATTGTTCCATAAATACTTCCAGAGAATTTTTTCCGTCCCCAGTCAGCACACTTGCCGCACAATAAGCATCTGCACACCCCTGCTTTCCACAATAACATCTGTCCCCTCCGGGAATCAGGATCATATGTCCAAACTCTCCTGCCTTCTGGTTCTGTCCACGAAACAGTTTTCCATCAATGCAAAATGCCCCTCCAAGAGTATGATTTAAGGAGAGGTATATCGCATTGTTATATTTTTGTGTATCTTCCGCAAGCATAGCGGAATTAGCATCATTCTCAAAATAAACCGGAAATCCCAATGCCTGTTCCAAAAACGCAGACTGTAATTTTCTACCTGAAGAGCATGCGATTTTAGAACTGTCTTCTCATTCTGATCGATAATTCCGGGAATTGCAATTCCAATCCCTAAAATATCTTTCTCCGTTTTGCATTCTTTTCAGAAACTGTTGCACCTGCCCGGCAATTTTTACACTATAATCGATATCCGGTGAAAATTTTAAACGGACACGTTTCAGATGTTCGATTTCATATCCCAGATTAACGAGTACCATTTCCAGATGATTAGGGTAATTACAAGTCCCATTGCCCTGCAATATTCCTTGTTAATTCCTATGCTTTTGGCTTTTCTTCCTCCGGTAGATGCATACTCTCCATTTTCTACAATCAGTCCCTTTGCAATCAGCTCATTGACATTTGTCAGAACTGTAGGCATACTAAGCCCCAGTTCTTTTTTGCCAGTTCTGCCTTTGATGTAACGGAATGGTTCAACATGTAATTTATAATTTCAGTTCTTGCTATATTGCGTTTTTCTTTTTTTCCGGCATAATCTTCCTCTTAAATAAAGTATTTTATAAAAGTATCATATGCTTTTATTTATTATTTGTAAAGGACAAATTTTCCTCCATGAATTCTTTTTTACTGCCCAATGCCAGAATACCATCATCCATAAGAAAAACACCCCGGCAACTGCCGGAGGCCTCTATTTGCCACATTTTTATTTTTTCAGTCCCTTAACGGTAACCACCTTTGTGTAAATGTTTCCCTTATCATCACTGATCCAGATGGTATATTTTCCGTTTTTCTTTACCTTAAACGAATACTTCTCTCCTTTTTCTGTCACAAACTTTGGACTCTTTCCCTTTGCCAGATCATAGTCCCCACTGTACATTCCACTCATAATATACTGCTTCCAGTATTTTTTATCCTCATTGTGGGATTTTCCAATACTTCCCTTCTGGTACTGCACAGCCCTTACATGTGTTCAAGCACATTGGAAAAAAAACCGTTGCGCTTGTTTTTTGCTGTTTTTCTTAACGCCTGTCTGAATCAGCTTACTCGTTGGAATTGCTGCTGCAACTTCGTTAATGTTCCCTGTAAACGTGTCATAATTCTGACAGGATGACTTTTGTATGAAAATAGTAGGTACCTTTCTTTAAAATTGTATACTGATCACCGTCATATTCCCAATATCCGTCTCCGGTTTCCAGAACTTTGTTGGATGCAGACGCATCTGAAAATACTTCAATATGTGTCTGGTGCCCATCTTCCTGACTTGTCACAAGAGAGGAGGTGGTCTTTAAAATTACCCAGGAATCAGATTTTAACTGAAAAGAACCATATCCCTGCTCAATATTTTTATCTTTCTTAGTCACCGTAATTGTCTTTGAATACATGGCAGACTGCATCAAATTCGGATACATCTTTGATCACAGGTATATCACATGCTTCCCACTCCGCAGCGTTTGCCTTTTCCGGTGTCATTGCGGTAAACAGTCCTGTGACAGCCATCGCTGCCGCCAATAATATTGCGGTTAATTTCTTCTTCATAATGTTCTCCTTTTTTTTATTCATATTTACCCCAGATCGATCACATTTTGTAATGCGTCTGTCCATTTTATTGTAAACATTTATGAAGTTCATGACAATAGGCGATAAGTCCTAAAATCAGCCTGATATTCTGCAATTTTGCTGCATTCAATTAAAAAAGCCACCGCAGATCCGTCTTCTGTAACGAACCTCGATGGCTTTTCCATATTTTCTTTTTTAAGAATTACCCCTGTGCATACCGGGTCAAGAACTGCTTCGTGCGCTCTTCTTTCGGATTGTCGATCACCTGATGCGGATCTCCCTGTTCCACAATGACACCGCCGTCCATAAAGATCAGCTGGTCTGCCACATCACGGGCAAATGCCATCTCATGGGTGACAATGATCATTGTCGTCTTCTGCTCGGCAAGCGTGCGGATGACTTTTAACACTTCTCCGGTGAGCTCCGGATCAAGCGCAGAGGTCGGCTCGTCAAAAGCAGAGGATATCCGGCTTTAAGGCAAGTGCACGTGCAATCGCCACACGCTGCTGCTGTCCACCGGACAACTGATGCGGATAATGATCCATGCGCTCTGCAAGTCCCATCCGCTCTAAAAGCTGTCTTCCGTGTGCATCGATTTCCTCTAAAAATTTTCTTTTTATCAGCCTTAAAATCCGGCCGTTCCTGTGCCAGTAACTGCTCCGCCAGTGTTACATTCTGCAATGCGGTATACTGCGGAAACAGATTAAAGGACTGAAAGACCATTCCAAAAATGCAGACGCTTTTTTTGCGAAGTTCCGCATCTTTTTCCGCTCCCGCAGATGCCGCGTCAAACAACGTCTCGCCGTTTACCGTAATGGTTCCACTGTTCGGACGCTCCAAAAAAATTCAGACATCGCAAAAAGTGTGGTCTTTTTCCCGATCCGGAGGAACCTATGATGGCAAGTGCCGTGCCTTCCTCCATGGAAAAGCTGACATCCTTTTAACACATTCGTTTTGCCGAAATGCTTTTCTATATGTGATACCTCTAAGATTGCCATGTCTTCCTCCTACTTAAAGTAATCCAGCTTGCGCTCAATGTAACCAAACAAAAGCGTCAGAATACCGATAAAAATCAGATAAAATACGCCAGTGTAAAACAGTGGCCAGGTCAGTCCGTCCGACTTCATAAACGCAGCACCGGCAAACGTCAGCTCATATGCCGCCGCAATGATACGAGCCAGGGAAGTATCCTTGACCAGTGTAATGATCTCATTGGACATCGGTGGTACGACACGCTTGATCATCTGAAGCAGTGTGATCTTAAAGAAGATCTGATGCTTTGTCATGCCGAGTACCTGTCCGGCCTCTCTGCCCTGCCGGTACACCCTCGATTCCACCGCGGAAAATAACCGAAAAATAGCAGGCATAATTGATCACAAATGCCACAACCGTTGCTGTGATACGTCCGGTTTCATTTCCGCTCCAGACGGTCTTATGCAGCCACAGGCCCGGCCCGTAAAAGATAATGATAAGCTGAAGCATCAGCGGGGTTCCACGGATAATCCAGACAAGGATCTGCACCAGACGCTTAAGAGGTGTAAATTTGCTGAGCAGCCCGAACGCTAAAATCAGTCCGAGCGGCAGTGCAAAAAAAGGGGAGTCAGTATAAAAATTTCAAATGTCGTTGCAAGACCTGACAGCAACGACTGTGTAACTATCCAGAACATAAATCTTTATTTTCCCTCCGGCACAACAACAACCTGTGCATTGTTGCAGTATGCATTGGTACACTCCATGGAAGAAGTTACTTCATCGGTCAGTGTCATTCCATTCCATACCACATCGATATTTTTTTGGAATCCAGCTCCATCACTTTATTATCCCAGTCAATCTCAACGAAATTCACCTCAACACCAAGTTTTTCACCAACCAGTTTGGCCATATCAGCATCAAAACCGATCCAGTTTCCACTGTCATCCTTGTAATCCATTGGCTCGAAATCAGTTACACCAACAACCAGTGTTCCTTTTCCCTTGATATAATCCACGTCACTGTCTTTTGGGGACTGTTCAAAGGTGGCATCTTTCTGCTCTACAAGTGCTTCCTGAACACCGTAGGTTTCGGCAATTTTTTTTCCATGCTTCCGTCTTTATAAGAGTCAGCAAACACCTGATTGATATAAGAAGCCAGATCCGATCCTTTCCGGCATCCAACGCCATACTCCTCGGTCGTAAGTTCGTCTGTATGCTTCAGATTCGGATAACTGGTGCCCTCACCAATCATGGCACCTGCCATCAGAAGGTCAATGATCGCTGCATCGGATGTACCGGAAGCAACTTCCATCAGGGCATCTGCCTGAGACGAAACGGAATTGTACTGAAATCCCTTTTCTTTTGCAGCTTCTTCTCCGGCAGATCCTGCCTCTACTGCATATACCATGCTCTTTTTTCGCTCTTTCCGGTATCTCCTGCTCCTTTGATGCACCACAGGCAGTCATACCAAGTGTCAGCGCTGCTACCAGCAATACTGCAAGTTTCTTTTCATAATGTTCCTCCATTAATTATTAATTCTTCTGTTTACTACATGTTTACCATATTATCATGTTATCATGCTAAAGTAAAGAGGAGTAAATTACAAACCTTCCTGCATTTTTTCTTCCTGACCATTTTTACCATCTGAATCACCAATGTCGGCACAAATGCCAGCAGCAGAATATATCCATACATACCAGCACTCCCATTTCTGCCACATCAAACAGCCTCTCAAAAACCGGAACGCAAAGTACCAGTCCCAAAAGAATACATCCACCCAAAAATGCTCCCATGCTGTACTTGTTGAATCCCAAGTCCAACCCGTGCCATGGACTTTTTTCGGCTCCGGCAGTTAAACCCATGAAACAGGCGTGCCAGTGTCAGCGTTGCAAAGCCATCGTTGCGGCAAGCGCGGTACTCTGCTGCAGCCCCTATATAATAAGAAGTCATGACTGGACACGCAATCAACGCTCCCTCTGCCACAATTTTTTCCCCAGAAACGAACCGGTCAGTATTCCGGCAGAAGGATCCCTTGGTTTTTCCTCTAAAAGTGCTGCATCTGCCGGCTCCATGCCAATCCCAATTGCCGGAAGCGAATCCGTCAGCAAATTGATAAAAAGCAGATGCACCGGTGCAAACGGAACCGGAAGTCCTGCAAGTGAAGTATACAGTACCGCCAGAATCGCTGCCATATTTGCCGGACAGCAAAAACAAAATGGCATTCTTTATATTCCGGTATACATTTCTTCCATTCACCACCGCCTGAATGATGGTCGCAAAATTATCATCTAAAAAGAATCATGTCTGCCGCATCTTTTGCCACTTCTGTTCCTGTAATCCCCATTGCCACTCCGATATCTGCGCGTTTTAATGCCGGTGCATCGTTGACACCATCCCCCGTCATGGAAACAATCCGTCCTTTTTTTCTGCCATGCCTTTACAATTCTTATCTTATGTTCCGGCGAAACTCTGGCATACACACAGATTTTTTTCCAGTTTTTCCTGCAATTCCTTCTCACTCATGGCATCTAACTCCCTTCCAGTCACAGCCAGATCCCCTTCCTGATAAATTCCAATCTGTTTTGCAATCGCACGCGCGGTAATTTTGTGATCCCCTGTAATCATGACCGTGCGGATTCCTGCTCTCTTTGCATCGGCAACCGCCTGAATGGCTTCCGGTCTTGGCGGATCCATCATCATGGCAATCAGCCCGAGAAAAAATCAGATTTTCTTCGCTTTCTATGGTCAGCGGTCCTTCACTCTCTTTATACGCAAATGCCAGCACACGCAGTCCCTGCCCGGAAAATTCCGCAATCTTTTTTTTTTGATTTTTTCTGTCTCCGTCGGATCAAGTGGAACAATTCCGGTACTTTTCCGGACAAAATCACAGCGTTCCAGCAATACATCCGGTGCCCCTTTGGTCAGAATGGTTCCGACCCCGTGCAGGTAATATCTTGTGCTCATCCGTTTCCGCTCAGAATCAAACGGAACCTCTTCGAGACGTTTCATACAGCTTCGAAGCATTTCTTCCCGGTAACCGCCTTCGCCCATCATTCCCCCCTTTCGGCGCGGGAATTTTACGAAACATTTCCAACAGGGCATATTCGGTCGGATCTCCGATTCCTTTTCCGTTCTCCAATGTTGCATCATTGCTAAGCACCGCATCGTAGACCAGATATCTGTGCAGCTGCTCTTCCCATGGAAAGCTGTCCGGGCAGATATTCCCTGTCGTCTACATAAACTTTCTGTACGGTCATCTTATTCTGTGTCAGCGTTCCGGTTTTATCCGAACAGATCACCGATACACACCCAAGGCTCTCCACTGCCTTCAGCTTTCTGACGATGGCATTTTCCTTTACCATCTTCTGTGTTCCCATCGCCTGCACAATGGTCACAATCGAACTGAGTGCTTCCGGAATAGCAGCTACCGCAAGTGCAACTGCAAACATCAATGCATCCAGAAGCGGCATTTTACGGTATAAACATAACCCCAATACCACTGCTGAAATTCCCATAACCAGAACTGCCAGCTTTCTGCTGAACTGATCCAGACTCACCTGTAGTGGTGTCTTACGGTCCCGGATATCATTCATCATCCCGGCAATCTTTCCGATCTCTGTATGCATCCCTGTTCCTGTAACCAAAACCTGTGCGCGTCCATAAGTGACCAGGCTTCCGGAATATACCATGTTTCTGGCGGTCTGCCAGCGGCAGATCCTCCGGCAGACTGCCTTGTGTCTTTTCTACATTGGTGGATTCTCCGGTCAGCGCACTCTCATTGACCTGCAGGGAATAATTATCCAGAATCCTTCCATCTGCCACAACCATGTCACCAGCTTCCAGTTCCACAAGATCTCCAGGAACCAGTTCCCTCGAAGGGATCTCTTTCTTTTTCCCTTCCTGATGACTTTTTTCACGGTGCAGACAGATTTTTCAGACTGTCCAGTGATTTTTCCGCTTTCTGGTGCTGCACCGTTCCCAAAACTGCATTCATCACCAGGACAACTGCGATTACAATCGTACTCTCTGCATTTCCGAAAACATGGAAATAAGCGCGGCGATCAGCAAAATGACAATGAGTAAATCTGCAAACTGTGACAAAAACACCCTCAGAAGCCCGGGTCTTTTTCCCTCTTCCAGTATATTTTTCCCCACATGTTTCCCGGATTTTTTTTCACCTGCATTTCGGATAATCCCTGCTCCGTAGTAGAAAATACGTCTCTTAGCTGCTCTTTGGAATACTTCCAGTATTTTTTCATGGCATGCCCTCCCTGTGTTGTGGTACAAAAAAAAGGACTTTTTTGCACCAGAATAATGCAATAAAAGTCTCGTTTCTTCGTGTACAGCCCGGTTCCAGCTTTCCTGTAACGTGATGACGGCCTGCACAACACCCGGACACACCGGATGCAAACTACTCCCTGTTTATTATCTTTTTGTATTTTTTACCCATATCCTCTTTCATTTGTCAACTGCTTTGTTTTTTTTCACCACATTGCACAAAATATTTGTTTCTTTAAGCATTATATAGTATAATAAATCAAAGACAAACTTTACATCAGGGATTTACATGATAGAATAGGAGACACGCTTATGATGCTTACACTCATTCCTTTTTTTGACCGGAATATGTCCGTTAGTGCTTATTCTCTGTTTACCAGAAAAAATAACTTTCTTATGAACCCAAAGCCTTCTTGGTTCCAGACAGTTTGACGGAGCTGCCTACGTAGACGGGCTGGAACTGATTCAGGAGACTTGGAACCACCACACTCTCCGGAGGAAAACCGATTTTGTATCTTTAAATAATATCTCTATTTTCAGCAGTCTGAGTCCGAGTGCAAAAAATACAAACCATGCACCGATTCTCCTGATTGACCAGACATTTCCTCCGGTATCCATGTATACAGACCGCATCCGCGAACTGCGCGAATTCGGATATCATTTTGCAATCCGTAATCTTCCTGTTCACTGCTACGAAGACTACGCACCAATTCTGTCACAGATGGACTACATTCTGATTGACTGCCAGAAAATAGATGCCGTCAAGGCTTCTTTCTATTTCCGCAAACTGTATCCGGATATCTGTATCTGTGCCAGCAACATTCCGGACATGGAAACATTCGGAAAACTCAGTCCTGCAGAAACAATTTCTTTATTTGAAGGAACCTTTTTTCCGTATGCCGGTCACACGCGGCGAACATAAAGTATCGCCCCTGAAGATCAATTACATTTCGCTCCTGAATCTGATTGAAGAAGATGATTTTGACCTGACCAAAGCGGCTGATATTATCAGTCAGGACACGGCTCTTATCATCTCCCTGCTGCGGCTTGCAAATACACGCTCCTTTAATTCCGAAATCACTTCCGTGCGGGTTGCTGTCTCAATGCTGGGGCAGAAGGATCTGACGCGCTGGATTCAGACAACCGTCATTGAGAAACTGTGTTCAGACAAGCCAAATGAGCTGATGCGCCTCTCCCTGCTGCGTGCCAAGTTTGCAGAAAATCTTGCACCGGTCTTTGGCATGGCAATGCGTTCCCAGGAACTGTTTCTGACCGGTCTTTTCTCGATTCTGGATATTATTCTGGATTGTTCCATGGAAGAAGCCCTCCCATGGTACGTGTATCGGGCAAGATCCGCGCCGCCCTTCTGGAGCACACCGGTTCCCTGGCAGAAGTGCTTCACTTTATTG
>VOFK01001206.1_pt1 | contig 13823 bp, 15 predicted proteins | sample 5384121 | NCBI WGS metagenome assembly VOFK01 (sample SAMN12384730, study PRJNA508395) | human gut metagenome | isolation source: healthy gut J | host: Homo sapiens | reverse complement strand
TTTTCCACATTCTGCATTCGGTCGAGCAACAGCGCGGCTGCTGTGAGCTGGACGGCGGCAAGTACGAAATCACCCTTTACACAAGCTGCTGCAACGCCGACACGGGGGTTTACTACTACACCACCTACGGCAACCACCAGATTACCGCCGTGGATATGCACCGGGAAAATCTGGACGGCGGCAAGCTGGCCCGCTATCCGCTGGTGCAGGGCGAGCAGATTGCCATGCAGAACTGACACACAATACAAGTACAAAAGGTGCTGCCGCACAGGATTCAACCTTGTGCAGCAGCACCTTTTTGTAGTATTAGCGTATGCCTTTTCCTCAGATCACATCCAATTCAAGCGTTTTGGCCTGCAGGCCTTTTGCTTTCACCGTGACCGTAATCTTTCCGGGGGCATCGCCGCCGCGGACCACGGCCAATGCCTTGCCGTAGTAGGTCGTGTGGGTATCGGAGAAAAAGTTTTCCCCCATATTAGGACGTGCAGAACCAAGGGCCAGCAGCGTCCCGGCACCGTCAACCTCCACCGTGACCGCAGTATCCTCAGAAGATTTTGTGATGCCATCCGCCCCCGTCAGGTCAATGCTGATGTAGGCCAAATCCTGCGTTTTTTTGCCTGCAAGGTGCTCCGGTCGGCCACCACACGCAGTTCGGCAGGTCCTACAGCTGTCTTCATGGAAGTCCGGCTCTGTTCTTTTCCCTCGCTATCGTAGCTGATTGCGGTGATGGTACCGGGCTCATAGACAACGCGTTTAAAGACAGCCTTGTATTCCTTCGTCTTTTTTCTGCCATAGGAATGTCCGTTGACAATGAGTTCCGCCGTTTCGCCGTCAGCGTAGACCGTGACCTTTTTTTTGCCTTCACAGCCGGCCCAGGACCAGCTTGCCACTGCGTCTGTGTCACGCCACATGGATACAGAGCCGGTCTCCCCTGCGTGGGTATACGGTTCTACGCCGATGCCGGGGGTATGGTCCAGCCCCCAGATCAGCCGGTTCCACTGCACCTCGGGGCGAAGCTTTCCGCAAAGTCAATTACGCCGCAGCCGGCGGAGATGATGGGCGCGTCCTGACCGGGATTTTTGAAACTTTTGTAACGGACGGTACCGATGCCCGCCTCCCCCAGATAATCCCAGCCCGTCCACATAAAGTCGCCGATGACATAGGGGAATTTTTTTCACCAGTTGCCAGTTATGATACAGGTTCTTGGGCAGGGGTCTCCGGACCCGACAATGACGCGGTCGGGATGGAGCGTACCGTCCTTCTCGTATCGGGACGCGGCGTAGTTGTAACCGCCAATATCCAGATAAGAGAAACTCACCTTTGTGGCATCGTCCGCGGCAGGTTTGGCGGCCATTTTTTTCAATCATGCCCCCGGCCAGGTTCATCAGCATATTGAAGAAGGCGCTGGTGGGAACGTTGTCCATCGTCTGACTGCCGTTTTTATTCTCTTCTCCATCCTTTTTTTGTTGCCGTATATGCCGCCACCCTTGGCCGACATACTGCACAGCATCAGGTTGACCCCCCCATCGTCACTGCTTTGTCCGGGTCCAGCTTTCGTGCCAGGACTGCCAATTTTTACAGTACTCCTGTCCTTCGGGCATAGCCAGTTCGGAGATTTCATTTCCGATAGAGATCATGACCACACTGGGATGATTGTAGTTTTTGATGACCATAGCTGTGAGATCCTGCTGCCACCATGCGCGGAAATCCTTGTCCGCATAGTCGTAGGGGTTTTTATGTACCAGCCAGTTGTCGCAGAATTCATCCATGACATACATACCCAGCCGGTCACAGGCATCCAACAGCGCCTTTGGAGGCAGGGTTGTGGGCGGAACGTATCGCGTTGAAACCGGCCTCCTTGGAGCAGACGGACACGGCGGAACTCGGCATCCTCAAACGAGCATGCGCCCAGAATACCATTGTCGTGGTGGACGCAGGCGCCACGGAACAGCGTTTTCTTGCCGTTTACAAAAAAATCCTCTGGTGCTCCAGCTAAGGGTACGGAATCCAAACCAGGCGTCCGCCTCATCCACCATCTCACCATTTTTTCAGCAGTTCCGCTCTGCATCGGTACAGTTCGGGATGTTCCGCGTCCCAAAGCCGCGGCTGGGAAACAGGAATGTCCGCCGACGCAGTGCCATCCTTGACCGCAGCTTCGGCCTGCGCTACCACCTTTTCACCATCCAGAACAGAGACTCTGACCGTATCACCACCGGTGACCGAAACCTTCACATGGGCCGCATCGTTTCCGGAGGTGGAGACGAGCAGTCCATCCGGGCGGATATGACTCTTATCCCCCAGGAAGAGGTTTACGTTGCGATAAATTCCGCTGCCGGAATACCAACGAGAATTGGGTACCGACGAGTTGTCCGCGATCACTTTGATTTCATTTTCTTCGCCATACTTCAGTTGCGGGTCCAGCACCACAAAGAAGTTGGTATACCCATACCGCTGTTCAGCCACAAGCGCATCGTTCACGAACACCTGCGCGTTTTGATAAACTGCCTCAAATTCCCAGCACAGCGGACTGTGTCCGCCACGTTTCAGGCACAAGAAACCGTTTGACGTAGACATAGGCCCCGCCGGGAAAGTATCCGCACGCTCCCGCTGTTGCCGCATCCTTCGAGCGTTTCTCGTACAGCATGGCATCGTGGGGGAAGCGTGACCGGCTGCATAGACGATTCCTTTCCCACAGTGCCAAATAGCCAACCTCGGTTAAAATCTTTCTTTTCCACTTTCCTGCTCTCCTTAAATATGCGCGAACGCTTCGCTGTTTGTGCAATATACGATATCGCTTCGGCCTGCGATCGATTCAAAAAGCCGCTCCAAAGCATACCAACTGGCGTTTCCCTTGTCGTAGTCCATTTCATAACTGTGTGCCCACAGGAACAACAGCAGATCCTTTTCTCCGGGTTCCTCACATTTGAAACGCTCCACCAGCTTTGCGGCATTTTTCAGAATCAGCGAGGAGGAAGGCCGAAAGTTCATCGGATCATCTGGGAACGCAAAGCCGCCGGAGGGAAAGACCCCTCTGGCATATTGATACCCCTGCGCCTTCAGATACGCCTGGGCAGCCGGCGAGGTTGAACCCTGCGCATAGGCGTGACCCACGACCGTGGTGCCGAAGATTTTTTCCAGCGCGGCCTTGTCCGCATCCACCGATGCGCGCATTTCATCCTCGCTGACAGCCCCCAGCGGTTCATGCCGGAAACCATGGGTGGCAATCTCCATCCCCTCATAGACCTGGCGCACCTCGTCCTGTGGGATTCGGTTGTGCTGCACATAGGAAAATGGCCACTTGTGCTTTACGCCTTCGGGACAATCCTGAAAAGAGAAGGTTCCAAGCCCCTTCACCTCACCGCGGGTGCCAAGCAGGCCGGCATTGAGGTTGAAGGTTCCTTTGAGCCCGTATTGCCTCATGAGTTGGATCACCCGTTTGTCCTGCTCCAGTCCATCATCAAAGCTGAGCGTGAAATACTTTTTCCCCATGCCTACGCCTCCCCTGTCAGCTTTTGCAAATCATACGCCTGCGCCATCAGCATTCCTCCGGCCTGATTCGGGTGCAGGTGGTCCCCCTGATGATAACGCTCGTCGGTGAACGAAGGATTCTTCGGATCGCGCAGCAGTGCATCCGCATCAACCATATAATCGAACAGTGCGCTATCTCGGATCCATTCATTGATGCTGACTCTCAGCGCCTCCATCTCCGGGGTATACCCTTTTTTCACAAAACCGCTGCGGGGCGGAAGCGTCTGGGCAATCACCCGGACACCGGCCTTATGAAGCCGATCCACAATATCGGTTACGGCCGAAGCATATTGTTCCAGCGAGATGACCGCCCCTGTCTTTTTGGGGAATAGTAGGCCCATCATTGACCCCCAACGCCAAAATCACGCCGCAGAGTTCTGAAAAGCGGAGTACATCGCGCTCAAAGCGGGACACCCCTTTTTCCCCGTAGGAAACGCCCATCAGACCCGGGATATCATAAAGCAGACAATTCCCGCCGATTCCGGCGTTCATCAGTGCGTAGTCACCGCCGTACGCATCGAACAGACGCTTTTTGCAACGGTTTTACCCAGCGGTTCATAGCCGTTATACTGTCCCCGAACGCCACGATGATTTTGGAAGGCTGACCGGTAAACACCTCGATCTGATCCATCCCGGGAATCGCTTCATAAAGGCTGTACTGTTCCATATACTTTTCCCGCCGGGGTGGGGGCAGTTCGCTGTCCGCCGTATGATTTCCCTGGTAGCTTACCGCATTTTCCTCGATCATATTGCTGTCCATGACCTTGGATGCATAGTAGAGTCTGATTTCCAGTTCTTCCCCCATCGTCACCGGGAACGTCAACTCATCCGAATAGCAGCTTTCCCCCGCGGGAACCGTGAAAACACAGCTGCCGTCCCGCGTGACGGTATGCATCTCTCCCTGTGCCCACACGGTCAGTCCCCCAATGGTGTAGGGTTTCTTTCCATAGTGGTTGGAGAAACGGACCCGAAGTTTCTCGCCCGAAACCTGGGATATCACAGAATACACCACTGTTTTTTTTCTTGCCCGCCAAAAGCCCATCGCGAAGGCAGGGGCCGCGGCTTGGTGCCAGATTGGTGTCCAGTCCATCATTATTCTCCTTTATGCCAACGTAATACTCAAGATGTCAAGCGTTCCCTTTCCCTTATACCGGAAATACAGCGGGCAGGGAATCAATGGGACGCCGGCACTCCGACGCCAGACGTCTGGCGTCGAATTTTACTCCGGCGGTTGTCCAGTCGGCCGTCCCGGCAAGGGGAATGGATGCTATGACAGAACCTTTTTCCCCGGGTAAGAGTTCCAGCACGCCGCCTGCGCCGCGAACCGTTACAGCAATGTGGGAGCTTTCAGTCAGATCAAAATATCGGAAACCGGCAATACTGCCATTCTTCATTTTGGAAATATACGCCTTTGGTGCCGCCTTCTCTGTCTCTATGGTCACTTCCCGTTCCCCGGGCTCCGGTGGCTCGTAGTCCGGACCATCCTGGGTGATCTCGGGTCCGTCCATCGGGTTGCGCAGACCAAACATTCCGGCATGGTGCAGGACGCAGGCAATGTAGGCCGGATAGGTCCCGGTTCCCTTCAAAGGGCCTCCATTCAATCCGCAGCTCGTGGACTCCACCATGCGGATGGTCCCATCCTTACGGATCTCAATGGGCTCAGCTACCGCCTGCCGGTTTCGTTTGGCGCCATTGGTCGTTCGGTGGTCAAATATATACCATTGCCCGTGTACGCATACCATACCGCCGTGGCTGTTTCCCATCGGATATGCCGCATTCATGAGCTTTCTGCCCTCCAGACCGATATCACTTGAGGAATGGATCGGTCCCTTGTGGATAAATCCCTTGTCGGGGAACAGGCTCATCGCGTAATTGAGACCGGTGATGTCCGTGGCCGGATAGACCAGATAATACCACTCACCGATGTGACGGATAGAGGGCCCTTCCCAATAGTTCGGTTTCTTGGGATCAAAATCCGCCGGCATGATGATGGTTGGTTCGCTGATGATGGTCAGCATATCAGAGCTGAGTTCCATCACAAACAGCCCCTTGATCTCGTGGCCGAATTGTCCGTTGGATTTCTGCCCGCTGCCCACGTAGAGAAACACCCGCCCGTCATCATCCACCAGAACGGCTGGGTCAAACATAAACCAATCCTCCGGCTTTGAGCCGTAGACTCGCCCGTCCGGGAAGTGAACATCGCCCAAATATTGGTATTTTCCCGCAGGTTTGTCACACACAGCGACCGATGTGATCGACGTATTGGCCACCGAATAGTAAAGGTAGTACCGTCCGTCTGTGCCGCGCACCACATCCGGTGCATAGTAGGACAGATTCTCTTTATTCCACGGCGTATCTTGCTTTTTGAAGATTACGCCTTCATACCGCCAGTCGGAAAGATCATCTACCGGGGTCGACCAGCATACGTAATCGCCCTCACAGTATTCCTTGGCACCAAAGAGATCGTGGCTCCCATAAATGTACAGCCGCTGACCAAATACCCTCGGTTCAGCATCCGGGATGTATTCCCAACTGGGAAGATAGGGGTTATAGCATTGCCGTTTCACAGATATTTCCTCCTTTAAAAACACTCAATTCTATGTTATACTATACTCAATTCCATGCTATATACTGCCATAAAAGGGGGGATGCCCGCATGGAACACCTGTTTTTTGACAGCATTGATGAAATGCGGAACCAGACCGGCAGCCATGGTCCGAACTATCTTCGCAACCATACGGCCGAACGGGACTATTTTTCTCCGTTGTCCGTTGTAACCAGCATCCAGAAGCCTCAGGAGTATCTGTTTTCCAACTATATGGATGCATGGTCCTTTTGCGTTCACACTCCAAACAAACAAGAATTCTTTCATGAGACCTATATGCACAAGCATAATTTTTTTGAGCTGATGTATGTGCAGCGGGGTCGCGTCCGGTGATGATCGAGGGGGCCGAGACCACCTATACGCAGGGGAGAACCTTTGTCTCCTCAATCGAAACACCATGCATCGAGAAACAGATATGTCGAATGCGGATATCGTTTACATCGGCATCGATGCCTCTCTGCTGACACAGTGGCCCAAATCATTTCCGCCGCCGTTTCAGTACAAAAGCATTCTCAATCAGTTTTTCAGCGACAATCTGTCGGAACGTGCCGACTATAAAAAGGACTATCTGGACTTTAAACTTTTAGGCGAAGATACGATCCCGCAGCTCACTCAGGAATTGATCCGCGCCTTTACGGTCAAGCGGATCGGATACCAGTTTGACGTTTATTCCTCTCTGCTCCGGCTGTTTGCCGCCTTGGAGAATCCTGACATATACAAAAGCAACACACATTTCGCTGAGGAACAGTCAAGAACTGCTGACGGCGGAACAGGTCAAGAAACTGATTGAAACTCACCACGGGGCTATCCAGCGGACCAATCTGGCGGAGGCACTTAACTACTCCTGCGAGCATATATCCCGCATCATCAAGACAAACACCGGATACACTCTGAAAGCGTACTGTCAAAAGGTACAGATGGCCGAGGCGGCGCGGCTTCTGAGAACCACAGAGCTACCGGTCTGCCAGATCGCGGCATCCATGGGCTATGAAAACAGAACGCAATTCTACAAAAGTGTTTCGGCGCGAGTACGGCCTCACCCCATTGGAATACCGCCGCCATATTGCGGAGGAATGATCCTTACCCGGCATTACGGCGATCCAGGCATTCCCGGATTTTTCGGCGCTCATCGTCCTTGATCGGGTATGTCCGCAGGATCAAAGCCGACAATGCACCGAGGATGGCAGGAACAAGACCCATGATAACGATAAACCAATTAAAGCATGGTCGGAATCTGCGACAGTTCCCCCATGTATTCGGAAGTGACGGGATCCACGTTGTAGCCGATTGACATGAGCACAGCGCCAATAATTGCAGCCGAAAGCGCTGCCTGGGCTTTGACAATGAAACCGCCGGCAACCATTGTCAAGGCGGAACGATCCTTGCCGGTTTTATAAATATTGTAGTCCATAATCTCCATTTCCACCATGGATTGCGGGACAAAGTCAGTTCCCACCCCCACTGCCATGATGAACAGGGTAACGAAGAACAGCGCAGGAACCTTCGTAAGCAGACCCGCCATCTGGGTAATAAACAGGATCACCCCCGCCGACAGACTGCACAACCAGAAGGAAACAAGTCATTTTGATCGGGTTGTTCTTAAAGAGCTTCAAGAGCGGACGACCAATAACTGCACCAACCAGCAGCGGTATGAGCATCATCATGGAAGAAATGCCGTTGAGGACACCATACTGCTCCATGTTTGTGACGCCGGTGGTCAGATCCGTGCAGAATCCCCATTTTATGTAATACGCAGGCGTGGCAAAAAATAAGGGACCAGATAAAACCGGAAAAGATGCCTTTCAAATAGTAGACCACCATCGGCTTGTTCTCTTTTGAACAGAAGAAAGAAGTCCTTGAACTTTACCGAAAGCTCTGCCTTTTCTTCCTGCACACAGTGCTTTTCCTTGACAAGGAACCAGCCAATAAGGGAGAGCACCATCGCTGCACCAACAATACCGGTGATCAGGATGGCAAATGAGTCGTGATAGCTGCCCACACGTTCGTTGACCGCAACCAGCACAGCCGTAAAGGCGGACGTAACGACGCCCAGGATCATGGTCCAAACCCGCGGCCCGATAACCAGCTTGGAACGTTCGTTGGGATCATTGGTCATCGTTCGGAACAAAAGATTATCCTTATAAAAGGATGTTCCCACATCAAACAAAAAAGTAGAAAACGATAACCCACACAACAACCAGTACGGGCTTGGACGCCAACTCGGACGGGAACGAGTAGAGACATACACAGCCAATGCCGGTCAGCAGTATGCTGAGGAGAAAAAAGGGTTTGTACTTTCCGATTTTGGTTCGTTTTCCGCGATCCATCAAAAATCCCTGAATGGGATCATCCACGGCATCAAAGATTCGCGCAAACAGAAGAAGCGATGTGGCCAAGGTCGCCCCCATAGCGCCCAGCCCGGCGTAGTCGGTCATATACTGCATAAACATACTGGACATAAACACGGTACAAAGACCATTTACAGTAGACAGCACCGTTGCGCCGAAACAGTCCCGCAGTGTAATTGCGTCCGGATTTTTCACACAGACAGACTTGTGCATCATTATCCTCCTTATCATTTCATCAGTTATTCTCAACAATCAAAGCCCGAATTCGTGCAATTCCAACAATTCAATGATAGAGTATTCCTTTGTATTCCACAATGACAAAAGGTCGCCCTTTTTCAATTTATTGTATCATTTTGTTTCTTTACGCCGAAGCGAGAAAGAATAATCATATTTTGTTACAACGCGGTATCTACCTTTCACAAAAATGGCGACAGACGTCCCTCTTGGCCTTTCAAAAGCCTTCCGATGGGTACCCCATAAGTTCTGTGACATTATCGGGTGTAATCACAATCACATCACCAAACCTACAAAAACACAAATCCGAACGCATCTACAAAAAGTATGCGTTCGGATTTTTCAGCATGGTGCACAATTAGCGACCAGTCCCCGCGAGGCGAATGCAAGCGCTTGCGCGACGCATGAGCCAGCCCCGAAGGGGATGGTACAGTCCCCTTTTCCGGCCAATCAGGCCGTGGAGGGACTTGCGCTCTAAAAATGGTCCACTGCACCGTTTTGCCCGCCGGCACGCAGGGCGACACATTCGCATAATGGGGAAAGGAATGAAAGTGCGTGCAGTTCCCATTTTGCCAGCAACTGCAAAAAACGAAAAAATCGCAGCCAATGGGAAATTGGCTGCGAGGAAATTGAAAACATTCTGAAAACAGCAGGATTTATTCTGTTTTTCTCAAAAAATTGCCCCTCCCCGCCAAATTCCAGAAAGCGGCAGGAAAAGTGGGCATCAAGTTGGGAAAACCGCCCTAAAACGGTTGGACAACACTGTAAAACCGCGTCCAAAAATCGGTTGGCGAAATCGCTAATTTTCGACGATACAGCAAAAAAAAGCCTGTGACATCTTTTTTGTCACAGGCTTATGTCTGAGTGTGACAAAAAAGATACCCTGTTTTGAAAGTGGAAAATCAACGATGCAGAGAAATTTTATTGTTTTCTTTCGCTGAAGGGTCACTGCAGCATCCATTCCAGATACTCTGCCCCTGTAATTTTCCTCGTCCTTAATTTTTCTTTTTGGCTATACCACTCTTTCAATAATATTTCCACTTCCTCAAAATTATCAAAAAGCAGAATCGTGTCAATCGGAACGCTCCCGCCGCAGCCATGTTCCCAGTCATACCAAATCATCAAGCGAATAATGTCCTCCGGTGTTTCTGCCCTTGTAAAGAAATTTTCTTCGCGAACATTCAACGCTTTGGCTATGTCTTTGGTTCTGCTCTCTTTGGGCGTTCGGAATCCTGATTCATATTGGGCAATGCGATTTGCTGCGTTTCCATCCAAGTGCAGTCGTTCTCCCAGTTCCCGCTGCGTTAGTCCTCTGTGCTTACGAACCAGCTTGATTTTCTCTCCCAGCTTCATAACTACCTCTTTCCGATAAAAGTGAAAAAGGGCATACCCAATCGAAGATGCCTTATCTCCGATTGGGTATGCCCTCTTTATTTTTATGTCAGCTGTATTGTCTTTTTGTAGCCGCCGATGAACCGTATTTCAATTTCATTACGAGACCTCACCGTAATTTTCTCAATAATCCTCGCGGTCAGCGCATCGTCGTATTCTTGGATTTGCAAGTCTTTGACCGACAGCAACATTTCGGGCTGACTGGCTTTTTCCTGTCGGGCGGCGCTGTCCTCGATGGCTTTTTTCAGGCTCTTAATTTTATTATTCAGCTTTTTCAACCTGTCATCCAGAAACGGGGTATCCTCATCGAAGTCCAAGGACATTTCCAGCAGGCGGTCAAATTCCTGCTGGGTCTGCTCCAGCTGCTCCTGCAAATTGGGCTTTGTGCTTTCGCCGGTCTGGATGTTATGCAGGATACCGTTGATCTGGGCAGCAACTTCATCGGTAAAGTTTGCCGCCAAACCCTGTACCGCTTTCAGAATGGCACGATGCAGTTCTTCTTCCGGGATGGACGGCGACCTGCTGCAGAATTTCGTTCCGTACTCAATTCGGTTTACGCACCGCCAGACGATTTGCTTTCTGCCGTGAATGTTCCAAGTCACCCGCTTGTAAGGGCTGCCGCAGTTACCGCAGAACAGTCGCTCGGACAAAGCATACTTGCTGTTGTAGCGACCACGGCGGCGCTTTTGCGCTGGTTGGCTGCCGACTTACTGTTTCGGCGGGCGATCTCGGCTTGCCACCTCTCGGAACATCTGTTTGCTGACAATGCCCTCGTGATAATTTTCAATGTAGTATTGCGGAAGCTGCCCAGTGTTTTTCTTATGTACCCCGGTCAGCACATCCTCGGTAAAGGTCTTTTGCAGCAGCACATCACCGCAGTATTTTTCGTTTTGCAGGATACGCTGGATGCTTTGCGCTGACCATGCGGTGTTGCCGCGGGCTGTGAGCGCGCCCGCCGTTTCCAGCTTTGCCTTGATGCTTTGCAGACTGTCCCCTTGCAGGTAGCGGTTGAAAATCAGCCGAATGACTTCCGCCTGCTCCGGGATGATTTCGGGCTTGCCGTCTGCCCCTTTTCGGTAGCCGATAATCCTTCCGTAAGGGAAGGCAAATTTACCATGCTTATATCCCATGCGCTTGCCGCGGGCAACATTTTGAGAGATAGACTCGCTCTCTGCCTGTGCAAAGGCGCTCAGTACGGTAAGGATCATCTCAGAGTTCATGGTGGCGGTGTTGATGTTCTCCTTTTCAAATACCACCGCGATTCCCATTTGTTTCAGCATTCGAACGTACTGGATACTGTCCAGTGTGTTGCGGGCAAAGCGAGAAATGGATTTTGTCAATATAAGGTCGATTTTGTGCTTCTTGCAGTCCAGAATCATCTGGTTAAAACCGTCACGCTTCTTGGTATGTACGCCGGAGATACCGTCATCCGCGTAGATACCCGCGACTTCCATTCCGGGGGTGGAATTGATTTTTCGGTGTAGTACAGTTTCTGGATTTCAAAGCTGCCCTGCTGTTCTTCTTCCTCGGTGCTGACGCGGCAGTAGGCTGCCACCCGCAGCTTGCGCACCGTGTTTTTCCGTCCGGCACTTTCCCTCATAGATGCGGGAATCTCAATGATCCTCATGTTGCTCATGGCTTTTCCCCTTACACAATTTGTCCATTTTGCAGTTTAAATTCGATGTGGGTGTCGCGGTACAGAATGACCTTGCTGACGACCTCCTTATAAAAGGTATGTGGGAAGCCATCTGTCGGCTTATACTCGGCACAAGCTTTTCGTATTTGCATAGTTGCCGGATCGGCATCTCCTGCAGAGCAGAATTCGTATTCCAGTTCCGCCCGGTGCAGGATTGCAGCTACAAGGTCATCTTCGTCAAACTTATCTGTTGCGATTTTTCGTTGAATTTCTCGGTCAAGGCGAGCAGAATCCATGGATCTAACAACAGAGTGGGTATCAGGTGCTCGAATCTGAAGGCTATTTTCCTGTAGCCATTTTAATCTTTGAATGATTTCTTCGGATAACGCCGCTTCTTCTATCGGTGCGCTCCACATTCTGCACTGTCGACAATGCCACTGATTTGTTTTTCCATGCCAGTACATTCTTTCGCCACAGCAGCCACATCGCATATCCTTGCGAAATGGCGCAAGTACTGCAGAGTACGCCGATGCCTTGGCAGACCGAACTTGTGCCACTTGCCAGAATATTTCTTTCGTGATAATTGGCGGATACCTGTCTGTCCCACAGTAAGTTTCGTTTTCCAAAATGCGGCTTATGGTATTTTTATTCCATTCTGCATCATTCTTGTGGTACTCTATGCCTTTGGAGATCATAGACTTAGCGATTTGCTGGAACGTATTTCCTGCAAGGTAAGCTGTGAAAATGCTTTGCACTATTGTCCCCTGCTCTGTGTCTATCACAATGTTGCCGTCTCGAACCGCATAACCAAACGGAAGGTATCGTTTTTTCATTGTCGCTTCTCCTTCAGATGTAAACCGTTCGGCAGTTCGAATACAAAGGCTTCGTTACTGACAACCATTTTCTTTTTACAATTGTCCTCATAGCCTCTTCATCAAACTCCGTCAATGCCGTATTGTTTTGAATATAGCGGATTATTTGTTTTGTTTGATAGAGCGCCTTTTCTGCAGTTCCATTCTCTTTCTGGCAGGTTAGGCACTTTTTCTTTTCCGCAAGCTGTTGTTCTATTCGGATGCGACGTTCTTGGTAGGCTGTTTCCTCTATATAACCCTGTGCATGGATACGTGTCAGGTTGTGCAATTGCTTTGATATCTGTAATATTTCTGTATGCACCGCGTTACTTGCTTCATTCTGCATACTCTTGATGTCCTGTATTTGCTGCAAGTCATTAAGATTGGGAGAAACAGTGTCGTTCGATTTTCGAAAAGTTTGTTGTACATTGACAAAAATGCCCCATAAAGCTCCGTTTCGTAAACAGGCTTTATGGGGCATTGGGTTGAATCCACGATATGCGTCTTGCAGTTCCAGACCCGCACACCATTTGCACGGGTCTTGGGCGAAAGCATTTTTCCACAAAATTGGCAGACAGCCATTTTTGTAAGCGGATAGCTGTGCATCTGTGAACGATGTGTGCGCTTTTGTGAAAGCAGTGCTTGTACTTTCTCAAAATCTGTCGGCATAATAATGGCAGGATGGCTTTCTTGGATATAATATTTGGGGAGTTGACTCTTATTGCGTTTCTTTTGCAGGGGTAATGTATCCGGTGTATAGCGTTTTTGGCAGCAGGTATCTCCACGGTACTTTTCATTGGTAAGAATACTCTGTACTGCGGGGGAATTCCATGCTCCGGTTTCTTTGGGATATTGACTATTCAGCAATTTTGTGATTCTTGCTACACTCTCCCCTGCCAAATACTGCGCATAAATAAAGCGAACAACAAGAGCTTCAGGTTCATAGGGAATCAATTTGCGGTTTTCTTGTCGATAGCCAAACGGTGTGGATGCAGTTACATAGGTTCCGCTCTGCATTCGTTTGCGTATACTCCATTTCATGTTCTTGGAGATGGAGAGTGATTCTTCCTGTGCAACGGAGCAAATCATACTCAGAATCATTTCGCCGTTGGCAGTTTCGGTGTCAAAGCCCTCTTTTTCAAAAACAACCGTCACGCCAAGGCTTTTCATTTCGCGCACCGATGCCAGCGCATCCGCTGTGTTGCGGGCGAAGCGGGATGCCGATTTGA
>VOFK01000788.1_pt1 | contig 13828 bp, 25 predicted proteins | sample 5384121 | NCBI WGS metagenome assembly VOFK01 (sample SAMN12384730, study PRJNA508395) | human gut metagenome | isolation source: healthy gut J | host: Homo sapiens | reverse complement strand
GCCATCATCTCCTGTTATCACATCTGGACACCATTACCTGTCCTGGTCTGCGTTCCAGAAAAGTCCGAATAATCCTGATCCATATTAGCAGACCGGGAAGCAGAGGCCAAAAGGGTATACTGGTTCTGCATATTCTGTTTAATCAAGTCTAAAGGCAGCTTCTTTTTCAATTCCAAATGCTTTTTTATCATATAAAATTTGCGTGGTAATGCTCACTAGCATAAATTCTTCCCAGCATAGGGACGAACAGTGTATCCCCTCCACGACTCCTAACTTGGACATAGCCAAACCTCCTGTTTTGATACATTACTTTCTACCGACAAGCAACCGGAAGAACCTAGCATCATCATGGCAGCCCGACGGTGGGCAGCCAAAAAGCTTCCTGTGCGGTATCAACAAGTCGTACTTCCTCATACCCCATATCCCGCAGTTTCTGCGCAAAACCTTCCATGTCACCGTACATCTTTTGTTTCATATCATCGTTAAGTGCAAAGACGCCGCCTTTTTTCAATACCCGCAGGCTTTCCAGCAGCAGTTTCTGCATATCTGCACCCATGACATTGTGATAGACATAGTTGCTGATGACTACATCAAAACTCTCATCAGGGAAAATCCAGCTGCTTCGCATCACCGTGCTGAAATACACAGCGGGAAGCCACGCCCTCCCTGGCAGCATTCTTCTCGCAGAGTGCCTTTGCTGTAATTATACACAGCGCCCCAATAATCAACACCGATTACTTTTTGCTTTCGGCCATGTCAGAGCCGCACGGATTGTCAATGCTCCGGAGCCGCAGCCTACTTCCAGAATCTTCCCTCACCGTCATAGTCCAGGTGCGAGGAACAACCCGGTGAACCTGTTCCATGATCCCGCCGCCGCCAAAGGCATACTGGCGCCTGATCCATGTGATCCAGATCAGCAAAACCACAAGTGCGATTGTGATGATGGCAAACAGCACACCGAGAACAGCGACATGAAATACATAAAAAGAGAGGACAGCCAGCACAGCGGCCAAAACTCCGATTCCGCCAATGATGTAAAAAGACAGGATTGGACATCCAGCTTCCGTAGTCTTCGCCGTGGGTGCCAAGGCGGATATTTTCCTGCTTCCATTGGTTCTTTTTCATTACATTTCCTCCTTTTCCTTCTTCACGCAAGTTTCCAGTTCTGGCTTTCTGTCTGTAATTTTACCATATGGGCATATACACCATTCTTTTTTCTTCCAGATCCTTTGGTGATCCTTCTTCTGCCACGGTGCCATCAGAAAGGACAACGATCTTATCCGCTCCGGCTACGGTACGCATCCTGTGGGCGATAACCAGAACGGTTTTATCTGCGATCAGACGGGAAAAGGGCTGTCTGTATCAGCGTTTCATTCTCCACATCCAGAGAGGCTGTAGCTTCGTCAAGAAGGATGATCGGCGCATTTTCGAAAGAACCAACCATAAAACGGAAACAAGTCAATGAAAAAAAACATCATTATTGCTTCTGGCGGCCCTCTCGGCCGTATCGCTCCGCGCACAGACGTTCACGGAGTGGCACGACTCGGAGGTCAACCAGATCCAACCGTGCCCCGATGCGCCTACTACAAGATCTTCGACACGGCCGAGGCCGCAGGAGAGCTATTGCGACAAGGCCTACCCCTATCGCATGTGGCGCAACGCGGCACGTGGCGTTTCAACTGGGTTGAGAGAACGCCGACCAGCGCCCGACCGACTTCTACACCATGGACTACAACGACGCCGCATGGAATCCCATCGAGGTGCCGGGCATGTGGGAGATGAACGGCTACGGCGACCCGATCTACGTCAACGTGGGTTATGCCTGGCGCAACAACTTCCGCAACGACCCGCCCAACGTACCCATCGAGCAGAACCATGTAGGTTCGTACCGCCGCACCGTCGAGATCCCCGCCAACTGGACGGGCCGCGACATCTACCTCAACATCGGCGCCGCCGTATCGAACGTATACGTGTGGGTGAACGGCAAGTTTGTCGGCTACTCGGAGGACAGCCACCTGAGCGCCTCGTTCGACGTCACCAAGTTCGTACACGCGGGCGAGAACCTCATCGCCCTGCAGATCTTCCGCTGGTGCGACGGTTCGTACCTCGAGGATCCAGGACCTGTGGCGCCTGAGCGACATCTCGCGCGACGTGGAGCTCGTCGCACGCCCGAAGGCACGCCTTTAACGACATGATGATCACGCCCCACCTCGACGAGCAGTACACCGATGCCTCGCTCGCGACGTGAAGATGGAGTTCACCGCAGGTGTCAAGAGCGCCGACGTGAAGCTGCTCGACAGCGAGGGTAACGTGGTTGCCGAGCAGACGGCCACGCCCCGCAGCGGCAAGGCCGAGATGAAGTTCGACGTCGAGAACCCCGCCAAGTGGTCGGCCGAGACGCCCAACCTCTTACAAGGTTACGGTCGAGGTCAGGATGGACGCGGCACCGCCGAGGTCATCGCGCAGCGCATAGGTTTCCGCTCGTCGGAGATCAAGAACGGACAGCTGCTCGTCAACGGACAGCCCGTGCTGATCAAGGGTGCCAACCGCCACGAGGTGGATCCCCTGAAGGGATTCGTCATGTCGCGCGAGCGCATCCGATCCAGGACATACAGCTGATGAAGCAGTTCAACCTCAACGCCGTGCGTACGTGCCACTACCCCGACACGCCCGAATGGTATGACCTGTGCGACGAGTACGGTCTCTACGTCGTTGACGAGGCCAACATCGAGTCGCACGGCATGGGCTACGGCGACCAGACGCTGGCCAAGAACCCCATCTATGCCAAGGCTCACCTCGAGGCGCGACAGCCGCATGGTCATGCGCGACAAGAACCACCCTCGGTCATCATCTGGAGTATGGGTAACGAGGCCGGCCATGGGCCCCAACTTCGAGGCATGCTACAAGTGGGATCCGCGAGTTCGACCCCTCGCGCCCGATACACTACGAGCAGGCGCTCGGCACCGTTCACCGATATCGTATGCCCGATGTACGCCGACTACAACTGGTGCGAGAAACTATCTGAAGAACTCGCCCAAGAAGCCCCTCATACAGTGCGAATACGCCCATGCGATGGGTAACTCGCTCGGCGGCTTCAAAAGAGTACTGGGATCTGGTGCCCAAAGTACGACCCACTACCAGGGCGGCTTCATCTGGGACTTCGTCGACCAGGGTCTTGCCCACTACGACGAGATCGGCAAGGTATCGTTCTACTACGGCGGCGACTTCAACAACCATGACGCCACCGACAACTCGTTCAACAACAACGGCCTGATCGCCCCGACCGCACGCCGCAGCCCCACGCCTACGAGGCACGCCAGCAGTACCAGTCGATCTGGACTTCGCCCGTCGACCTCGCGGCTGGCAAGGTGGAGGTCTATAACGAGAACTTCTTCACCGACCTCAAAGCCATACGCACTGGAGTGGGAGCTCGTGCAGGACGGCGTTTGTGACCAAGGCCGGCCGCATGGACAACCTCGACGTCGCACCGCAGCAGCGCAAGCAGATCACGCTGGGCTACACTTCGGCCGACATCTGCCCCGAGGCCAGGAGGTACTGCTCAACGTACGCTACGTGCTCACCGAGAAGCAGCCGCTGCTCGATATCGGCCACGTTGCCGCCAAGAACCAGATGTCGATCAAGGATTACGACACGGCCGCAGCCTTCGCCATGAAGGAGTCGGCACGTCCGTAACGGTAACCCGCTTCGAGAAGTGCACCTATGTCGAGGGGTTACGACTGGCGCATAGCATTCGACCGCCAGGGCTTCATCAACGAGATGGTATACGGACAGCTGTCGCTCATGGCCGAGGGTTCGACGCTGCGCCCCAACTTCTGGCGCACGCGCACCCACCGAGAACGACCTCGGAGCACACCTGCAGGACCGCTTCGCCGCATGGCGCAACCCGCGCGCATGAACCTCAAGGGCTTCGACACGAAGGTTGAGAACGGCGCCGCCGTCATCACCGCCAACTACGAGGTGCCCGACGTGAAGGCCTCGATGGTAATCACCTGGCCACTTATCAACGGCGAGGCCTGATTGGTATCGCAGGCCATGACCACCGACAAGGAGGCCAAGGTATCGGGCATGTTCCGCTACGGCATGCGCATGGAGCTGCCCGCACGCTTCAACACGCTGGAGTACTACGGCCGCGGCGAGGTGGAGAACTACTCTGACCGCAAGAGCTGCGCCGACCTGGGGCATCTACCGCCAGAGCGTCGACGAGCAGTACAACGAGCGTTACGTACGTCCGCAGGAGTCGGGCACGCGCTCTGACCTGCGTTACTACAAAAGGTTACCGACACGGCCGGTGCCGGGTCTGAACATCATCGCCGAGAACGCCTTCTCGGCCTCGGCTCTGCCCTACCGATCGAGTCGATGGACGGTATCGGTAGGCCCGGCACAGCGCCACTCGGGCGACCTGCGCCCCGACGGCAAGACCTACCTCTGCTTCGATCTGGTACAGCAGGGGTCTGGGCTGCATCAACTCGTGGGCTGGACGCCGCTGCCGCAGTACATGGTGGACTACAAGGATCACACCTTCAACTTCATCATCTCGCCCGTAAGATAACCGCTCGGACGACCGCAAATGCAACACGCCGGAAGCGATGCTTCCCGGCGTGTTTTGTTCAGCACAAGCCTCCGGCGCTTGACCACACGGCCGCAGCCGCTCCGGACCGCCCCGCACCGACAGACCTGCACCACAGGGAGGATAAGCCGCAACAGGGCACGGTTCCCCAGTTGCCCCGATCGCACAAAAACGATGGCGGCGAGGCCGAAGCCCCGCCGCCAACAACCGGTAGCCGTACAATCAACGCTTCCTCACCTCGAAGCGGTAGGTTCCCGAACCGACCTTCACACGGGTGTAACCGTCGGCATAGCCCCTTTCTATCGAGGCATCGGCCGAGGCTGCCACGGCGGCGCCGTCGAGCATCACCTCGTCGGCCGAAGCCGAGGGGACATATATCTCGGCCGTGGTGTTCACGGGATGGTCACCTCGAGCGTGAAAAGCCCTCCTCGTCGCGCCACTCGGCCGAGGCACGCCCGTAGGGGGTCAGCTGCTCGGCGCGCATCTGCGTGAAGCCGCCTCCGGTGTGGGGTTTCACGGCCATGGTCTTGAATCCGGGCGATGTCTCGTGCAGGCCGACAGCCTCGCGGTAGAGCCAGTCGCCAATGGCACCGTACGAGTAGTGGTTGAACGAGTTCATGCCGTTGTTGGGGATGGTGCGGTCGGGCATCATCGAGTTCCAACGCTCCCATATGGTCGTGGCACCCATCGTCACGGGATAGAGCCCTCCGGGTACTGCTGGCGCAGCAGAAGCATGTAGGCAAGGTCGGTGTAGCCCCACTCCGACAGTACGTGGCAGATGTAGGGCGTGCCGAGGAATCCCCGTGGTGATGTGTCCGTACTCGCGCACCTTGTCGGCAAGGCGCGATGCCACGACGGGACGCATCGACTCGGGCACCATGTCGAAGTACAGCGCCAGAACGTACGCCGTCTGCGTGGCCGATACGAGATAGCCTGCGGGAGTCAGGTAGGCGTTGCAGAATGCCTCGCGGGCCTTGGCCTTGGCCGCAACGTCGGCATAGTAGGCAGCCTCCTCCTCATGACCCAGCACGGCCGCAGCCTTCGAGGTCAACTCGGCCGAGTTGGCGAAGAAGCACTGCTGGATAAGGGGGCTTGTAGGTGACGGCCGACACGCCCGACGTATCGTTGTCGACGACACTGTAGAAGAGCCAGTCGCCATAGTGCCATCCCTTGTTCCAGAGGTAGGGGCTCGCTGCACTGACCGACCATGAAATCGACCCATGCCTTCATTGCTCGGATACTGGTTCTCGAGGATACGGCGGTCGCCGTAGGCCATGTAGTGCTGCCACGGAACGATGGTGGCCACGTCGGCCCAACCCGTATGGCCCCCGATCCGACAAGGCCCTCGATCGTGGGTATTATGTCGGTAACCTGCCCGTCGGGCCGCTGGTCGGCCGCCAGGTCGCTTGAGCCACTTGCGGAAGAAGCTCTGCACGTCGCGGTTGAAGGTGGCCGTACGGATGAACACCTGCGCATCGCCCGCCCATCCCAGACGCTCGTCACGCTGCGGGCAGTCGGTCGGCACATCGAGGAAGTTGCCGCGAAGGCCCCACTGTATGTTGCTCTGCAGCTGGTTTACCTGTTCGTTCGACGACGACGAAGTTGCCCGTCTCGGCCAGGTCGGAGAAGATCACCGCCACCTTTGAAGTCCTCGGGGTCGATCTCGCCGTCGAGGCCCTCCACCTTGAGGTAGCGGAATCCGTAGAACGTAAAGCGCGGCTCGAAGCGGGTCCTCGCCGCCGCTGCATATGTAACGGCTCTGCGCCTTGGCCGAACGCAGGTTGACGGTATAGAAGTTGCCCTTCTCGTCGAGCACCTCGGCGTGCGAGATGACGATCTCCTGTCCGGGTCGGCCCTTGAAGGTGAATATCTCGCGGCCGACCATGTTCTGACCGAAGTCGAGCACCTTCTCGCCCTTGGGCGTGGTGATCACCTCGACCGGGGCGGTACTCGTGCGTCACGACAGGCTCGCTGTCGCTGCTCACGGGTTGTCCATCGGATAGTCGGCCACCGTCACGCCGCGCCATGCGCCGTCGTCGAAGCGGCCTTGTCCCAGCCGTGCTGGATAAGGCGCGCATCGACCGTCTCGCCGTCGTAGATGGTCGAATGGGTAACCTCACCCGTCGAACTCTTCCACGTGTCGTCCGTCGCGAACCTCCTGCGAGCCGTCGCGGTACGTAACGACGATCTGCGCCAGCGCCGCCATCCTGTCGTAGGCGTATATCTGGTGCTCGCCGCTCGACCATCCCAGCAGGCTCAGGTACCAGCCGCGGCCCAGCATAAGGCCGAAGGCGTTCGCGCCCCTCTGCAACATCGAGGTGACGTCGTAGGTCTGGTACTGCAGGCGCTTGTCATAGGTGGTCCATCCGGGGCGTAGTGCGCATTGCCCACCTTGGCGCCGTTGATGGCCGCCTCGTACATGCCGTGCGAGGTGATGGTAGGCCACGGCCGAAGCCACCGGTTTCGTTATGGTGAACTCCTTGCGCAGCATGGGCGAGAGCGTCGGTCTGCTCGGCGGAAGAATCCCAGCGGGCACGCCACTGCCGTCGGGTCATCATGCCCGTGAGCCACGCGCTGCGCTCGCTCCAGATACGGGCCGCGGTCGTCCCACGACCCAGCTCCTGCTAGCGTGCCCCGACGCCAGGGGCTTGCCCCGCCGTATTGCCCATCTCCCCTGCGACTCGACGCCCGAACGCCACACGCTGCGGCCGTCGCGGAATACAAGTACCCCTGCTGCATTAACGGTACGGGCCTCCAACGACCCACACGAGGGCTCCTTCATGTGATTAACCTTCAACGACGACACGCTCACCTGCGCCACCGCGGGCAGGCATGCCACCGTCATCAGAAATAGCAACAATCGTTTCATAGTATAAATGGTTTCAAGTTGGTCCCTGCTGGGCCGCCAGCACACAAACGGCGGACGGCCCATCATTACAAAAACTAACCATTTTTTCCGATCCGGTTCCCAAAAGATGATTTTTTCGACTGCACGTCATGACATTAATCCCGCCCACACGCCGCGCCCCGCCGCGGCTAAAATGAACGACACGCGGCAGCAAGAGAAAAAAAAATTTATCCAACTCCCATTATTTTTTGTATATTTGCGTCGCGGAAACCGCATCCGCCGGCACGCCCGGCGTGATACACGTTGCCGCAGACACCGAACGAAAAAAGATTCATCAACTTCATAAAAGTAAGAATTATGGTATCGTACAAAGATCTCGGCCTCGTGAACACCCGCGAGATGTTCAAGAAGGCCATCAACGGCGGTTATGCCGTCCCGGCATTCAACTTCAACAACATGGAGCAGATGCAGGCCATCATCTCGGCTTGCGTGGAGGCTTCGTCGCCGGTCATCCTCCAGGTTTCGTCGGGCGCACGCAAGTACGCCAACCAGACGCTGCTGCGCTACATGGCACAGGGCTGCCGTCAGTATGCCAAGGAGCTGGGCAAAAACATTCCCATCTGCCTGCACCTCGACCACGGCAACTCGTTCGAACTGTGTAAGAGCTGCATCGACATGGGCTTTTCGTCGGTGATGATCGACGGATCGCACCTGCCCTACGACGAAAACGTAGCCCTCACCAAGCAGGTCGTAGACTACGCACACCAGTTCGACGTAACGGTCGAGGGTGAGCTGGGCGTGCTGGCCGGCGTGGAGGACGAGGTTTCGGCCGAGGAGGCTCACCACCGTCCCCGAGGAGGTTATCGACTTCGTAAAAGACCGGCGTTGACTCGCTGGCCATCTCGATCGGTACCTCGCACGGTGCCAACAAGTTCAAGCCCGAGCAGTGCACCCGCAACGCCGACGGTATCCTCGTTCCGCCCCCATTGCGTTTCGACATCCTCGAGGCCATCGAGAAGCAGCTTCCCGGATTCCCCATCGTACTGCACGGATCGTCGTCGGTACCCCAGGAGTACGTGAAGATCATCAACACCCACGGCGGTGCCCTGAAAGGATGCCGTAGGTATCCCCCGAGGATCAGCTCCGTCAGGCTGCCAAGCGCCGTTTGCAAAGATCAACATCGACTCGGACGGCCGTCTTTGCAATGACCGCCATGATCCGCAAGATCTTCGTAGACCAGCCCGCCGAGTTCGACCCCGCAAGTACCTGGGTCCCGCTCGCGACGAGCTCAAAGCTCTACATGCACAAGTGCGAGAACGTGCTCGGTTCTGCCGGCAAGGCTTAATCGGTCACATCGAGCCATACAAAAGCCGTACTCGATCGGTACGGCTCTCTCTCGCCTTATCGCCCATTTTGACGCCCGACGCACCCTGGCGCAGATGCTCCCTCAGCCGTCCCGCAGGCGGTCACAGGCAGCATCCCGATGCCCGTGGACGCAAGCCCGAAGGTCCGCCTACTGACGGTGGGCGTTACCGAAGCCCTCGAAATACTTGAGAACTGCATACGCTCCAGACGGTCAACATGCTCGGCATCGGCGGCGTTCATGCGGCCCGCGATACCCGGCCACGCTCTCGAAGCGTGACGCTCCTGCCACGGCCACCGTGTCGAGCCGATGCGATCCGCCCTCGCCCGCCATGTAAAGCGCGCTGCACACCTCCCACGGCCCGTGCGCCCGCAAGCGCTTGCGACTTGACTACGGCCTCGCCGCTGTGCACACCGCCCGAAACGGCGTACGATATGTTCCCTGACGGCAGCCGAAGCGATGCGGTCCAGCAGAGCAGTTCGAGAGGTAAACTCGTCGCTGAGTACCTTGCCGAGACATACTCCATGCGCTCGATATCGATGTCGGTCTGATACGGGCGGTTGAAGAGCACCACTGCGGCGGCTCCGTAACGCGCGCAGACGCTCGATGAGGCTTACGGGGATTCGAGAGGTTAGCTCCAAGCTTCATGATCACGGGGATCGAGACGCTGCGCTTCACCGCAGCGAGGGGATCTCGACATGGCGCTGCTCGAAGGCGCCGTCGGCGGCCCCCTGTCCGAGGCAAGGCTCATGACGTTGAGCTCCAGAGCATCGGCTCCGCCTGCTCGATCATGCGCGCGCGAAGTCGGTCCACTCGCCCGCCGTGCAGCAGCAGAATGCTTGACGATGACGGGTATCGGAGCAGAGCGCGCGGCTCTCCCTGACCAGTTTCAGATAATCGGCCAGCATCTGTCCGCGCAGATAACCCCTGAAGGTAATCTGCCGACTCGGTGTGTGCCGACTCGTCGGTGAGCGACTCGGTGCGGCGCACGATGTCCTCCTCGAAGAGCGACTTGAGCACCACGGCAGCCGCGCCGGCCTTCTCGAAAGCGGAGGCATCCCTCGGCGCTGTCGGTAAGCGAGCTGCTGCTGACCACAATCGGGCTTTTAAGCTCCAAACCCGCAAACGATGTTTAAGACTGCTCATATCAGTACATTTGTATTCTTTCCGAAAACAAAAGTAGTCATTATTGCCTAAATATGCAAATCGGCGGCCGCAACTGCGGCTGTGGGGCAAAAAATTCCTCCGCGCGGCATGCGAGCCGTGCGGAGGATATACCGGCGGGTGAATCATCAGTGTTTGAGGTCCTTCACATGCACACCGAAGACGGCACGGCCCGAGGGGTCGTTCATGTTGCCGGAACGACTCGTCCCACGCCAGCGCCTCGGCCGTAGAACATGCCACCGACGGAACCGACGGGACGCACTGCGCCGCCGTCTGCGACGGGGAACAGCTCCTCGAATATCGAGCGGTAGTAGTACTCCTCCTTGTTGCGCGGGGGTTGATCGGGAAACGCTCCGCCGCCAGCGACATGTCGCGGTCGCTCACAGCCTCGGAGGTGATCTTCTTCAGCGTCGATCCAGCCGTAGCCCCACGCCGTCCGGAGAACTGCTCCTTCTGACGCCATACGATCGACTCGGGAAGCATATCCTCGAAGGCCTTGCGCAGCACCACTTCTCCATGTTGTGCTCGCCGCGCACCATCTTCGACTCGGGATTGATACGCATCGCCACGTCCGAGGAACTCCTTGTCGAGGAAGGGCACACGCCCCTCGATACCCCATGCGCTGAGGGCCTTGTTGGCACGCAGAACCGCCGTCGTCAATAGGAATGCAGTTTGCCGATCTTGCGCACCGTCTCCTCGTGGAATTCACGCGTTGGGCGCCTTGTGGAAAAGCCAGAGGTATCCGCCGAAAGATTTCGTCGCGCCCTCATGGCACCATCTTGATGCCCATCGACGATCACGCGCGCCAGCAAGTCGAGGCGCGCACCGTCGTCACGTCGTAGGTCTCGATGTGGTATATCGTCGCGCAGGGCATCGGCCACTCCTGTATCGTGTAGTGTATCTCGTGGTGTACGGTACCGATGTGGTCGGCCACGCGCTGCGCCGCAGCGGGTCGGGAGCGTCCTTTCAGGCCGACGGCAGGCTTGAGAGAGCAGCTGCGACCACGCCACACGTCGTCGGCTGCCGACTCGGTGCGGCTGTCCGGCGAAGCGGACTGGCTTTGCGGCCGAGATGAGCGACGAGTCGAGAGTCCGCCCGACAGCAGCACGCCGTAGAGAACGTCCGACATCAGCTGCCGGCAGTACGGCGTCCGCTTCGGCGCCGGTGCGCAGCGGCAGCCTACGGCGTCGCGCCCTCCTCGACGGCATCGTAGTCCGACTCCAGTGGTCGCGCTTGGCCTGCAGTCGTCTTCATCGCCGTCGCGGCTCCACCGGTAGTGGCCGCAGCTCGAAGGAGAAGCGATCGATGACGCTACACACCCCTTCGAAGGCGCCTTCAGCTCCGAGGCGGCGTAGCACCAAGTTGTCCCGCAGCCGATGTAAGGAGCCAAACGCCCTATCCGGGTCGCGTGCAGTGGTATTCGTCATGCTCGATGTCGTAGAGCGCAAAGGCGAAGATACCGCTGATCTTCTCCAGCATGCCGAGACCCATACGCTGCCACAGGGGGATGATCACCTCGCAGTCGGACCCGGTCTGAACTCGTACTGCCCTCGAGTTCGCGGCGAATGCGGTGGTTGTATATCTCTGCCGTTGACGGCCAGCACGATCTTGCCGTCGGGGCTGTAAAGGGGTTGCCGCCGACTGCGCACCGGGTCGACGATCGAAGGCGTGAGAGCACGGCGCGCGAGGCACGTGCCCGCCAATCGGGCCCTCGATGCCGGATTTTTCCGGCGCATCCGCTTCTGCGCGCAGGTTCTCACCGTTTCGTCCGATTTCGAACACTCCGGCAAACCGCATAACGGTAGTTGTTTTCGGGGGCACAGCAGACAACGCAGCCTGCACCACATTTCGCTTTTTCACGCGGTTCGGCGCAAACTCTCTTCAGGAAGGCTTCTGGCGGTAGTCAGGCTTGCTGTTCGGGTCGATCGACCGCTGTGCCTCGCGACCGGTAGCCCACCTCTTCGTAGAGGCTGTTGCAGCGAAGACGGGTTTCGCAGCGTCTCCACGGGAAGCGTTTCCACCAGTCGAGAAGCGCCGCGCTGCGCACCGTGGTCAACGGTTGGCAGCCAGCCAGTCCCGCTGGAATTTTCGGCCACGAGCGGCAGGCGACTGCGTGGCTCCTCGATGGTCTCGTTGAAGGCCTCCGAAGGGGTGTGTCCGTTGGCGCGCCAGCGTATTGTCGTACTGTGCGGCGAATACCCTGGATGGCACCCATCAGCGTACCGCGTTCACCCGTAAGGTCAGAGTATACCTCGCGCTTGAAGGTGGTCTCGAACAGGTAGCCCGAGCCGACACCGATGCCGAGTGCGATGACGCGGTCCCCATGCCTTGCCCGTAGCGTCCTGGAAGATGGCGTAGCTCGAGTTCAGTCCGCGGCCCTGCAGGAACATGCGGCGCAGCGAGGTGCCCGAACCCTTGGGGGCTACAGGATGATGTCGGCGAAGGATGATGCCCGTGCGCTCGCAGGTGATGCCGAACCCGTGCAAAGTAGAGCGCCTTGCCGGGGTGAGGTGCTTCTTGATCTGGGGCCATACGGCGATCTGACCGGCATCAGAGAGCAGGTACTCGATGATGGTGCGCGCTCGCGCAGCCTCACCTCGATGTCGAAGAGGGTCTGCCCGGTACCCAGCCGTCGGCAGACGGCCCGTTCCCAGCTGCGGGTGCCCTCGCGCTGGCCTACGATGACGTTGAAGCCGTTGTCGCGCAGGTTGAGCGACTGGCCGGGGCCTGTACTCCCGTAACCGATCACTGCGATGGTCTCGTTTTCGAGGACTTTGCGTGCCTTCTCCAATGGAAACTCTTCGCGGTGACGACGGTTTCGTTTACACCGCCGAAATTGATCTTTTGCCATAGTCGTAACTGTTTTTAATGAAAGTTTTCTGTCGTTTCGTGCGAGTTCTTCCGGCTATTCGTTGAAGCAGTTCGCGCCGCGGTTTTGATAGTCGAGGTACCGTTGCCACTGCGCACGAACTGCTGGCCTGACGCCGTACGAACTGGTACAGCCGTAGGGATTCGAGCATGTTCGCGTTTCGCTCTTGGCCGGTCTTTTCGACGACGATGTAGTCGTCGTCGATTTCGGTATGCGCACGTTGTTGCCGGCGGACCAGATCTCGACGTTGCGGCTGTCACCTTGTACAGGGCCAGGCGATCTCCTGCTGCACCACCTCGTCGGGCGTGTAGCAGAAGACCTTCATCACGTCGATCTTTCTTCTCGATCTGCTTTTACGAGGTTCTCGACCTTCTCGGGGTCGTTCTTCACCATGATGGTGTACTTGTGTATACCCTCTATGGCCGACTCCGGAGGCCGTGAGCGACTCTCGATGTTGACGTTGCGGTGGTGAATACGGTGGTTATCTACAGGCTGAAGTCCCACCTTGTTCTCCGAAAATATCGTTATGATAAACTCGCTTTTCCATCGTGTGCGGTTTTCGTTATTCGAGGCGTATGTCGTTTACGGGCATGCCGGCGGGCACCATCGGGAGGAAGACGTTCTCCTCGCGCTCGACCCTCCTCACCTCGAGGAGGAAGGCCGACTCCTTCATCTGGGCGATGGCCTCGTCAATTCGGCGTGGCTGTCGATGCAGCGGGGTATGTGGTTGCCGCGGGCGATGAGCGGAAGTCGGGTTCGTAAGCTCGGTGAACGAGTAGCGGCGGTCGGTCGGGAAGAGCTCCTGCCACTGGCGCACCATGCCGCAGGAAGGAGTTGTTGAGAGCAGGACGATCTTCACGCAGACGTGCGACTGGAAAATCGTCGCCAGTCCTGAATGGTCATTGCAGCCCGCAGTCGCCCGCGAAGGGACGACCTCGCGGTCGGGAGGCGCCAGCGGCGCCGATGGCGGCCGGGAGGCCAGGCAGCATACGTAAT
>VOFK01000534.1_pt1 | contig 13832 bp, 25 predicted proteins | sample 5384121 | NCBI WGS metagenome assembly VOFK01 (sample SAMN12384730, study PRJNA508395) | human gut metagenome | isolation source: healthy gut J | host: Homo sapiens | reverse complement strand
TATGCAGGAATAAGGAAGTATAATATGAATGGATTTCTTCCGATTTCACGTTCGAATATGGAGGAACGTGGAATAAAAACAATTTGATTTTGTTTATCAGATTCTGGGGATGTTTTGGAACTGAAGGATCTCAAGCCCGGCATGGTGCTCAGCGGAACGGTGCGCAACGTTATCGATTTCGGCGTGTTCGTCGACATCGGCGTCCATCAGGACGGGCTTGTGCACATTTCTCAGGTCAGCAATAAATTTATCAAGCATCCGTCCGAGGTCGTTGCGGTCGGCGATGTGGTCAAGGTCGCCGTTCTGGATGTCGATCAGAAGCGCGGCCGGCTCAGTCTGACAATGAAGGGCGTCAAATAAGCAGCACAGTGCAGGGTCAGAAGCCCCGCAGCAGCTGGAGAAAACTTCCCAAAAACTTTCTTGCTGCATGGGCTTGCGCGGGGGGAGAATTTGGAGTATAATTCACCATCATCTATAAGTATCAGTGGGAGAATGACTCTATGGCTACGATCCGTGAATTCTTCCAGAATCTTCTGTATCAGGTCCCTGCCATCGGGATTTCAGATATTGTCGATATCCTGGTCGTTTCGATAATCTTCTATTCGCTCCTTCGTCTGATCCGCTCGACGAGCGCAGCGCGTGTGGCCCGCGCGATTTTGCTGCTGCTGGCAATCACGCTGCTGACGGATGTGCTGAATCTCTATACATTAAACTGGCTGCTCAACAAGATCCTTGAGGTCGGCGCGATCGCGCTCATCATCGTGTTCCAGCCGGAGCTTCGCCGTGCACTCGAGCGTGTCGGCGCGCAGCTGCATTTCCATCTGCTCTCGTCCGAGGCAGGCGCTTCCATCGAGCAGAGCGCCGTTGCCGCCACGGTGCAGGCCTGCGAGATCATGTCGCGTGAGCGTGTCGGCGTCCTGCTCGAATTTGAGCGCGAGACGCCGCTTGACGAGTATTTCAAGACCGGCACCATCGTCGACGCGCAGCTGTCCGAGCAGCTGCTGCGCAACCTTTTCTTTAAAAACTCTCCCCTGCACGACGGCGCTGTCATTGTCCGAGGCGGACGTGTGGCTGCGGCGGGCTGCGTCATGCCGCTGAGCGACAATCCGCACCTGCCGAGCGACCTCGGCACGCGTCACCGCGCGGGCGTCGGCACGAGTGAAGTCTCCGATGCCGTGGTCGTGATTGTTTCGGAGGAAAACGGGACGATTTCCGTCGCCATCGGCGGCATGCTCAAGCGCCATTTGGCTCCCCAGACGCTGCAGAAGTTGCTGTCCAACGAACTGATCGCGGACGAGGCTGAGAAAAGACGCTGCTCAAGAGCTCGCCGGATGCTTCAGCAGGAAGGACGGTTCCAATGAAAAGTAAGCTCTTCTCCCTGATCGTCTCCGTCCTTGCGGCTATGTGTCTGTGGGTCTACGTCATGACCGTCGTAAATCCGGACGTCGATCTGACCATCGGCAATATTCCCGTGACATTCTCCGGCGCGGAGGTCCTGCGCGAGGATCACGGACTTGTCATTACCGGCGACTATCAGGAGTTCGTCTCCGTGCATTTTTACTATGGAAAAAACGCTGATCTGAAAACGCTTGACCAGCACAAAGACGAGATCAAGGCTGTGATCGACGTGTCCAAGGTGCGCAGCACGAAGGATTACACGATGTCCTACGACATCACGCTCCCCAGCGCCGTGTCCGCCTCGTCCATCACAAAGATGGATAAATCCCCTGCCAATATCACCTTTACCGTTGAGCGTCAGATCCGCAAGCCGTCGAAGTGCGGGGCGATTTCTCCAGCGTCAAGATCGCTGAGGGCTATATGCTCGACAGCACCAGCTTTGATTTTGATTCCATTACCATTGAGGGGCCCTGGAGTCGGTCGTCAATACCGTCGATCACGCTGCAATCACCATTGAGCGCAGCAACGTGGATAAGACCATCACCGAATCCGTCCCAATTACGCTTCTGGACAAGGACGGCGCACAGGTTGACCCGACGCAGCTGACGCTCAGTTCCGACACGATCGAGGTCACAATGAAGATCGTCAAATATAAAGTTGTGCCCATTGAGGTGCAGTTCACCGAGGGCGGCGGCGCGAAGCTTTCCGATCTGGATTGGGACTACGAGCCCAAGCCGTCACGCTCTCCGGCGACTCCACCGTACTCGACGGTCTCAACTCAATCCAACTTGAGCCCATCGATCTGTCCACGCTGCCGAGCAACGACGAAACGGTCGAGCGCGCCATTCTGATCCCGAACGAGGCCAAGAACGTCTCCGGCGAGGAGACTGTCTCCGTCCGGATCACCATCAAGGGTAAGCAGATCAAAACACTCCGCACGACGAATATTGTGTTCGTTGGCGTTGACGAAGAAAAATTCAAGGCTACGAGCCTGTCCCAGCAGGTGCAGTCACCATTCGCGCCGCTGCGGCCGACGCGTCGCGGATCTCCGCGACCAGCATCCGCATCGTCGCCGACATGAGCGGCTATACGCAGGAGGGAACGTATCAGGTGCCGGTCACGGTCTATGTCGACGGCTTCGATTCTGCCGGAGCGATCGGACAGTATTCCATCGCCGCAACGCTTGCCGCAGCGGATGAGCCGGATAAACAGCCCTGAAGAAAATGGAGGAAATAACGTGATTAGAAGTATGACCGGCTATGGCCGCGCAGAAAAAAACATCGACGGGCGTGAAATCACTGTCGAACTGCGGGCCGTCAACAACCGCTATCTAGATTTGAACGTCAAGCTTCCGCGTGTCTACGGCTTCGCGGAGGATGCCGTCAAGCGCTCATCAAGGCGAACGTGAACCGCGGGAAGCTGGATATGTTCATCACCGTTAATGTCACCGAGGATACGAGCGTCAAGATTGCACTCAATAAGCCCGTTCTGGAGGGGTATCTCGCCGCGCTCAAGTCCATCGCTGCAGATTACGGCGTGCGCGATGACATTTTCCGTTACGGCCCTGTCCCGCATGCCTGACGTCTTTGTGATTGAGAAACAGGAAGAGGACGAGCAGAAGCTGACAGACGATATCCTGTCCGTCGTCAAGGAGGCGCTTGCCAAATTCAACGCCATGCGCGAAAAAGAGGGCGCGGCCATGGAGGCCGACCTTCGCAGCCGCGCGAAGACAGTGTTGTCTCTTGTGGAAAAGGTTGAGGCGCGCAGCCCCGTCACACTTGCGGAGTATCGCGCCCGGCTGACTGAGAAAATGCAGGAGGTACTCGGCGCAACCAATATCGACGAGGGCCGCATTTTGCAGGAGGCCGCCGTCTACGCTGACAAAATCGCCGTAGACGAAGAAACGGTCCGCCTGCGCAGCCATCTGAATCAGCTTGACAGATGCTGACAACCGGCGGCCCCATCGGCCGCAAGCTGGACTTCCTGCTTCAGGAATTCAACCGCGAGTCCAACACCATCGGCTCCAAGGGCAACGATCTGGAACAGGCCCGAACCGTCGTCGATCTCAAGGCGGAACTGGAAAAGATCCGCGAACAGACGCAGAACATCGAATAATAGGAGGCAGACATGAAGCTTATTTCGATCGGCTTTGGCAACGCTGTCGCTGCCGCCCGGATCCTAGCTGTCGTCAGCCCCGACTCCGCACCCATCAAGCGCGTCGTGCAGGAGGCGCGGGAACGCGGCATGCTGCTCGACGCCTCATTCGGCCGTAGAACGAAATCCGTTCTGCTGCTGGACACCGACCATGTGATTCTCTCGTCCGTCACACCCGGAGACGATCTGCGCGCGTATGGAAGAAAAAACATCGGAGGAGACGAATTTGCAGCCATGAAGGGAAAACTGTTTGCGATCTCCGGCCCCTCCGGCGTCGGAAAAAATTCCGTGCTCAGCGTCATGCAGCTGCGTGACCGGGTGCAGTATTCCATTTCCGCAACCTCCCGCCCCATGCGCCCCGGCGAGATCGACGGCAAAAGCTATTATTTTGTCACCCGTGCACAGTTTGAACAGATGATCGCGGCGGGCGAACTTCTGGAGAACATGCCGAATATGTCGGCAACTACTACGGCACGCCCCCTAAAGCCCATTCAGGCCGCGCTTGCCGCCGGGACCGACGTTGTGATGGACGTGGATGTGGTTGGTGCGCTGAACATCAAAAAGCGCCTGCCGGAGGCGGTTCTGGTCTTCATGGCCGCACCGTCGATGGCCGAGATTCGCCGCAGGCTCGCTTCGCGCGGCGATGTACCGCCGGAGCTGATGGAAAAGCGGATGGACCGGGCAAAATGGGAATACAGCCAGGCCGGACAATACGATTATCTCGTCGTTAACGATACGGTTGAGCACGCGGCACAGGAGCTGCTTGCGATCATGACTGCAGAAAAGTGTAAAATGATGGATCGTATCCATTGCATAAAGGAGGAACTCTAATGCTTTACCCCGCCATGTCGGAACTTCTTAAGAATGTTGACAGCCGCTATCTGCTTGTCAATGTGGTCGCGCACCGCGCGCGTCAGCTGTCCATTGAGTCCGAGCTCACGCACGAGCCGCTTGAGGAAAAGCCTGTCACGCTCGCTATCCGCGAGGTCGCTGCCGGGCCAGCTCAAGGCTAGCTTGACGATAAATACAGACACTGAGCCAAACTCCGGCGCAGGCCAGCTGCCTGCGCCGGTTCTTTGAATACTGCGGAGGAACTCAATTTTATGAAAATTTGCGTCAAATCCGTATCACTTCCCCGCTTGACGTTGTAGGGGTCGATGCCCACTGACCCATTTGGAAGTTACAAGTTCGCCGAAGATTTCCGTAAAAACGGCAGATACTGCACGAGCCGATGTGGGCATCGGCCCCTACAGAGTCTTGGGCGAATCCGTACTGCCCCATAAATTTTGAACGCAAAGCTGATTTACCGCAGATATTTAACCGTAACTGCTCGTAAATTCACATCGACCCGGCACTGTACTGTAACAGGCGGCGCATACCATGGCGCCCGTGGGGTGATTCTCGGCCCCACGTGTTGTCATGACACCTAAAAACCTGGTGTTTGTCTGAACTGCACCCACAGTACGCACCCACTGTGTCCAAGCACTCTTTTTCCATCCTTTTTCTCTTGCATGAGAAAAGATATGGTCCGCCGGAGGCACACCCCGAGAAACCCGATTTTACCAGACAAAGGAGGAACAGGTCATGTCTATGATTGCACAGTTGGCTGTTGCAGCAGCGGTTTATGCCATTGACAGGCCCTATTCCTACCGTGTGCCGGAGGATATGCCGCTGCTGGCCGGGATGCGGGTGCTTGTGCCGTTCGGGCACGGCAACCGCCGGACGGAGGGCATCGTTTTATCCGTGCAGGAGGGAGTCGCTGCCGGACTGAAGGCCGTCGAGCAGATGCTGACGACGCGTCGATCCTTACCGGCGGACAGCCCGCCTTGCTGCGTTTATGAAAGAGCGCTATTTCTGCACGTTTTATGACGCGGTCAAGGCCATCCTTCCCGCCGGGTTATGGTTCGACGAAAAGCGGACGCTGACGCTCGTATCCGGCGCGCAGGACAAGCTGCCGCCCGGCATGGCGAATTCCGGCGCGGCAAGGCTCGTGCAGCTGCTGACCGATCGGCGGCAGCGCGCCGGAGCGGACGCTCCGGCAGCAGTTTGAATCGCCGCAGACGTTCGACGCCGCCGTACAGGCGCTGCGAAATTGCGCAGGCTGCTGCGCGAGGACGCTTCACTCATGCAAAAGGCCAGCGAGAAAACCATCAAGGTCGCCGCTTGCTGTGAGCGCGGAGGAAGCGGAGCAGTTTGCCGCAAAAAAGCAGATCTCCGCCCCCCTGCAGGCGGCGTTGCTGCGCCTGCTGTGTGTCGTCGGCGCAGGCCCCTGCCGCGAGTTATGCGAGCTGACCGGCGCCAGTATGCAGACCGTCTCCCGCCTCGCAAAGCTCGGCTTGATTGAAACGCATGAACAGGAGCAGCTGCGCAGCCCGAAGCGCGAGGACGTCCGCCCGCCGGGCCGCTGACGCTGAACGCGAAGAGCAGCAAGCTGCCTTCGACGGTCTGAACCGGCAGATGACGCAGGAAAAACCCGGCGCGGCGCTTCTCTACGGCGTGACGGGCAGCGGCAAGACCTCTGTATATCTCGCGCTGATTCAAAGTGCGCTGGACAAGGGGCCGTTCCGCCATGCTGCTCGTGCCGGAGATCGCACTGACGCCGCAGCTGCTGCATAAAATGACCGCGCACTTCGGAAAAACCGTCGCGGTGCTCCACTCGAGCCTGCGCGTGGGCGAACGCTATGACGAATGGCGGCGCATCGCGCGCGGCGAAGCCCGCGTCGTGGTCGGCACGCGCTCGGCGGTCTTCGCACCGCTTCAAAATCCCGGCCTGCTGATCCTCGACGAGGAGCAGGAGCATACATATAAATCCGAAAACGCCCCGCGCTATCACGCACGGGAGATCGCGCTCTATCGCAGCGTGAGGGCGGGCGCACTCGTGCTTTTCGGCTCGGCAACGCCGTCCATTGAGACGATGTATCTGGCCAAAACAGGCGTTTACAGCCTCTATACGCTCAAGACCCGCTACAATGGCCGCGCGCTGCCCGACGCGCGCATCATCGACATGAAGCAGGAGCTTCGCGCGGGCAACGATCTGGATTTAAGCCGCGAACTGGAAGAGGGCATCCGTGACGCGATCCTGGATAAAAAGCAGTCCATCCTGTTTCTGAACCGGCGCGGCAACAGCCGGTATCTGGTCTGCATGGACTGCGGTGACGTGCCGCAGTGCCCGCGGTGCAGCGTCCATCTGACGTACCACTCCTCCGGCCGCCGTCTGATGTGCCACTACTGCGGCTATGTCCTGCGCACGCGCGCTGTGAAAAATGCGGCGGGGCGATGAAGGCCATCGGCAGCGGCACGCAGAAGGTCGAGCAGGAGCTGAAGGCGCTGTTCCCGACACGGAGGTTCTGCGCATGGACGCCGATACCGTGCCCGCCGCAGGCGGACATGAGGCAATGCTGAAACAATTCCGCGAACAGCAGATCCCATTCTGCTCGGCACGCAGATGGTTGCCAAGGGCCTTGATTTCCCGTCCGTCACGCTTGTCGGCGTCATTGACGCGGACATGAGCCTGTATGTAGACAATTTTCGTGCCGCCGAGACGACGTTTTCGCTCATCACGCAGGTCGTGGGCCGTTCCGGACGGGGTGCAGACGCGGGCTGCGCCATGATCCAGACCATGACGCCGGAGCATCCTGTGCTGCGGCTTGCGGCCAAGCAGGATTACGACGCATTTTACGAGCTGGAGCTGCAGATGCGGAAGCTGCGCAGCTGCCCGCCGTTCTCTGATCTGTTCACCATCACGGTCGCAGGACTGGAGGAGCGCGGACTGATCGAGGCCAGCGTCCGCCTGCGCGACGCGTTGGCTGCCAATCTCCAGAAGGAGCCGTACTGCCGCGCACCCGCCCAGCTTCTCGGCCCGGCCCCGGCCAGCGTCGCCCGCGTCAATTATTCCTACCGCTATCAGCTGACGCTGGTCTGCAGGAATTCCGCGGCTATCCGCCGCTTACTCTCCTATATTCTCGCAGAGTTCTCCAGGGACCGCAGCAATAAGGGCATCACAGCGCTGATCGACGTAAATTCCTACCAATAAAATACGCTGCTGTTTGGTTGTTTCGCCTAAACAGTTGCATTTTGTAATCAAATCTGCTATACTATCTCCGATTTGATGCAAAGAAAGGAGCGTGACAGTATGAAAACCAGACTTCGCAGCCTGCTTTGGGTTTTCATGGCGCTGACCCTTCTTCTGGCCGGGACAACGCTTGTATGCGCATATGATATCTCCTTCTCCGATGTGCCGGAGAGCAGCTGGTTCTATGAGGACGTGATGACGCTGTCCGAATCCGGCGTCGTCAGCGGCTACCCGGACGGTACATATCGCCCCACGAAAAAGGTCACGACCGGCGAATCGCTCAAGATGATCCTGCTGGCTGCGGGCTACCCGGAGCCGGAGCGCGCCGAGTCCCACTGGGCAAGAGGCTATCTGAATTTTGCCATCGATCAGGGCTTCCTTGTGCGCTATCAGGATATTACCGATCTGGACGTCAATATGACGCGCGGTATGCTTGCCAAGCTTGCTGCAAACGCGCTTGGCCTGTCTGACCCCGGCACCTACGGCACATTTACCGACACCGACAGTGTCTATGTCGAAGCGCTCTACGCCGCTGGGATTGTCGGCGGCTACCCGGACGGGACGTATCGCCCGGATGCGTCTGTATCGCGTGCGGAGATTGCTGCGATCGTCAACCGCATTTATCAGAGTTTCGAACCAGCAGTTCCTGCAGACCCGGAGCAGAACCCGGCGGAGATCACGCTCCGCACGACCGAGCAGATGATTGATTTCATCAAGCAGAAAGAGGGATTCCGGGAAAGAGCCTACTGGGACTACGCCCAGTATTCCATCGGCTACGGCAGCGCCTGCGGCAAGGACGACTACCCCAACGGCATCACGGAAGCGCAGGCAGACGTTCTGCTGCGTGAGATGCTGCAGGGTTTTGAGGAAAAGCTTGACAAATTCCTGGCGGAAAACAACATTTTCCCTGAGCGATAACCAATATGACGCGCTCGTCAGTCTGACCTACAACATTGGCTCCGGCTGGATGAAAAACAGCGCGCTGTCCACCATGCTCAAGAGCGGACTCTACTCGACCAACGAGCTGGCCTCCGCGATGGGCATCTGGTGCCACGTGAAGGAATCGGGCGGGGACTATGTGATCCACGACGGGCTTGTCAGCCGCCGCATGGCAGAGCTGCGCGTGTTCCTCTATGCCGATTATTCCGGCTCGTCCGACGGCTTCTACTGGGTACGCTTCGTGCAGACCGAGAAGGGCGACCGGGAACGCGATATCGCATTCTACGAAGCAGGCAGCGTCTATGACCCGCCCTTTGACGCCACATCCGATACCGAAATCTTCCTTGGCTGGTACACGGAATCCGGTGAATTGCTGACCGACCTGACGGCGACTGAAAACCGCACCGTCTACGCGCAGTGGGAAAGCGATTTTTATTGAGTTCCGATTTTGAAAGTCCGGATTATTGGACATAACGCATGATATACTGACCGCAGATCAACCGAAAGGGGAACTGCGTCATGGAAATTACGATGCGTTATGTCAGAGGTCATGTAGAGGTCTATACCACGGCGGGCCAGTTCCTGTTTTCCGCCGACACCGAGGCGGAAGCTGCCGCCATGCTTGAGTAACCGCCGATCCAATCGTCTGCGGTTATCAGCGGTTACTGGAGGAATAAGATGAACATTCAGATCTTCGGAAAAAAGAATGCTTTGATACGAAAAAGACTGAACGCTGGTTCAAGGAGCGCCGAATCAAGTTTCAGCAGATTGATCTGGTTCGCTTCGGGATGTCCGGCGGCGAGTTCGACAGCGTTCTGCGTGCCGTCGGCGGCGTGGACGCGCTGATTGACTGGTCGGTCAAAAGCCCGGAGATCGATCTTATGCGCTATACAGATGATACGCGCGCCAAAGAAGATAAGCTCTTTGACCACCCGGAGCTGATGAAAACGCCCATCGTCCGCAACGGCAGACAAGCCACCGCCGGATACTGCCCGGAGGTGTGGCAAACGTGGGAATAAACACAAAGTCGGCGGAGCGCAATGCGCTCCACCGGTTTTTGCTTATTTTTTCTTTTCTCCACCTGTCATATCGAACATTGCCTTGCTGCGGCGCGCAAAGTGGCCGACCTTCGGCATGCCCTTGCGCAATGGCTGGATAGGCATTGTCGGTATCGGCGGTCTTCTGGATGTTGTAAGTGCCGTACTGATTGACCACATCAAAGCAATCGTCCGGCTGGCCGGGAAATTCATGGTTCATAGGCGTTGGATCGTAGCGGAATTTTTCGTTGTTTGCCATAAACGTCACCTCTGTGACAGCTTTTGCGGAAAGGGGATTTTTATGCACGGCGTGGTGATAAGCCTCCCCTTGCCGCGCCTGTTCTGCGCGAAAAATTGTGAAAAGCAGATGCAGACGCCTACTCGAATGTAGGGGCCGATGCCTACATCGGCCCGTTGGGAAGTTACGAATTCGCCGCAGACTTCCGTAAAATCGGTGCATTCTGCCGGGCCGATGTGGGCATCGGCCCCTACGCGGTGCGTACGAATTCGCCGAAGGACTTCTGGTTTTGCTGCTGCATGCTGCAACCCCTCCAGGCGCTTCGCGCCAGCTTCCCTGTATCAGAGCAGCATCAGCAGTGTTCCGCCGACGACAGCAACAAGGCCGGCAGCCGATTTTTTCGTCAGCTTTTCGTGGAACACGAGCCACGAGAACAGGATCGTCACCAGAATGCTCAGCTTATCGATGGGCGCGACGACGCTCGCCGGGCCGTCCTGCAGGGCTTTATAATAGCACAGCCAGCTGCCGCCCGTGGCTAAACCGGACAGGCAGATAAAGCCGAGTTCATTCTTCGGCACCGCGCGCAGAAGCTTTCCCTTACCCGTGACGAATACCATCATCCACGACATCACAAGCACTACGCCCGTGCGAATCGCCGTGCCGAGATTCGATTCAACGCCGGAAATGCCGATCTTGCCGAGAATGGAGGTCAGACTTGCGAACACGGCGGAACCTGCCGCGTACAGAAGCCAGCTGCTTCCAGCCTTTGCCGCGCCGTCTGACTGCTTTTTCTCGATCATAAGATAAGTACCCGCCGCGATCAGTACGATGCCTGCGCCCTTTGCGATGCTCAGCGATTCATGCAGGAAAATGACTGCAAGCAGGATAGTCAGAACCGTGCTGGATTTATCGACCGGCACAACCTTATTGATATCGCCGATCTGCAGCGCACGGAAATAACACAGCCAGCTTGCGCCGGTTGCAAGGCCGGACAGAATCAGGAACAGAAGCGTTTTTTCGCTGATTGCGGAAAGCCGTTCCTGCGAGCCGACGATGAACACCATCAGCCATGAAAAGGCCAGAACCACGATTGTCCGGATTGCAGTCGCAACCGTTGAATCCGTCTTTCGGATGCCGCACTTGGCCAACACCGCTGTCAAGCCCGCAAACAGTGCCGACCCGAACGCATAGAGAATCCACATAATCCCGGCTCCCTTCGATATGAATCGACGGCCCGCCTCGGCAGGCCGTCTCCAATTCTAGCACGTTTCAAGCAAAAAACACGTTATTTTTTTCCGTGGGGCGAACATTCCATGTAATGATACTTTTTTCGCTTGGCAAACAGAAAAATCACGGAGATAAGCGTTGCAAAGACCTCAGCGACCGTGATGGCGTACCAGATGCCGTCAACGTCAAAAATCAGCGGCAGGATGAGCACGGAGGCTGTCTGGAACACGAGCGTGCGCAGGAAAGAGATCGCGGCTGAGATCGACCCGTTTCCAAGCGCTGTGAAGAACGACGAAGCGAATATATTGAAGCCCGCGAACAAAAACGCAAACGAGAACAGCCGGAACGCGTGGCAGGTCAGCGTATAAAGCCCCTCGTCATACCCGACAAACAGCTTCGCCAGCGGCGCGGCCAGCACTCTTGCCAGAAGCGTCAGCACAGCACCGGAAGCACACATCAGCAGAACGCTCTTTTTGAGCATATTTTTCAGTTCAGCATGATTCTGTGCGCCGTAATGGAAGCCGACGATCGGCGCGCAGCCGATAGAATAGCCGATGTCGATGGCAATGAAAATGAACTGCACATACATCAGAACGCCATAAGCCGAGACGCCGTCTTCTCCGATGTACTTGAGCAGCTGGAAGTTATAGAGCATGCTGACAATAGACGAGGAGATATTGCTCATCAACTCGGACGAGCCGTTGCCGCAGGCGTTCAGCATCGGGCGCAGTTCCAGCCGCGTTTTGACGAGCCGGAGACTGCTTGTATTCGGACGAAGGAAATAGACCAGCGGAAACAGGCCGCCCACGCACTGGCTCAGGCCCGTCGCAACGGCCGCGCCTGCAATGCCCCAGCGGAACCCCGCGACAAACAGTGCATCGAGCGCCATATTCGTTACGCCTGCCGCGACCGTTGCGGCAAGGCCCAGCTTTGGCTTTTCTGCCGCGATCAGAAAACTCTGGAATACATTCTGCAGCATGAACGCGCCTGTGAACGCAATGACAATCCGGCCATAGCGCACGCAGTCATCCAGCATTTCCGGCGTTGCGCCGAGAAATTGCGCCACCGGACGCATAAGACAACACGCAAATACGGCAAGCAAAACACCGAGCAGCGCCGTAAAGAGGATCATCATGGAAAAATAGCGGTTGGCTTCCTCTTGCTGACCCTCGCCAAGCGTCTTAGAGACGAGTGCAGTGCCGCCCGTGCCGATCATGAAGCCGATGCCGCCCAGTACCATAATGAACGGCATGACCAGATTGATCGCCGCAAAGGCCGTCTTTCCGGCAAAATTCGAGACGAAAAGCCCGTCCACCACGCCGTAGATCGATGTAAAGATCATCATAATGATGGACGGCAATACAAATCGGAGCAGTTTTCGATAGGTAAAATGATCGGATAACCGAATCTGTTGCTTCATTTCTTATTGCTGCGCCGCCGGTTCGGGCGGTGTTCCTCCTTGTGATAAAGAAATTCGTTCTGAGCTGCTGCTCGAAGAGCAGGCGGTACTGCCGGGTCAGGCGAAGAAAGGCCGCGCGGTCGTCCGGGGACATCGCGCGCAGGGCGGCAGCCTCCGCCTCCGGGATGCGGTCGACGCGCTCGCGTGCAAGCTGCTCCCCTTCGGCGTCAGCCGGACGAGCTTGCTGCGCTGAGATGCCGGCTGAAAGCGGAATAGCCCGCGACAGGCTTTTATGGAAAATCTTCTGCTTCCTCGGCCGTTCGTCAGGGAATTGTCCGCCAGCCCGGCGACGAACATTTCCCTGCGTGAAGCGTCCGGATCTTCGAGGCCGGGATCCAGGCTGTCCAGGCGCGTGGAGGATATGGATGTCGATTTGTCGCTGCGGCTCAACGTCATGCTCTGCCGCTTCTGCAATACATACCGAACCGTTCCGAGGGAGTGTCTTGAAGCCGTTTCTACGACCTGCCCGAGGAAGATGTTGCCCGCGTGTTCATCACGACGGCGGCCTCCTTGTCCCCGTAGTCCCTCTTCCGCTGTGAAAAAATCCTGGAAGCTTACAGCAGCACGGCGACCTTGTTGCTTCACGGCCGTGATGGCGTCGAAGGTTGTCAAGGTCCCTTGAAGTAGGTTGTCGGCAACTCGTCGATGATGCCCGATTTGAAAGGCTGGCCTTTCTTGTTTATGAAGCGACAATCCGGGAGTATACAATCCCCAAAGCCGCTCCGTAAATGTTTTTGCCTGTCGGGATTGTTCCCCCCACGCAAGTATCTTGGGATCGTTCGGGTTATTGATGTCGAGCGTGAAGTCATCGCCCGACATGACCCAATATAGCTGGGGCAATCATGCGGGAAAGCGGAATTTTGGCCGATGCTATCTGGCCCCGGAGGCTTGTAGGCACCTCGAGCCAGGCATCCATAAAGGGGCTGAGGTTTTTCGAGTTCCGGGTAGGATGTCAGAATCAGGAAAAATATCCTCGTACCGCTTGTTCAGGAACTCCGATGGCGTGCGGGAAGGTTACAATACCGCCCGTTGTCGTAGATGCGCAGGAACCAGATCACGGCCGCAAAAAGGATAATGGGGCTTTCCACAAAAAAATCGCCCTGCTTCTGCACCCAAAACAGGTTCAGGGTGAGCATGATGGTGAATAGGCGCTCTCGTAGGCGTCCGGAAATATCGGTCATGGTCCGGTGAATGGGGGTTACAGCGGTGCAGGCGGCGCGGGTCGTCGAAATTTATGACGTGAAAAGTCGGGATTTTCTTGCAACCTTCGGTGATTCATGGTTGTAAAGCGATTTCAGCAATACGTAA